>VMHT01168076.1_pt1 | contig 20983 bp, 12 predicted proteins | sample 4693611 | NCBI WGS metagenome assembly VMHT01 (sample SAMN12280063, study PRJNA550983) | marine metagenome | isolation source: seawater sampled from same location over 5 years 0.02-0.2 micron viral filtrate | place: USA: collected off the coast of southern California halfway between the port... ...
AAGAGATTCGAAGAAAAGCTTAGCTTGTTATTTTCATCAAAATCATAATCCAAAATCACATTCGCATTATGTGCTTGCGAGCGGGTAACCCGTTCAAAATCGGTTTGCCATCTTTGACCAAACTCTTCATTAGGACTAAAATTGATATAACTATCGTCCCGTTTTATTTCCTTTCTTGGGGTGAAACTATAATTGGCAAATACATTTAATTTATCGCCTTTCCAGTAATGACTGGTCCCTATGCGGTGTTTTGGAACAATTCCCTGTGTATAGGCACCCTCAACACTTCCCTTGTAACCGGGAGAAATGGCTGAAGTGGTATTAATATTTAAAATAGCCCCACCTTCGGCTTCGTAACGTGCCGGAGGATTGGTGATCACTTCAATAGATTTAATATTTTCAGCCGAATAACTTTGTAAAAGGGTTTGCAGTTCACTCTCGGTAAGTTGTACTTTACGATCGTTAATATAAACCGTAACATTAAAATTTCGCACCTGCAATTGCCCCTGGCTCATAATTACTCCGGGAGTTTGACGCAAAATATCCCAACTACTACCACTGGAAAGCGTAGAATTTTCTACGTCGAAGGTAATGCGGTCTATACTACGGGTAATTTTTGGCTTACGGGCATTAATAGTTACTTCATCTAAATTTGAAGCACCTTCCTTTAAGGTGATCTTTCTTATTTTTTTATCTGAATTGACTGAAATTTGCTGAAGATATTCCTCGTAGCCTACAAAACTCACTTTTAAAAGATAATCGTTAGAGGCAATTTCTTCCAGCAAAAACTCACCGCTATCCTCCGAAATTGTGCCCTTATAAACTGAAGTGGAATCCTGTGCATCTAATAAAATAACATTGGCAAACGCCACCGGATTATTGGTTTCGGTAACCAATTTTCCTTTTATAGTATGTTGTGCAAATAAAGAATTAGTAAATAGAAATAGTAGGGTAAAAAGAATCGGGGGGTAATTTCTGATCATATATTTTGAATGGTTTTTATGGAAAAATCAAACAAATATATACTTTCCAATATAAGCTGTGAAATTTTTAGGGAATCTATTCGCTTATTCAGAATAATAATTAATAAAACTGCTAAAAACCTATCTTTTATTTTTCTATAGAATCATACAAAACCTGCTGAATATTTGTTCTTGTATTTAATTGATATAGCCTTGTATTTTCTCTGGAAGGCAAAACGCGGTTAGAAAGAAATAGGTAAAGCAAATCTTCTTCAGGATCTACCCAGGCGTAAATTCCGGTAAAACCGGTATGGCCAAAACTAGCCTTGCTCGCGTCTTTGGCCGTATTACTGTTTTCCCCTTCATATTCTAAATAGGGTTTATCAAATCCTATCCCCCTGCGATTGTCATTATCGGGAAACTGCGCGGTACTCCATTCTTTTAAGGTTTCTTCTTTAATATAGCGCTCGCCGGCATATTCACCCATATTCAGGTACATTTGCATCAATTTTGCCAGGTCGTTAGCATTGGAGAAAAGCCCGGCATTAGCCGAAACGCCGCCCATCATAATCGCTCCTTCATCGTGCACCATCCCGTGAATAGGTTTCTTTCGGAATAAATAATCATGTTCTGTAGGTACAATTCGGCTTTTTTCAAAGCGCTCCAGCGGATTATAACCTAGAGTTGTAGCGCCAAGTTTATCGTAAAAATTTTCATTGATATATTTTCTGAAATCTTCCCCCGAAATCTCTTCTACTATAGAAGGTAGCAAGTAAAAAACCAGTCCCGAATATTTATATTTCGCTTGGTCTTCCAGCTCAGATTTCTTGATGGCTTTAAACATCTTCTTTTGGTAATTGCGATGTAACCACAGATCTTCACTCACTTTAATAGGAAAGCGACTGGAAGAATCTTTTTTAAACGTAAACCATTTATAGCTTCCGTTTTTGCGAAGTGTATTTTTCCAATATGGGATCCAGGGTTTAAACCTTGCCTGGTGCGTTAGAATTTGCCGAAAAGGAACTCCCGCTTTATTCGAGTTTTTAAAATACGGTAAGTAGTCGTCTATCCCGGCATCAAGCTTAAACTTACCTTCGTCGTGCAATTTCATTAAAGCAGGTAAAGCCGAAGAAATTTTTGTTACCGAAGCCAGGTCATATAAATCGGTCTTCTTAACTTTTATAGTATCGCTGTATTCTTGGTAACCGTAAGCTTTGTGTAAGACTATTTTCCCATCTTTAGCGACTAAAATTTGACCTCCCGGTGTCGCTTTTTTTTTAATAGCTTCCTGCATTAAGGAATCTACACCGCCAAAGAGTTTTTCAGAATTCATCCCGGCATCTTCGGGCAGGGTATATTTAAATCTAATTTTTCCTTTTACGTCCATCCCGTCTCCCGACTTGAATTTCTCACCAATACTCACAGGAAGTCTTCCGTTTGCTCCTACTCCACCAAAAATAAGTTGTGCGGCCAGGTCTTGCGTAGTTTCATTATCCTGGTAGGTTAAGATTAAACCTGCAGCGTTTTCAATCTTATCCAGTTTATTTAACGAATACGGATTTTTAAAATAGCTGAAAATTGTATGTTCTTTTTCGGTAAGCTCTGCTATAAAATCCTGTATGGGTTGAGAGAATTTCATGGTATTTCTCGGGAAACGGCTATCGTCGTGAATTCCACCAATTACAAGATTGTATGCTGAAAGTTTTTCTTTGATCTTCGCTATATCTGAAGCTTTTGCATCAGCTTTTAACTGGAAGTTTTTTACTTCGGTATATAGGTTTAAGGTTTTCTGAAATTCGGTTTGTTTAGAAGCTCCAAAAGAAATTGAAGCGATCTTTAAAGTATCCAGCTTCCTTATTGGTAAAATGCTATTTTCATTTTTTAGTACAGTAAGTGAGGCTTCTACCAGTTTCCTGTTTAAGAATTTCGCATCAGCAGTATTGATCTCTTTTAATATATTTTTGGGACTTTGCGCTTTAAATTGATTTAAACCAACCCATTGTTTTACCGCCAGGATCTTTCTTACTCGTTCATCTAACTGTTTTTGAGAAATTAATCCCTGCTTAATGGCTTTGCTTACTTCCTCAATAGCTTTTGGAACATCTTCTGTAAACTCTAAGAGATCGTTACCCGCTAAAATAGCGTCTTTATCAACAATACCGGGTTCGTTTCCTTTGGTAACTCCTTTCATATTCATCGCATCGGTCACGATTAAACCCTCAAAACCAAGGCTATCTTTTAAAATTCCGGTGATGATAGATTTTGATAAGGTGGAAGGCACTCCTGTTGAATCCAGTGCGGGAATATTTAAATGCGCTACCATCACGCCACCAATTCCGGCGTCTATAAGCTCTTTAAACGGGTACATTTCTAACGAATCCAACCTTTCAAAAGGATGATTTATCTGCGGCAGCGCGTAATGAGAATCGGTATCGGTATCACCGTGGCCGGGAAAATGTTTTGCTGTGGTTAGCAAATTCGCATCCTGCATCCCACGCATATAGGCGATTCCTTTTGCGGAAACATTTCCTTTATTTTCCCCAAAAGAGCGATAATTGATCACCGGGTTGTTCGGATTATTATTTACATCTACTACGGGTGCGAAATTAAGATGAAGCCCCGTACGCTTTATTTGGCGGGCCACTTCCTGCCCGAGGTCATAAACCAAACTATCGTCCCGAATTGCACCCAACGCCATTTGATAAGGGTAGCTAATGGTATTATCCAATCGCATTCCCAATCCCCATTCCGCATCTATCGCTCCTAATAATGGAACTTCAGAAGCCGATTGGTAATCGTTCATCAACTTTAATTGTGTTTCAGGATCGCCCTGGAAAAATATTAATCCGCCAATTTTTTGTTCATTGATCAGTTTTAGAATTTCCTCTTTATGTTCATTATCCCGATTGGAATAAGCCGCTACCATAATAAGTTGGGCAATTCGCTCTTTTGGTGTAAGCTCTTTCATTATAGAGTCTACCCATTTACTGTTGGTATACTGAAGAAATTGGGGTGATTTTTTAAGCTCTTCCTGGGCCTGAAGTGTTAAGCCAAAAAAGGCCATAGAAAAAATGAACAAGCGTGATATTTTATTTCTCATTATTAGCAATTGAATTTATACTTTAATATAGATACGTTTTTTGTGTAACCAGTAACCAAGCAACCACATAAGCAGCATATAGGAGATGGCAAACAGCAGCGAGGCGTTATAATTGTTTAGCCAGCTAAGATATAAGTTTTCATAAAGCCAGGATTTTAAGGCCTGCCCGTTAACATAAATTATGTTCATAAGCATTACTACAAGACCAGACATTACAAAAACAAACAAAGGATTTTTCCCGAAAGCCTCGAAGAAAGTCGTCCACTTCTTAAAATTGAAAATTTCTATAATCAAAATTAATGCTGAAAGCACTAAAAGCGTCCAGCCTGTACTATATAATACGTAAGAGCTGCTCCAAATAGGTTTATTTATAGGAAACCAAATATCCCAAATTTGCGCTACAATTAATAGTAGTACTCCATAGATACTTAACTTAATTACCGTAGAAATATTATTCCCTGATTTTTGAATAAAAACACCTGTCACATAACCTGCAATTACATTTACAATTGCGGGAAGCGTACTTAATAAACCTTCCGGATCAAACGGGAGACCATAACCTTTATAAAGATTGGCATCGTTAAATATTAGTTGATCAAACTTCAGCGCGGCATTATGCTCTAAAGAAAGCGGATTGGGCTGATCGCCAAAAAACCACATAATTGCCCAATATCCAAGTAAAATTAGGCTTCCAAGAATAATAGATTTTTTCAGTTTTAAATAATGAAGAATTAGGGAAGCAAAAAGATAGCACAGGGCAATGCGTTGCAAAACTCCCATAATTCTCATATTGGCTAAATTCTTAAAAACCAGTTCCCCTTCCTGTCTATAAACAAACGGAAACGCGCTTAAAAACAACCCGATAAGAAAAATTAGTGCCGCCCGTTTAAATACTTTTATTAAAAAAGCGCTTTCAGAAATGCTTTCATATTTGCGTAGGCTAAAGCTCATCGCGTTGCCAATTACAAACAAAAAAGAAGGAAAAACCCAGTCGGTTGGGGTAAAACCATGCCAGGGAGCATGTTTAAACGGTGCGTAAATATGCGACCAGCTTCCCGGTGTATTCACCAATATCATTAAGGCTACGGTGAGTCCACGCAATACATCTAACGCAAGATATCGCTGATTTTTTACCGATTTTGATTCCTTGAATAATTTGGTGGCTTCAGTCATCTTCATTTATAGCAATCCTAATTTAGGTAGCTGGATATTAAAATTCGACATCCTAATTATTCCATAAAAATATAAATTTCGATTAAATAATCAATCTTTTATAAAAAAATAGAAAAAGTATTTCTGAAAATAATTTTTTTATATACTTTTAAATTCAAAATAAATTCATTTTTTTAAAAGCTTAAATTTAACTGTTAATGCTTTTATTTTAAATTATGACAACTCAAACTATGCCTACAGATCTACATGACTTTTTTATAGATGAAAAGAAACTCTCTAAAATTAATAATGTAGAGCGAAAAAAATTCCTTCAGAAATTAAAGATCATCAAGCATCTATTTTTGAATGGAGAAACTTCAAACGCTGAAGTTTGCCAACGTTTTAATGTAAGCCTCCCCACTTCCATGGCGCTTTTAAATCAACTTATCGAAGAAGGCATAGTCATAAAAAAGGGCAGGGGAAAATCTGAAGGAGGTAGGAAACCCGATCTCTACGGATTGATTGAAAATTCATTTTTCGTGGTGAGCATTCATATAGAGCGCTTTAGGATTAAGCTGGCAATTATTGATAATAATCACACCATACTTCACGAAAAATCGTGGCCCTCAGAGATTTCTTCAGATTCTAATATCGTAGATCTCTTATTTGAATGGACCCAGGAATTATTAAAAGAAGCTAAAGTGAAACTGGACCAGGTAATGGGTGTTGGTATAAGCATGCCTGGACTGGTTTCTGCTGAAGCCGGTAAAAACTTTACCTATTATTTAAGTGAACAGGAACCAGAATCGCTAAAATTAAAATTCGAGAAAAAATTTAAAAAACCGGTGGCCATTTTAAATGATGCTAAGAGTGCCTGTTTAGCCGAATTCCGATTTGGTACTGCCAAAAATAAAAATAACGTCCTCGTAATCTCCATGGATTGGGGTATTGGCCTGGGCATTATTATGGGCGGAAGAATGCACTCGGGAGAATCTGGATTTGCCGGCGAATTTGGGCATATTCCCATGACCGAAGATGGATTACTTTGCCACTGTGGGAAACGCGGTTGCCTGGAAACAGAAGCTTCGGGACTTGCCCTGGTTAGAAAAACCAAAGAAGGTTTAAAGGCCGGGCAAACTTCAGTTTTAAATAATCTTAAAAAAGAAGAATTAGAAAAACTGGAACCAGAAACAATTATAGATGCCGCCAATCGCGGAGATCAATTTGCGATAAATGTACTTTCTGAAATAGGAATTAAACTCGGAAAAGGCATCGCCATCCTAATTCAAATATTTAATCCTGAATTGGTGATTTTAGAAGGAAAAATAGCTGAAGCAAAACAGTTTATCACCACCCCAATTCAGCAATCTATGAATACTTACTGCATGATGCAACTGAAGGAACGCACCAAAATAGAACTATCTACCCTTGGAGCGAATTCCAGCTTATATGGTGGCACTATTGCAGTTATGGACGATATTTTTAAAGACCAGGTGAGCCTGGTGAAATCACATATCAGCTAAATAATAAAATCAATAATCAGCTAAAATTATGGCAAGATTAAATCTTTTAGAAGAAACACGTTTTGAAAAACTACCGGTAAAAGTTTATAAAGATGAACATATTGCTTCCAAAAAGGTAGCTAAACGAATTGCAGATCTAATTCGACGCAAGCAGGATAATCACGAAAATGCGGTGCTTGGGCTTGCTACGGGAGCAACTCCTGTAGAAGTATATGAAGAACTCATTAGATTGCATAAGGAAGAAGGATTGAGTTTTAAAAACGTGATCACTTTTAACCTGGATGAATATTACCCAATGCTACCAGACGCCAAGCAGAGTTATGTGAAGTTTATGGATGAAAATCTTTTTAATCATATAGATATAAAAAGAGATAATATTCATATTCCAGACGGAACCCTTGCCAAGGAAGAAATTACTGATTATTGCATTGCTTACGAAAATAAAATTGGCGCTGTTGGTGGATTAGACCTGCAGTTACTTGGAATTGGTAGAACCGGTCATATTGGTTTTAACGAACCGGGATCTGCTCCAAATTCTGGAACGCGACTGGTTACTTTAGACGATCTAACCCGTCGTGATGCTTCCAGAGACTTTGGAGGTAAAGAAAATGTGCCTTCCAAAGCCATCACCATGGGAATTGGTACCATATTTAAAGCCCGCGAAATTATTTTGATGGCCTGGAGTAAGAAAAAAGCTCCTATCATTAAAAAAGCCGTAGAAGGAGAAATGTCTGGTAATGTCCCGGCTACTTATCTTCAACTTTCAGATAATGTTGAATTTATCTTAGATGAAGATGCTGCTTCAGAATTAACAAGATTTGATACACCCTGGTTAGTAAAGGATTGCACCTGGGATAAAGCGCTGATTAAAAAAGCGGTCATTTGGCTTTCTTCTGAAGTAGGAAAATCTATCCTTAAGCTTACCGATGAAGACTATAACAATAACGGAATGGCCCAACTTGCCACCGAACAAGGTCCTGCCTACGATATTAATATAGATGTCTTTAACCAGTTGCAGCACAGTATAACCGGTTGGCCGGGAGGAAAACCTAATGCCGACGATTCTCAACGCCCCGAGCGCAAAAGCCCTGCAAAAAAACGTTCTATTATTTTCTCTCCACACCCAGATGATGATGTGATCTCTATGGGAGGAACCTTTATTAGGCTGGTAGACCAGGGACACGATGTTCACGTAGCTTACCAAACCTCTGGAAACACGGCCGTTTGGGATACAGATGTTCTTAGATATGTAGAATTTGCCATAGATTTTAAGAAAAGTACCGGAGAAGATACGGAAAGCCTTGAAGCCACTTATGAGAAAATGCGGGCTTTTATCGAAAAGAAAGAGCCAAACGATATAGACCTGGATGAAATAAGAGACGTAAAAGCCTTTATTAGAAAATCTGAAGCAATCGCAGGAGCTCGTTACGCCGGATTAAAAGATAAGAATATTCATTTTATGGCTTTGCCATTCTACGAAACCGGAAAGCGCGTAAAAAGCCCGGTAACCGAGAAGGATGTAGAACTTACTATGGAACTTTTAAAAGAGGTAAAACCTCACCAGGTTTTTGCTGCAGGTGATTTTGCCGATCCTCATGGTACCCATATCGTATGTTTCCGAATAATCCTGGAAGCTATGAAAAGACTTAGAAAAACCGAATCCTGGACTAAAGACTGCTGGTTATGGATGTACCGCGGCGCATGGCAGGAATTTGATGTTCATGAAATAGAAATGGCCGTACCGCTTTCACCTATGGAGGTTCAGCGTAAAAGACACGCTATTTATCAGCACCAGTCACAAAAAGACAGACCGGTTTTTCCGGGAGATGATGAACGGGAATTTTGGGTACGTGCAGAAGAAAGAAACCGTGAAACCGCAGAGAGCTACCACTCCCTTGGTCTAGCAAATTATGAAGCTATGGAAGCTTTCGTAAAATGGAAATTTGATTAAAAATGAGAAGTTTTTACCCGCTTTATATAATGCTATTAATAGGAAGTTTAATTACCTCCTGTAGTTCTAACCCTTATGCTAAAACCAATAGGGTCTATAAAAAGCAGGTAAAAAATTATAGCAAACAGTTACAGCAGTTCCCTACCCGGGAAAACCAAAACGAATCCGCACTCAATTATGGTGAATACTGGGTAGGAACTACTAATTTTAATATGCGCAAGCCAAATTATGTGGTTATACATCACACTGCGCAAGATTCTGTAGGGCAAACCTTAAATACTTTTACCCTGACCAGAACACAGGTAAGTTCGCATTACGTGATCGCCAAAAATGGTGAAATCTACCATATGCTTAACGATTACCTTAGGGCCTGGCACGGCGGTATTGGCAAATGGGGCAATAATACCGATTTAAATTCTTCTTCTCTGGGGATCGAAATTGATAATAATGGTAAAGAAGAATTTACCGAATTACAGATTATTAGCCTGGTTAAATTGCTAAGCGAAATTAAAGAAAAATATAAAATCCCTGCCGAGAATTTTATTGGTCATTCTGATATTGCACCATCTAGAAAAGTAGATCCAAATGCAAACTTCCCCTGGAAACGACTGGCCGAAGAAGGTTTTGGGCTATGGTATGATGAAGCTGAAGTAGGAAATTTAAAACTGGAAGCCGAATTCTTTAAACCGAATCCTTTAGCGATTCACCTCAACAGCCCGCTTGATACCAGAATTCCATTTATAGATAAATTGGTTTTCCCTAAAGTAATTCCGGCCGATTTCAATGTTGAAAATGCCCTTAAAATTATAGGATTTGATACTTCAGATTTAGAAGCAGCTAAAAGCGCATTTAAACTTCATTTTATCCAGGAAGATTTAGACGAGCCTTTCGGTATACACGATCTAAAAGTGCTTTACCAGCTACTTAAGAAGTATTTGTAGTAGAAAAACCTCACAGGTTTTGAAACAACCTGTAAGGTTTGAGTGAAAATTTAAATTTTGATTTCCAATGCCTTTTAGTTTTACTTCAAACTGTCCCGTATCTTCGGGATTGTTTCAGGCTTTATCCCGAATTTATATCGGGATTCTAACATGTTTTGAGTAAATAAAATCTTAGATCTCCGAATAAATTTCGGAGCAAGCTCTGAAACTAGTTCAGGATGACGACTTCGGTAACAATTGCACAATCTTTTTTGACTACATCTTCACTCTCTCAGCTTCTGAAGTAGTAAAAAGATCGGTGTTTTTTAGGTAAATTAAGCCTTTATCTTCTTTGTTTAAAATTCGCTTGGTTCGTAAGTAACGATTGTAGTTATATTCATCAAAATCTTCGGCTTCTGTATCAAAATTACTAATATGCACCTCGCCCATAGAGTGAATAAACTTGTTATCCCCAATCCACATCCCTACGTGAATTACGCGCTCTGAAGTAGAATCGGTTGCCGGTTTTCCAAAGAAAAGCAAGTCGCCTTTTTCAAGATTTTCAAAGTTCTTATCGGTATCAACCACATCCCCGGTATGAATTTGCTGGGAAGCATCGCGTGGAATTACCATGCCGTTTAAAAAGTAAACGGTTTTGGTGTAACCACTACAATCTACTCCTTTAGGAGAAGTACCACCCCATAAATAAGGTAATCCCATTAATTTATGTGCAGTAGCTACCAGGTCTTCTTTGTTTTGTTCCAGCGAAGAAACCCATTCATTATATGGCTGCGCATAGGCTTTCTCTACAAAAGCTTTTTTACCATTTGGGTATTCTACCTTATAAAAGTTATTTTCCTCGCTTAGAAGTTCTAAAATATTCCCCGCCACCAGATCTGAAACTGTTTGGGAGTCTGAATTTGCTTCGGTATAAGAATTCCCCGTTGGCTCGGTAAAAATTAATTTTTCCTGAGATTTCCAGGCAGAAAATTCTTCTTCGGTCATATTTTCAATTCCACCGTAATCTACCCAGGCTAAATAACCCTCTGGCGTTTGAACATAATACCAACTTCCTTCTTTTTTGTAAACTTTAAGCGGCATTCCCAGGGTTGCCTGAGTGACCAGTTGTGCCGAATGTTTTGGCTCATCCCTTAGATTTGCCACTGAAATTTTTACGATGCCGTGAATTTTATCTTCCAAAGCTTCAGGATCAGGAAGTACCTGAATACTATCGGTAAACTTGATATTTTTTGACTCTAATTTTTCTTTTAATGAATCTACGGCTTCAGGATCATTAGATTCTCCTTTAAGAATATAAGTTTCTCCGTTTTTTACAGCTGTAACTTCAAAGAGGGCTACCCGCCCATCTGGCGCATAGGTTTCTTCTACTTCTGCTATTTTAGTTTGAAGCGGATTCTCCTCTTTTTTTTCTTCTTTCTCCACGCAGGATGCGAGTAAGAAAAGCGTTATTAAAAAGGGTAAATAAGATTTTGTAATTAGTTTCATCGATGATTATTTTTATTTTATAAGAAGCTTCAGATTCTGAAACGATCCCGAAGTAATTTTTCTATTCCTCATATAATTCAACCCCGGTGCCGTTTCTTTCTGGGAAATGCACATTTTCGTCATAGACTTTTACGCCATCGGCGATATCATTTTTAATTAAAAGTCCGCCGTCCATATCTACATAATCCAGGAGCGGCAATAATTGTGCAATGGCTGAAATCCCCACGGTAGATTCGGTCATACAGCCCACCATTACTTTTAAACCGAGTGATTTTCCTTTTAAAATCATTCGTTTCCCCGGGGTTAATCCTCCGCATTTTGTGAGTTTAATGTTTATTCCGTGAAAATAGCCCGCGCACTTTTCAACATCGCTTTCTTCAATACAACTTTCATCGGCAATAAGTGGCAATACCGATTCTTTATAGAGTTTTTCCATTCCCTCCCAATCATTGGCCTTCAAGGGCTGCTCTAAAAATTCAACATTTAATTCTTTTAGAGCTTTAGCATTCTCTATAGCCTGGTCTAGCGTCCAGGCAGCATTAGCATCTACCCGAAAAACCGAATTTGTGTGTTTACGCAGTTCTCTAACAATTGCCACATCATCCTGGGTTCCCAGTTTGATCTTATAAAGTGGCCAGGGAAATTCTTTAATTTTCTGAACCATTTTTTCTATGGAATCTATCCCGATAGTATAATTGGTAAGCGGAATATTCTTTAAATCCAGCCCCCATAATTGATAAAGCGGTTGGCGATTTCTTTTTCCGTGGAGGTCATGCATGGCCATATCCAATGCACATAGCGCAAATGGATTTTCTTTTAAATGCGGATAGGTTAACTCCCATAGTTCCTCAGGTTCCAGGAGGATATTTTCAGCAATTAAGTCTTCAATATTAAGAATATCGGCCTGCATTTTTTCGATCGTAACCCCGTAATAAGAAGTTGCCGTAGCTTCTCCATAACCCGTAAATCCGCGGTCGCTTAAGGAAACGATTAAAGTTGGCTGAACATCCCGGGAACCGTGACTTATGGTAAAGGTGTTTTTTAGTTCCAGGTTGTATGGATGAAATTTTAGCTCCATTTTCTTAAAAATTTAGTCAATAGAAACCTCATCGGTTTTAGGTCTGTAAAGGGCGAAAAGACCTAACATGGTTATTGCGGCATTAACCAACAAAATTTCGAAACCAAACTGATAACCGTTTAACCAGGCTTCAGAATTGAAATCTAAAATTACTGAAATTACCGGTGATAAAATACATACCACGGGTACCCATTTATCTCTAACCGGATTTTTACACAATAAACCATAAGCAAATAAGCCTAAAAGCGGGCCATAGGTAAATCCGGCTACTTTAAATACAGCGCTTACCACGCTGCTATCGTTTAGTGAATTAAAGACTATAATTACCAGGAACATTAAAATGGTAAAGCCAATATGAACCAATAACCTGGTCTTTTTTTGATTTTTTTCTTTTTTCTGAATATCTAAAATATCTACGCAAAAAGATGTAGTAAGTGCTGTTAAAGCCGAATCTGCACTGGAAAATGCGGCGGCGGTAATTCCTAATAAAAAAACAACACCGGCAAGAATTCCAAAGTGGTTTAATGCGAGCAATGGATAAAGATCGTCTGTTCTTTCAGGAATCGCAATTCCCTGGTCCATCGCGTATTTGTAAAGTAAAACTCCCAAAGCTAAAAACAGCACCGTTGAGAAAAAAAATACGATAGAAAACCAAAAAATATTCTTTTGTGCTTCACCTTTACTTTTACAAGTTAGATTTTTCTGCATTACGTTTTGGTCAAGCCCGTTCATGGCGATAGTAATAAAAATTCCCGCCAGAAAACTCTTGTAAAATGCATTATTAGAGCGCCAGTCCCAATCAAAAATTGTAGACTTTTCACTTTTACCAATTGTTGCAAAAACATCGGCCATACTAAGCTCCATATGATCTGTGATCATCCAAATACTTATTACTACCGCCAGTAGTAAAAAGCTTGTTTGCAGCGTATCTGTCCAAACAATGGTTTTAATTCCTCCGCGGAATGTATATAACCATATTAGAGCAATGGTGATCATTACCGTAACCCAAAACGGAATTCCAAAAGCATCAAAAAAGGCGATTTGCAAGACTAAAGCCGCTAAAAATAATCGAAAAGAAGCACCTACTGTTTGGGAAATAAGGAAAAAAGATGCGCCTGCATAATAAGAATTTTGCCCGAAGCGATCTTTTAAATACTCATAAATAGAAATTAATTTCAATTTATAGAACAACGGAATTAAAACAAGCGCAATTACCGCGTATCCCACCATATTCCCCATCACAAATTGCAAATAGGTCCAGTTGGAGTTACCAACTTCTCCGGGAACCGAAATAAATGTAACACCAGATAGGGTTGCGCCAACCATCCCATAAGCTACCAGAAACCAGGGCGATTGCCTGTTTGCGGTAAAAAAGGTATTGTTATCGGCTTGCTTGGAAGTAAAATGACTAATAGCCAGTAATAAAAGAAAATAACCGGCTATTACGCCAAAAACGAGAATAGGGCTCATATATAATTAATTTACTCGATAATCGAGATTTATTGTTCCGAGGCATGGCTCGAAATCTAAAATACTTTTCATTTTTTACATCGTGGGCTTGCCCCGAATTAATTTACTTTAATTTCTATAAATTCACTTTGATTACCGGTACGGTCTACTGAGGTAATTCCAATTTTTTGAAGTTTAGTTTTCTTCTCTCCCACTTCTTTCTGTAAATCCTGACTTCTTTTTTCGGAATTTAAAATTTTATAATCCCAGTTTCCGGTTTCGTATTTAAAGTATAGCACCCACTTATGAATATCTTCTTCATTTTCAACTCCCCAGGTAATTTCCATCTTATCAAGATTTTCATTTACCGTAACGTTTGGAATTTCTGGTGGGGTGTTATCTAACCAGGGACTTGGCGGAACCAGGGTTTTCTTTCTATAAGGCCCTTCTTTTAATGCTTTTGCAAGTTCTGGATTTTTTATAAGCGGTCCAATGCTCCAATGCACTGCTCCTTTACTCTGCGGAAGCATTCCTCGTGTAATCATAATTTGATTGATCACTTCGGTAATATGCATTTCGTCACCTTCACCGCCAACATTTATACCCGGCCATAAATGGCGTTGTTTGGTGTTTTCACTTTGCCACCAACCTAATAATTCGGGGAAACTCTGCCCTAACTGACTTATTTTCCAGTACAATTGCGGGGTGTAGTAGTCTATCCAACCTTCGTTAAGCCATAGTTTAGCATCGGCGTATAATTTATCATACTGGTCATAACCCTGAACAGATTCAGGATATCCCGGGCGCCAAATCCCAAAAGGACTTAAGCCGAATTTTACATGTGGCTTTTCTGCTTTAATTTCTTCATAGATTCTTTTGATAAAAATATTGACGCTTTCCCTACGCCAATCGCCACGGGAAAGTTGTCCGCCGGCAGCCTGGTAGGCCCTCCAACTTAAATCGTCTGGAAAGTCTTTACCGTTATTATAAGAATCGTAAGGATAAAAATAATCGTCAAAATGAATACCATCAACATCATAGCGTTTTACAATATCCATTACTACTGCCGAAGAACGATCTTGAGTTCCTTTTTGGGCAGGATCCATCCACCACATCCCATTTTCCAATTCTACCACTAAATCTGGATTAGTTTTGATAACCGATTTCTCGCTGATTTCTTTTCCTGTGGTATGATGAGCGCGATAAGGATTTAACCAAACATGCAATTCGAGTCCGCGCTGGTGAGCAGCATTTATCCAAAATTTAAGCGGATCGTAATATGGATCGGGAGCTTTTCCCTGTTCTCCGGTAAGATAATAAGACCATGGCTCTATTTCACTATTGTAAAGGGCATCAGCCTGCGGACGTACCTGGAACACTACTGCATTAAAATTATGTTCTTCTAAAAAATCGAGTAATTCCAGCGCTTCTTGCTGCTGTGCTGAAGTTGAAAGACCCGGTTTACTGGGCCAGTTGATATTGGCAACTGTCGCAATCCAGGCCGCACGGAATTCTTCAATGTTTTTTGGAGTATTTGGATCCCATACTACTTTTTCTTTTGGAGTTTTTTCAGGAACATCAATCTCTGTAGGGATTTCTTCAACTACTTCTTCAGGTTCTGGGGTAACCGGTGTTTCTGTTTTTTCCTGTACTTCCTGAGTAGTTTTACAGGAATAAAAAAACAAGAGTACAGCAAATAGGGAAAGAATTGTTTTTTTCATAGTTTGAAGATTTTAGGAGTAAATTAAAGAAAAGTCCTTCAGAAAAATTCTGAAGGACTTTTAGCTAACTCACCTGTAAATATAAATATAATTACCAACCTGGATTTTGTTCCAACTCTACTCCCTGATCTCTATACAATGTAATTTGATCTAAAGGAATGGGTTGAAGGTAAACTCTCGGATCATCAAAGGTTCTTAACGATTCTTCGGCAGATGCCGGAATTAAATAACCTTCGTTTCCTCCACCGGTAACGGCAAGATTTTCCAAATTAGCATCTGGATAATTTGATTTATCTATCCATGCACCTCTGTTAATATCTGGGTATTGAACCATATCTGTATACTCCAGTTTTTTCCAACGTTTTAAATCGTCTAATCTAAATCCTTCAAACATTAATTCAACTCTTCTCTCACGACGAATTTCCCATAGGATTGGGGCTACATCTGGATCTCTTTGAGGATCATCATAGGTTTGCCCGTTAATTGCAGGTTGGTCCCCAGAAACTTCTAGGTGCGGAAGGTTAATACCCGGCCTGTCTCTTAGTACATTAATAGATTTATCAAGATCTTCCTGTGTAAAAGCGGGACCACCTACTGTAGATAATTCATAAGCCGCCTCTGCATAGTTAACCAAAATTTCGCCGTACCTAATTACCGGCGCATCTGTAGGGTTTAAGTTAGAATTTCCTCTTGGCTCATCGGCAATTTCTTCATTTAAAAATTTATGCGTAGCAATTCCTGTGGTTGAATAGTTAGGATCTACACCATTAATTCTTAATTCATCTGACACGAAAGTTTCATAGATTCTAGGATCGCGGTTGGCCATTAAATTCTCAATTCCCTTGTCACCCTGGTATAAGTCTGAAATTCCTATAGGCAGACCATCCTCAGCTAAATAGGATTCAATTCCGTCTTTAGACACCCCTGTTTGAGGTTCTTTATTGTTATAACTGTTAAGAGAGTGCGTAACCATTCCTTCTTCATACTCACGGTATAGTAATACTTCAGGGTTGCCAGATAAATCCAGAGAATTAAATACCTCTCTGTAATTTCCTAGAGAAAAATTACCCGATTCGATTACTTCCTGAGCTGCCCATTTTGCCGCCTCAAGATATTCGGCTGCTTTTTCATTATTATTTTCGTGATATTTTTGCCAGGTCCCTTCATAAAGGAAAACTCTAGACATAAAGCCAAGAACAACACTTCTATCTACTTCTAAGCCTTCATTTTCAACATTGTCTCTAACATTTTCTGCTGCATATCGAAAATCTTCCAGAACACGATCCATTACAAAAGTTCGGTCATCGCGTTTTTTGTACAACATTTCTTCATCGTTTTCTGCAAGTTCCTGATCATAATAAGGCACGTCACCAAAAGCTTTTACCAAATCATGATATTCTAAAGCTCTAAAAAATCTTCCAATACCTGTCCAGTGGTTAATGGCTTCTTCTTCCATTTCTACCCCTTGTACACGGTCTATAAAGATATTAGCTTTACGCACCCAGCCAAAGTACCATCCACCACCTGAAGTAGGAACCTGTAAGGTGAATCTTGGTGGGTTTGTAGGTGCGAAATCATCATTTAGAGTTTGGCCCGAAAAATATTTCCCCCAGGAATAACCTGAACCATATCCTGAAAAATATGCGGTGTAAAAACCGTAAGCAAAGGTTTTTACGTTTACTTCGCTAGACCAATACGTTTCGTCTACCAGGACATCCTGTGGTGGAGTGTCCAGGAAATCTTTTTCACAACTTGCAACACCTAAGGCAAGAAAGAAAAGAATAAATATTTTGTTTGTTACTTTCATAATAACTAAGTTTTTAAAATTATAGTGTTACCTGAACTCCTAAAGAAAATGATCTTCTAAATGGGTAAACACGTCCAAAGGTTGAGGTGTCATTTAAACCGGCTGAGGTATAGTCTACTTCAGGATCTACAGGAACCTGTGCACCTGTAAATTCGAAAAGGTTCTCACCACTGGCATAAATTCTAAACCTTTCTACCTGAAATTTTTCTGTTAGAGAAGTTGGAATAGTATATCCTAAGGTGATATTCTTCATTCTCAAATAAGACATATCTAATAAATATTTTGACTGCGGTAAAAAGTTCATCGCATTATTAGATTGTTGCTGGTCGTTAGGTCTTGGATAATATGCGTTTGGATTTTCTGGAGTCCAGTAGTCTAACTGGTGCTCATACCAGGCTTCTCCGTAACGATATCCGGGAATAAATACCGGCCCGTTTGCCCAGAAATCACGTTTTCCAACACCCTGCATAAACATGTTAAAATCAAAACCTTTCCAGTTTGCTCCTATTTGCAATCCATATTGGTAACGAGGTGTGGAGTTACCAATTCTTTTCATGTCTCCGGAATCACCTACTGTTCTAGATCCAAAATCTACAACACCATCACCATTTAAGTCTTTGTATTTTATATCTCCGGGACCGTACTGGAACCATCCATTTGTTTCGAAGATTTCCTGAGAAGGAATGCCTTCTACTAAGTTACCGTCGGAATCAAAATCGGCTTCAGTAAAAAATCTATCAGTTTCATATCCCCAAATTTCTCCCAGTTGTTTCCCTTCATAATAGGAATTTATTCCCTCGGTAGTATTTGCAAATTTCGTTACTCTCTCTTTAAAGTCACTTAAGTTACCTTTAGTATTTATGCTAAGTCCGTTATCAAAAGTATGGCTAAAATCAAGTTCAAGCTCCCAACCTTTGGTTTGAATCTCACCAAAATTTCTAATTGGAGCTGAAGTACCAAAAGAATTAGGCAAAGTTACCCCCGCACTATGCATATCGCTAATTGTTCTCTCGTACCAGCTAAAACTAGCTCCTAATTTATCCTTAAAGAAACGAGCATCGAAACCTAAATCTAAAGTAGTTACAGTTTCCCAGGTAAGATCTGCCGGTAAAGCACCAGGAGTTCCTGTAGTTAACTGGTTTTCGCCGTCTATTAACCAACCGGTATTGTAAGACGACATTGTTCTATAAATGTTTGAGATTAGCGCATTTTGGTTTCCTACAGATCCATAAGAACCTCTTAACTTTAGGAAAGACAAAGTTGGTTTTACAGCATCCATAAAATCTTCTTTGGTAACTATCCAACCAGCCGACATAGATGGGAAAAATGCCCACTTCTCATCTGCTGAAAGCCTGGAAGAACCATCATATCTACCATTTACGTTAAGTAGATACTTTTCTTTATATGAATAGTTAATTCGAGCAAAAGCACCTAAAGTGGTCCAATTTTCTCTATCACCTCCAACGAACTGATCTCCTGTAGCCAGGTCTAACTCTCCCTGATCTGGGTTTAATAAATCTCTTCTTTGAGAAGATTGTGCCCATAATTCAAACTCTTCGGCATCACCCCCAACAGTAACTTCAAATTGATGATCATCAGCTATATTAAGATCGTAAGTAGCAAAAGCTTTTGCCGTGTTTCTTCTACTCCAGGAAGAATTGTAAACAACCCTGTCATACGCTGGACTGGTATATGGCTCGTAAACTAGATCTGGCCCGGTAGCCCAGAAATTGTAAGCCGAAACCGATCCACCAACCTGGTGTTCGTGTCTATCTACACCATCAAAAGTATAATCAAAATTAATATCTAGATTTTCAATAGGATTGATAGTGGTACCTAAATTAATTCTGGTTAGAGCTCTATCATTTTGGTTCATCTTTGCCTGGGCTACTTCGTTTACGTGACTTCTAAAAGGATTTCCTTCATAAGTTCCGTAAGGGTAATATGCCGGCCATCTGGTGGTATAATACCAGGCATCATAAGTAGCAGATCCAAAAGCAAAAGGTTCTGTTGTTTTTGTATTGGTATATAATACTTTGGCTCTAACATCCATCCAGTCTGTAATAGAAGTATTAACACTTAAGTTAAGATTATATCTTTCAAATTCATCTGGGTTTGCTTTATATACTCCACCTTGTTCCAGGTAACCAAGACCAACATAGTAGTTGGTTTTTTCACTTCCTCCTGAAACAGAAAGATCGTGTTTTTGCTGTGGCGCCCATTCTTTTACGAACTTATCTTCAGGATTCCACGGACGATAGAAAAACAATCTTCCATCTCTTATTTCAAAATCACGGCCAAGAACCATTTCATCACTTAAATTCTGGTCTCCATATAGTTCTTCCCACTCTCGCATTCTTTCAATCGCGGTATCATCTAAATACATGTTCACCAATCCAAATGCATCTAAAGAAGGAATTCTTCTTCTCACAGCCGCAAAAGCCATCTCGGCTCCATCTGCCGCAGGTGCTACCGTAGGAGTATTAGTTGGAGTAGACCATGAAATGTTATTCGAGTAGTTAACGGTTGGTGCCTGGCTTCGTCTACCATTTTTAGTAGTCACCAAAATCACACCCCAGGCAGCTCTGGCTCCATAAATAGAAGTAGATGCTGCATCTTTTAATACTGAAATATCTTCAATATCCTGTGGGTTTATAGATTGCAGGCTGGAAACCTCAACGTTGTCTACCAAAATTAAGGGTTGAGCACCGCCGCCTCCAGGGCTTAAAGTTCCTATATTACCACGTAGTCTTATAGTTGGGTCCTGACCAATCTGCCCGGTAGGAGTTGTAATCGTTATCCCTGGACTTGCACCTTGCAAACCACGTGCAACATCGGTAATTGGTCTTGAATCCAAAACTTCTGTATCTATCGTAGAGATCGAACTGGTTACATTACTCCGTTTTTGACTACCATACCCAACTACCACTACTTCGTCCAAACCTTCAGTATCGGTTTGCATAGTAATAGTGAAATTGTTTCGATTCCCCACAGTAATCTTCTGTTCCTGGAATCCTAAAGATGAAAAAACCAGCACTGTACTGTTTTCATCTGGAATACTTAGAGAAAATTCCCCATCAAAATTACTTACAGTTCCTTTGGATGTATTCTCTATAAATACGTTCACCCCTGGTAGAGGCATTCCATCCGTATCAAAGATTTCTCCCGAAACTTCTCTCTCCTGTGCCCAGGCCTGAATTGAAAATAGGCAGAGCAACACTAAAATAGATTTACGAAAACGTTTTCCCATAATAATACATTAACAATTGATTATGAAACAAACATATCATATAAATTAATTAATAGCAATAAAAACTTGCAATAATTTACTTATTTTGCTGTTTTTTTGCGCTACTAACCTATTTTTTGCTATTTTTAATTGCATATATAGGATTTTAATAAAAAAACAGTAGACTTACTTTAAAAATCATAATTCAAAAATTTTAACATATTAATTTGATTCGAGTTAATTTTGTTATATACTGTCTTTAACCCAAAAAACCAGTTCCAAAAATTTAATATGAAAAAAACTGAGCGCCATCAAATTATTCTTGACGAAGTACATCTACATAACAGGGTGTTACTTAGCGACTTAACCAGAACTCTTAACGTATCTATGGATACTGTGCGAAGGGATCTCATGGAATTGAATAAATTAAAACGCCTTAAAAAAGTTCACGGCGGAGCGGTCTCAAATGGATTTAATATTCATTCCGATAATACCCGGGAAGTATATGAATATGAAAACAAGTCTATTATTGCAAAGAAAGGAGTAGAACTTATAAACCATGGCGATGTGGTGCTAATTAGCGGA
>VMHT01204399.1_pt1 | contig 20980 bp, 34 predicted proteins | sample 4693611 | NCBI WGS metagenome assembly VMHT01 (sample SAMN12280063, study PRJNA550983) | marine metagenome | isolation source: seawater sampled from same location over 5 years 0.02-0.2 micron viral filtrate | place: USA: collected off the coast of southern California halfway between the port... ...
AGAAAAAAGAGCAAATTGCCAACGGTCAATATAGCTTTTCGTATCTGGGCTTAGTTCTTTTTTTGCGTTCATTATTTCTCTATCGCTCATATTATTTTAGTGTCTGCTTCGTGTAGTACATGCTCCATTTCTTCCCAGGCTACCATGTCAGGACTATCTGTAAGATAATCGTAAAGACAAGCGTAAGCTGCTTGCGCAATGTTATCAGGTCGGCCCCACAAGTCGTGCTCGTTGTAATGATACTCTGAATTGTTTTCGAGTATAGCTTCGCAATCACTCGTGTAGATAACTGCGTTGTCAATCCACTCGTGAAAGTAATCGTAGAAGTCATCTTGATTGTTTATATCACCGTTGTGAAATGCATGCCATGCATCTTCGCTGAATGATTGGTCTTGTTCGTTTAGCTTTGTGTTTTGTAATGCTCTATATAATTCCATATTGTTTTATTTTATATTATTATCCAGTTGTTATCGTGTTTATCTTGTAGAAATTAGTGCATTTTATTTGCTCTTATGTATTCACCTAGCTTTTTTTGTGCGTCGTATATATCAATTCGATTTGTTTCTTGATACTCAACGATTTCGTATGCACGTTTTAGATTGTCACAATAAACAATTGTTGTTTCAGGACTGTAGTGTGCTTTGAAAAACACAGTGACGCCGGGCATTGTTTCATCGTGTGAGTACATTTGCTTTTTACCTTTGTATATTTTGTAAAGCCATTGTCCGTTGAAACTTCGGTCGTATGATGGGTAAGTACCGTTTGCTACGTCTTTTAGTATTGCGTTTATCATAGTTTTATTATTTTATATTATTATCCGATTGTGGTCGTATTTGTTTTGTAGTTTGTGTATAGCAATTATAGAATATCTTGTTTGATTCTTGGTAGAGAATTAGCACTCCATCTATTACCTTTTGAGTATACACGCCGTGTACGGCTTTTAACTTTACCTGTTTGTAGTTTTATAGACTCATTGAATTCTGCTTGCGTAAAGCCTTGTATTGTGCCGTATCCTAGCACTTTACGGTATTCGTTTGCTCTTTCTTTTTTCTTTTGTGCATTGTATGCAAGTAGTTCTTTCATTGTCATAATCAATATCTTTATAGTTACATTTATATTATCCGATTAAGCTCGTGTTTTGTTTGTATTCTAGCAATGTCCTAAGCCTAAGTACTCAATTTCAATCCACTCTTGCACAATGTTGAGGTCTTTTTGTACTTCAATTGCTTGTAGCAATCTATCATTATCCATTAGGAATTCTTTATCTTGGAATAACTTGTCTCTTAGTTGAGTTAGTGTTACTCCGTTCATTAGTTCTTGATTTAATCTTTTTTCTCTTAATATTCTCATAATTTTATATTTTTTAAGGTTAATAATTTATTTTTCTTGGTAGTTTTGGTATAAGTCGTTTAAGTACTCTTCATCATTTACTTCAGTCTCATTTAGTTCATGGGCCTCGAAAAATAATTCCACTTTAGTTAGTTCGTTGTTTACTAGTTCACTTATTTTTTCATTTGATAAATAGTCGTAGTTTTGAATATAGTCGGTAAACAATTCTTCTCTTAAGTCTTCAAGGTAATTTTTCATATTTTTCATATCTAAGGGGTATAAGTTGTTTATTAGTTATTTTTAGTTAGGTGGTATAGTTCGCTAGTTCTATACGCTTTTTAAGTTATTTTGCTTAATATTTCTTAGCATTCTTCTACTTTTAGTATATTATCTAAGCCAAAATGTAGTATTACGTTTTCAATATTATCGCTTTTCATGTACTTGATCCAATTAGTTGGTATTCCTCTTTTATTCCAAGTTTGCACTTTAGTTACTTTAAACATTTTCATATTTTACTTATTTAATTACACTTATATTATCCAATTCGTTTCGTATTAACTTTGTAGTTTAAGTAATTCTTTTTCACAAATCTTAATCTCTTCATTTATTTTATTAGATAAGTTTTCTTTATTTTCATTCATAGATTTTATAAACCTCTTTTCCATTTCTCTTTTTCTTTGATTATAAAATTTAATTTTTTGATTGTTAGTAAAGTTAGTTGGAAATCTCATTTTTTATAGTTTTAAGTTATATTGTTTTTACATTTATATTATCCATTTTAGTCCGTATTTGCATTGTAATTTTTTAAAATAAAAAGCTAAAAACTTTATATAGTGTTGTAACTTGTTGGTACCCATGGGGTTATAAAAAGGGTTTTAGTTAAGTGGCTGGTTGTCAGGTAGTTACGTGTAATACAAAACCTCTATATATCTCATTACAGTTTTATGTGACAAATACCCCATATATATACATAATAGTAGGCTAACGTCATATGCTCCCGTAAATAAACAAGTATATGCGCGATAAATAACTTATGTACATGTATAATAAGATTAATCTTTAACAAAAAATTATGGGATACGGAAAATCAAAACCTGGAATGTTCAAAATGAAACACCAGGGAGTGCCAGCGTTACTAAAAGCATTGACTGGTGGTCAAAAAGAAATGGTTGGCAAAATGAGGAAGCAAGGGAAAACCTCAGCAGCTGACAAAATTGAAAAAGGTATATTAGCAGAGCCGGCCAAGAAAGCAGCAGTTAAGCTCGATCCAACGGACGCCGAGAAGAGAGCCAAAAGTAGTGCAAAACTAAAGCGCGATGCTGAAGGAAGAGTAGTCGGCACCTCAACTGAAACAGGTGGAGACATCCCATTAGGTACTAAAAAAGGCACTAGAAAAATCGCGGCTAGAACAGGTAAATCTTTTGATGAGGAAGGTAATGTAAAGCTCGGTAAGAATAAAAAGTTTGAAGACAACTTATTAACTCTACCTGATGGCACCATTATCGGATACAGAAACACAAAAGGCGAAAGAGTAAACTTTGAAAGCAAAGACAGGGTTAACAAAAGAAAACTTAAAAGTGGCTCAAAAGTTGGTGGAAGACTAACAGGTAGGGGATTATCTAACCGTGCATTGGAAAACGCAGCCAGTGATTACTACAAGTATAACACGGCTATTGATAACGTAAATAGGGCATCAGACAAAGCCAGCAAAGTAGTATCTGCTGAAAAAGAAGGCGATAACGTAAGATACAACGAAAGAAAGAAAAGCGTCAAAACAGCAGCAGCCCAAAAAGCGAAATCTCCTGTTAAAAAAATGGGTGTTGGTTCAAAGTCCATAAGACAAAGAATAAAAGACGACGCTCAAAAAAAGAAGAGTGCTCCTGCGACAAAAAAAATGTATAAAAAATAAGATGGCCTTATCACCAGAAGCGAAGCGCCGTAAAAAGCAGCGAGACCTAGAATACGCTATGACCCCTAGACGCCGGCGTATGAAAGCCGAAAACCAACGGAAGCGTCGTGCTGCAAAAAAGAACGGCAAAAATATAGATGGAATGGATTACGATCACACGACACAAAGCTTTGTATCGGCGCGGCGCAATCGCTCTGGATTTAGTAAAGGAACAAAAATAAATAATACAAAATAATGGCAAGAATAGATTCGTACACCGCGATAACCCCTACGACGGATGACTATTTACTAGGGACTGACAGCCCATCAGGCGGTGGGCCTACCAGGAATTTTACTGTTCACTCTATAATTGATTTAACATCTAGTGCATTAGGGAACACCAATGACTACCTCGATGGCATAACAATTGAATCTGGATATGCTGCTGATGCGTCAGATACCGCAACCATAACTTTTTCAGTAGGGTCGCAAACTGATGCAACTTTAAATCTAGGTGGAGCGGCATTTAAAGCAGCTAGTCACTATGCAACATCGGCTGCATTAACAACACACATAACCGACACTACTCAACCGCATAGCCTTGATTCTATTGTTGGCAGTGGAACAATTACCGCAGCAAAATTAAGCGGTAACCCCGGTAATGGTACTAATGGCCAAGTATTGCTTTCAAATGGTAGCGGTGGATTTTCTTGGGGAAACGATCAAGATGATAACGATAATTACTTTCTATCTAGCGTTACAAAGCCAGCTTCTGATTCTAACGATATACTATTTACAATTACAGGTGGTACAAATGTTACTGCCAATGTATTCAACGAAGGGGCCTTCTTGGCTAAAACAGATATAAGAGCTGATATAAAAGCGAACCATACTTTTATTGCTAGCGATTTTACATTTTTAGGCAGTCTAGCGAGCAAAGATAAGGTAAGTGCGGCTGATATTAATCAAGATGCAATTATCAATAGCAAGATCAAGAATAATACAATAGAAGAAAGTAAACTAAAAATTACAAATGATCCTGTTGATGGCTATGTATTAACAGCCGACGGAACAAGCGGATCAATGGAATGGGTTGCTAATTCAGCTTCCAACTATTATCTTGACGGCATAACAAGAGGTGGCGCTGATAATAGAACATTAACATTTTCTGTTAATGGTGGTACAGATAAAACATACACCTTTGGTGATGGAGCTTTTGCTAATTTTGGAACTACAGCAACAAGCGTTGCTAAAGGGAATCACTCCCATACAATAACCGATATTTCTGATAGAGGAGCATTGTCAGAATTGGACACGGTAGGCACAAGCGAAATAGACAATGATGCGGTGACTGCTGCTAAATTGCAGCCAACAACCGTTGGAACAAACGGGCAAGTACTTTCTATAAACAGCTCTGGTGATTTACAATGGATAAACTCTTCAGCCCAATCAATCGCTTCGCTCAGGTTATTACCCACTACAATAGGTGATGATAATAGTACTGTTACAGGAAAAGGCGGACAAATACTTAGGGTTAACTCAGGAGAAACAGCCGTAGAATATGTAAATCTTTTGGTGCAGAAAAATGAGTTTGATACATCAAACACCCCATCAGCTGGTAAAATATTAGCAATCGACCAAAACGGGGCTATGCTATGGGCAGATGAAGGAGAGGTAACACTTTCAGCCAACTCTATAAGCACGGGAATGATACAAGCTAATGCTGTTACTCCTGCTAAAATATCTGTGTTTGAAAACAATATGACCTCAACAACAGCGGGGCACATACTTGTTTCAGATGGCACTGTATTCGATAATGTTGCCATGTCTGGCGTAATTGCTATAACGAGTGCCGGGGCTACCAGCTTTAACGCGACAGTTGATGGCAATGGTATAACTAATACAAGCGGTGTTTTATCCGCAGATGTAGATAATTCAACAATAGAATTATCTGCCAGTGACGGAACAGGAGAATTAAGAATAAAAGACAACGCAGTTAGCTATTCTAAATTAGCAGATGAGTTTACGACAAGAGACTCAAACGTAACGCTAGCTAATGGCAGCGCTTCTAAAGATATTGATTTTGACAGTAAAGCTGTATATGAGGTAACTTTACCTACGGACGGCACAGCAACTACACTTAACTTTGATGGAGCAGATATTGGTATGACAAAAGTTGTATTAATAAAAACTCAATCATCAGCTTATACTGGTACCTTAACATTTAGTCAAACATCTGGCACGGGAACATTCGTAAGATTATCTTCAGATGATATTGTAAAGGATGCTAACACAACTAATTATGTACAAATTACTTGTATTAATAAGTCGTCAAACGACTGTACTTATATTTACACAATAGGAATAGCACAAACCTAAAATACATGTTTATAACTAAAAATATATCAACGCTAGGACAAGTAGCCGCTTACCCCCTAACGGTATCTTACCTGATGATTGGCGGGGGTGGTGGTGCATCCTATGGTGGCGGCGGTGGAGCAGGGGGTTATAGAAACTCCTACTCTACGGAATCATCTGGAGGTGGTGGATCAACAGAGACACCTTTAACTATAAATAGTGGAAACACACTTTATGCAGAAATTGGTGGTGGTGGTAGTGGATCCTTACGGGGGGCTACTGCTGCTAGCAAAGGGAGCAATACAAGATTAGGCAGTTTATATGCTTATGGAGGCGGTGCTGGCCCAAGGTCTAGCACAGACGCATCATTAGCTGACGGTGGTTCTGGTGGTGGTGAAGGTTTTACGTCTAGCACATCTGGTGATACATCAGGCACTCATAGAGGAGACGGAACCGCAAATCAAGGATATAGAGGTGGTAATAGTACTGACTGGACTCAAAACAATTTCGGTGGTGGAGAATGGATTATGGGCGGTGGCGGTGGTGCTGGCCAAGTCGGTGGAAATGCCGTCTGGAGAAATGATTGTGGTGATGGCGGAGATGGTTTGTCATCCTCAATCACAGGGGCACCAACCCCAAGAGCTGGCGGTGGCGGTGGTGCTTCATGGGATTCGGGTGCTACGCTAGGATTAGGAGGCGCTGGTGGTGGTGGTGATGCTGTTCGCGGTGGCACTAGTAATGGTGGTGATGGTACTAATAATACTGGGTCGGGAGGCGGAGCTTCGGGAAGTTCTACACAATCACAAAGCGCAACAGGAACAGGTGGTGATGGCGGTAGCGGAGTAGTAATATTGAGATTTCCTTCTTCAGGGGTAACACCATCATATGCTGCAGGATTAACTTATTCTGAATCTAGTGACGGTGATGATAAAATTGTAATAGTAACGGCAGGGTCAGGCAATATAACATTTAATTAAATATGGCACATTACGCTTTTTTAGATTCTAATAACGTTGTAACAAAAGTTATAAAAGGCAAAGACGAAACAGACACATCTGAAAATTGGGAAACTTATTATGGTGGTATGCATGGTCTTACATGCAAAAGAACATCATATAATACATACGCTAATATACATAAAACCAATGGCACGCCTTTTAGAAAAAATTATGCGGGAATCGGTTATACTTACGATACCGATAAAGATGCATTTATACCGCCAAAACCATATAACTCTTGGGTGCTAAACGAAACAACGTGTCAATGGCACGCTCCAAATGATTTACCAGATGATGCGGACACCACTAGATACATATGGAATGAGGCCACAAAACAATGGATTGCTCAATAAAAAATACCATTTTAATGTAATATAACTATATAACCAAAAATAATTAACCAAAACCTTTTATTATGACCTATTTTTATTACAAGTCGGCAACGACTAACCAACAAACTAAATTAAATGAAGAAACCAAAGCCCTATGGGAAACCTTAGCTTTAAAAGAAAATTGGCGTATTACACAATTGCCAAATGGTTTTTATCAAACCGAGTATGAGCTTGACGATCAATGGATTGACGTAACAAGGCGTGAAACTATTGAGGGGGCTGAGCAAGCTATTGACTCTTCAGTCAATCATTTTAAAAAAAGACTAAAAGCTTTTGAAGGCCCAACAGTAGTTAAAACATTTAAATAATCTAATATTTTAATTTAATGGAATTTAATCACCCAAGTAATATTGTTAAAGATTTAAACTTTAGCAATAATGCGAGTAGCAAAATTATGGCCGGAGTTAATAAGCTTAACAATGCGGTCAAATCAACATTAGGGGCATCGGGAAAATGCGTTATTTATGAAGATGCATTAGGTAGACCGATCGTTACCAAAGATGGTGTAACTGTAGCAAATAGCGTAATCTTACGGGACCCGGTAGAAAATATTGGCGCCACCCTTGTAAAAGAAGCCGCCCAAAAAACAGTGAAGGAAGCAGGCGATGGAACTACCACCTCAACAGTCCTTGCTTCCGCCATCTTAAACGAATATTATCAAAGTGGTAAAACAAATGTTAGAGATATAAAAATTGGTATTGATAAAGCCTTGGCTAAATCATTAAAATACCTTAATAAAATAAAAGTTCCAGTTGAAGGATCAATGCTCAACCATGTTGCAAATATTTCTGCCAATAATGATAAATTATTAGCAGGCATTATAGCAAATGCCTATGAGCAAGTTGGCAAAGATGGTGTGGTATTAATGGAGGAGTCTGATACAGCAGACACGCACGTTGAAATCGTAGATGGAGTGCAATTTGATTCAGGCTTAAAATCACCACATCTTATTACTGATAAAGAAAAAGGCAAAGCTGTATTAGAAGACCCTTTAGTGCTTTTAGTCGAATCTGAAGTAAATACAATTAGAAAGATTCAGACTGTTTTAGAGTATGCTATAAAAGAAAAACGCAGTATACTTATAATTGGGAACATCGCCCAACAGCCGCTTTCTGCATTAATAATGAATAAGGCAAAAGGTAATATAAAAGTAAATGTTATTGATTCTCCAGGCTTTTCATTAACCAGAAAAGAACTAATGGAAGATTTAGCTTCTATAACCGGCGCTACTATAATTAATGAAGATTTAGGCGATGACCTTGATTTAATCGGAATAGAGCATTTAGGTGTATGCAAAAAAGCCGTTACAGACGACAATAATACTGTTATTACTGTAGAAAATATTAATGAAAAAATTACTGGTCGTATTGAGTCAATTGAAAAACAATTGAAAGAAGAAAAAAACGATTACGTAATTAAAAAGCTAGAAGAGCGCAAAGCGATGCTTTCTGGATCTGTTGGAATTATAAAAGTTGGGGCTGATAGCAAAGTAGCACTAAAAGAAAAAAAAGATAGAGTAGAAGACGCTATTTACGCGGTTAAAGCAGCTTTAAAAGAGGGCATTGTTCCGGGCGGTGGTATTGCATTATGTAATGCAGCTAATAGTATAAAACCTGCTTGCGCAGGTGAAGAAATATTAGTAGCCGCTATGAAACAACCTTTTGAAACCATATTAAGTAATTCTGGTGTTACTGGAGATGTGTATAGCAAAGGTAAGGGAATTGACGTTACGAACGGTAAAGTTGTTAATATGATTAAAGCGGGGATAATTGACCCGGTCCTTGTAACAAAAACAGCTTTAAAAAACGCGGCATCTGTTGCCTCCACTATTATATCTGCTGATTGTGTAATTTCAAACGTTAGAGAAGATGCAGGCAATCAATAGATATATTATAATAGATAGAATAAAAGAAGACCCAGTAAAAACAAACGGGCTACTTTTAAACGAAAAGCACCAAGACGACGTAAGATATAGAAAAGGAAAAGTTATTTCTATAGGCAATTTAGTTGACGGGCTTAACGAAAAAGCGCTAATATATTATGACAAGCATGCTGGCTATGGAATAGAGTTTGACAACAAATTATATTTTGTTATAAAAGAGTCAGACGTTATTGCTGTGCTATGAGACTAGAAGCATCTGATTTAAGAGAAATGAATATATTAAAGTATTACAGGCTTATCAGAAGATGGGCCTGTAAGACTTATGATTTAAAAGATGCTGATTTAGAATTACTTATATATTTTGATTGCGTAGGATTGTTTACGCGTGATGATTATATTAAGGGCACATATACTTTTTCGTGGGATAAAAAAAGATGGGAAAGACTACGACGACAAGGGTGGATTGATGTTTATGCGGAAAGAAACCAAACTACAATAAAATATAATGTGTTTAAAACATCAACAAAATGCAAACACCTTATAACAAGGATTTATAAAATAATGCTAGGAGAGGAAGATTTACCAATGTCCGAGCGCAGCGTATTTTTCAAGAATAAATCATATACAGATAAAGTTTACAACAAAGCTATAGACGATATGTTTAAAGACACTACAAGATAATGGCATATAAAATGAAAAACAATATCAAATCATTGGTAATGGATCATGGCCTGGTAACAGAAGAAAATGGGATGGGTAAAGTCGAAGGCGTTACCTTAAATGATGGCACTATCGTTGTAAATAAAAATTTGTCTAAAAAGAAAAAAAATATAGCGGTGAGTCATGAAAAAGTTCATCGCGATCAAATACTCAGAGGCGATTTGTCTTATGATGATGAAAATGTATATTGGAAAGGAAAGAAACACCCAAGAGCTCTTATGAAGGAAGGAGCAAGTGATCTGCCTTGGGAAAAAGAAGCATATAAAAAACAAAAAAAATAAATATGGGAATGTCAGGACCGGCAGCAGTGCCAATTACTCAAAAAGTTCATTCAAAAACTTCTGCAAGCAAACAGGCTATTTGTGAAACTTGTAAAAAACCAATTGGTGCACAATGTAGCTGTTCAAGCGGATATGTACACGTAAGAGGTGGAAATTAGAATAAGCAAACACATTTCAATCAAAGAGGCCACAAGATCAAATACGGCTGAAAGATTAGGTATTGATAATTTTCCTAACAGCCCTGTGCTCGCTAATATGCAAGCTTTGGCTGAAAATGTATTTGAGCCCCTTAGGGAGCACTTTGGGCATCCAATATATATAACTAGCTTTTATCGCAGTCCGGAGCTAAATAAAGCTATCGGGGGCAGCTCTAGGAGTCAGCATTGCAAAGGCCAGGCTATTGACATTGATGATGTTATAGGTAATTCAACAAATGCTAATTTTTTTAATTATATAAAAGACAACTTAGAATTTGATCAATTAATATGGGAATTCGGAAATAATGATAGTCCTAACTGGGTGCATGTTAGCTACGATGCTTCTAATAATAGAGGCAATATCCTAAAAGCTATAAAAGAAAACGGAAAAACAAAATATACTATATGGAACCAATAACCAAAAGAGTACAACAGGCTCCGCTGATGAAAAAACCACCAGCACCATCAAAGAAAAAATCTTTAGGATATTACAATGAGGCCAACCCTACTGGGACAGGTGCCGCCGCAGGCGGTGGAATGACGCCAAAAGGGACCGCTAAATATAGAGCAGATAATCCAGGTTCTAAATTGAAAACAGCCGTAACAACTCCGCCTAGCAAACTAAAGCCCGGAAGTAAAGCTGCTAAACGTCGTGAGTCTTTTTGTGCTAGATCTAAAAGCTGGACTTCTGAAAGAGGCAGAGCTGCAAGAAGACGCTGGAATTGTTAATACTATATTATGGCTAGAATAAAAACATACGTAAAGGATACTGTAATAACGGACGGAGATAAACTTTTAGGCACAGATGCTGCTAATAATAATAGAACTGTAAATATTGAAATAGGCAATTTAAAAACATATATGGAAGATAATGCAGAGTTTAACTCTGATACAACCGTATTTAATCAGTCTTCCGCGTCAACCACATGGTCTATCTCACATAACTTAGCAAAATATCCAAGCGTATATACAGAAGATAGTTCTGGCAATATAATAATAGGTCAAGTAGACTATCAAAACAACGCTTCACTAACTATAACATTTTCAGCTGCTACAGCAGGAGTAGCTTATTTAAACTAAAAAATAATGGCAATAAACTATTTACATAATATTGACCTCAATAAAAATGAGCTACAAAATGCGGTAATACAGGTTCTCGCTTCTGCTCCTTCATCTCCTGTTGAAGGTCAAATATATTATAATTCAACCGTGGGAGAAAAGAAATTGTACTTTTATGATGGCTCAAATTTTATTGATGCATCAGGAGATATTAAAAGTGTAACTTCTTCAACAACTGGGACTCTTACGGTAACTGATTCGTCTGGGCCCAATCCAGCTTTATCCATAGTAACGTCTGCGGTAACAAACGGAGGAACAGCTTTAGCAACCGGAGATCAAATATATGATTTTGTCACAGGGCTAGGATATAGTACGACAGACGTTGACGTTAGCGAGAGTAATCTACGGGCAAGATTAACAGATATAACGGAAGATGTAACAATTGGTGACGCAACAGACGTAACTATAACCACATCAGGTGATTTAACAGTAACGGGCGATTTAACAGTTAGCGGAACAACAACCACGGTAAACTCAGCTACATTAAACGTAGCAGACAATATAGTTACTCTTAACAGCGATGTAACAGGCACTCCATCTCAAAATGCGGGAATTGAAGTCAATAGAGGCACATCAACTGATGTAGCTATCAGATGGAATGAAACTGACGATAAATGGCAATTAACAAACGATGGTTCCTCTTATGCAAATATAACAACAGGCGACCATCCATCAACCGCTACAGACTCTGCAGAAGGATTAGTAGAATTAGCTACAGACGCAGAAGCATTAGCAGGAACATCAGACGCTGTTGTAGTAACGCCTGGTAACCTAGCAGCTAGAAGTTGGGTTGGCACAATTGGCGATGGGTCAGCAACAGCAATAACTGTTACGCATAGTTTAGGTGCAAGAGATGTTATTATACAATTATATGATGCAAGTTCTTATGACACTGTATATGCAGATGTAGTAAGAACAACAATAAATACAGCTACTATAACATTTGCATCTGCTCCAGCAACAGATGACATTAAAGTATTAGTCATTAAAGCACAATAATACATTATGGCAAGTCGCTATTTAAATAATATAAAAATAAATGACGCTTATACTTTTCCTTCAGCAGACGGAACAGGGGGGCAGGTAATAACCACGGATGGAGCTGGGACACTTTCTTTTGCTGACGCGGCCGCTAGTGACGCAATAGTGATAAATGTAAAAAATGTATCCGGAGGATCATTATCCACTGGAACCATTATTCACCCTTCACCTACAGCTTCACCCCCTTCCGGAAACGTTATTGAGGTAATAGCAGCAGATAATTCTTCAGCCGCAACAATGCCAGCTATAGGTGTTTTAAAAACAACATTAGCAGATGATGCAGAAGGAGAAGCTATAGCTTTTGGTAGAGTCAGTGGTTTGGACACTAGTTCTTTCTCAGCAGGGAACCCGTTGTTTGTAAATACTTCTGGTAGTTTTACATCAACAAAACCTACTGGAACAGCGCTTATACAAAAAATAGGTATTGTTGTAAAATCGCATGCCTCTTCAGGAACAATTGAAGTATTTGGAGCTAATAGAATAAATGACGTGCCTAATATTTCTCAAGACTATATATGGCTGGGTAATTCATCCGGTGTAGCTACAGCTACCGAACATTTGTTAAATAATGTTAAAGATGTAACTACATCATCACCGACTAATGGTCAAGTTCTTACATGGGACAACACAAATAGTTATTGGAAAAATACTGATGCTGTAACTGGCGGAACTGTAAACGTAGAGAGAAACGCGTATACAGGCGATGGATCAGATTTAACATTTGATACTACTTCTACTATTGATAATGAAAATAATGTTCAAGTATATATCGATGGAGTTTACCAATCTAAAGCTAATTATTCCACAAGCGGGAATACAGTAACGTTTGGAGCAGGAAATGCGCCACCAAATGGCAGTGCAGTAGAATTAATACATCATAAAGGCGATACAGGAGCAGTTATAGCCGCGGGCGCAATCGGTACAGCCCAAATTGTTGATGATGCTGTTACTTTCGATAAAATAGAAGATAGATATACAGCTGTTGGAACGATAACAAATACCTCAGGAGCAACTACAGTAGATTGGTCAAGTGCTGCGGTATATAAAATGAATGCAGCATTAACTGCTGCAATCGAATTTGATTTTACTAATTATAAAGCTGGACAAGTATTGACAATATATAATTTGTCAGGGTCATATACTGTTACATTAGATAGCAATGCCGCGACTTCGGAAAGCTTTTTAAAACTAGCTGAGCAAGATTATGATGGCTCAGCAACTAGCATGTTACAAGTTGAATGTTTAGCAGACGGCGCTAACGCTGTATTTGTTTATTCTGTAGCGCAATATGCTAGTGACACTACAATTTAATTATGGGATTAGGAAGAAGAATTTTATTACCTTACTCAGTGTCGTCTGTATCTTACCCAATCAATGTTTCTTATTTAGTCATTGCGGGAGGGGGAGCAGGTAACCCAGGCGGTGGGGGTGGCGGTGCTGGAGGTTACAGAACTGCATACGGCTCTGGGAATATATCAGGACGAAATTCAGCAGTAGAAACGCCATTATCAATTAACTCGGGCACATCATACACAGTAACAGTTGGAGCGGGTGGCGCGACTATGGGCGTATCTAGTGATACTGCAACTTTAACCGCAGGTGGGAATGCTGGAAATAACTCAGTATTTTCTACAATAACCTCTTTGGGTGGCGGTTGTGGAACTTACTACCCTGCATCTGGATACCTAGCTAAGAATAATGGTGGATCCGGTGGAGGCGCTGTGTTTGGCGGAAGTGGTGGTCACAACCAAGGCAACACCGGTGGTACTACAGCACAAGGTTTTGGAGGACACGGCGGAGGCCTTTCGGGGTCAAGTACGTGGTCTGGTGGTGGCGGTGGAGCTGGTGCAGCGGGAAACAACACTGGAACAGGTGGAGCAGGCTTAGCTTCGTCAATAACCGGAAGCTCGGTTAATCGTGGAGGTGGTGGATCGCCGGGTCCTTGGTCAAGCGGATCAAGAGCGTCTAATGGATTTGGTGGAGGATCTTCACCTGGAGGATATGGAACTGCTAACACCGGTGGTGGCGGTGGTGGTGGTGGTTCTGGTTCTCAAAGCCAAAGTGCTCTAAGAGCATCTGGTTCTGGGGGATCAGGTGTTGTAATACTAAGGTTTACTCAAGATGCTTCATATACAGCAACATCTGGATTAACGTATTCAGAGTCAACAGACGGAACAGATAAAGTTTTAACCTTTACAGCTGGGACAGGAACTATAACATTTTCTTAAATTATGGCACATTACGCTTTTTTAGATTCAAATAATATAGTAAGGGAGGTTATAACAGGAAAAGAAGAAACTGACACGTCAGAGAACTGGGAAACGCACTACGGGCAAATAAGAAATTTAACCTGTAAAAGAACAAGCTATAATACTAGAGGAGGGCAACATACAAACGGCGGGACACCTTTTAGAAAAAACTATGCAGGTGTGGGGTATAAATATGACAGCGCTAAAGACGCTTTTATCCCCCCTCAACCATATGGCAACTGGACATTAAATAATACAACTTGCCTATGGGAGCCTCCGATCGGTTATCCCGCAGATGGAAACGATTACGATTGGAGCGAAGATAACAATCAATGGGTACAAATAACGTTACCCCTTAATACATAAATATGGCATTAACAAAAGTAACAAGTGGCGTTATAGAGGATAGGTATACTAAAAAAGTTGAAACAAACCATGCTTCAGGGGCTTACAGTTTAGATTGGAGCACTGGGACAACTTGGGAATTTACTGCTACACTTACAGCCAACATAGAGCTGGATTTTACTAACTTTAAGCAGGGTCAAGTAATAGACCTATATGGTTTAACTGGATCTTATACTATAACATTTGATAGCGACGCGGCCACAAGTGAAACATTCAATAAAGTAGGCGGCGTGGACTATGATGGGACCTCTACTAATCATATACAAATAATATGTGTTGATGACTCAGCCGACGCAGTATTTAATTATGCTATAGGAACTTATACAAGCGATACAACACCCTAGTAATATGAAAGCAAAAGATTATAATGGTACGATAAAAGTATATAATGTTTTACCAAAATCATATGATAAGATAATAGCTGGCTTTGATCAATTATCAGACGCTGAGCTTCAAGCCCATGGGTTTTACAATGTTGTTATTCCCGCCTATGATAGTAGAATAAAAGAGGTAGGGAATATATATTTTGATTCAGATAATAGTCAATTTACGTATCCAGTAAGTAATAAAACTTGGTCAGAAAGTTTAACAGATTTAAAAGTGGCCAAAATAGGAGAGCTAAAAGCTGTTTATAATTTTAAGTTATCTGAAACAGATTGGTATATTACTAGAAAGAGTGAAAAGGGCACTGCTGTTCCTAACGACATTCAAACAAAAAGAAATGATTTAAGAACGGAATGTGATAACCACGAAACTGCTGTCAACGCAAAGACCGCAAAAGCGCATGTTGTTGCATACGAGGTGCCTAGTATTTAATAGATATGAGTTTTAATAAAAGACTTTTTATAGGAGGGGGTGGTGGAATTCAAGGCACAGACCATTTTGCACAACAAGATTACTCAGGCTCGGGTGCAAATAGGACTATTAACACAGGATTTAGACCTGCGTTTATACATACTGATGATCGTAACACTGCTGAAAACCCTATGCTTGCGTCATCTATTATGCAAACGGCAAATGCTAGTTTTTATTTTTCATTAACTAATGCTCAATATTATAATTCTACATCGTTTACAGGGTTCGTTTCTAATGGATATACGTTAGGCGCAGACAACGTTGCACATTATAATTATTCTGGTAGAAGCTATACCTCATTTGCTTGGAAAGGCAACGGAACAAGTTCAGCTGTGACTAACAATGACGGGAACACAACAAGTCTTGTAGATGCTAACCCTGAAGGGGGGTTTTCTATGGCAAGAGCGACATTTGCGGGTATAGGTAAAACAGTTGGACACGGGTTAGATTCCGCACCTGAGTTTTTCTTTATGAAAGGGATGGGACCCTCTTCCTTTTACGGTTGGCATCACGGTATGGGAAATGCGTACCAACAGCTTCAAGCAAGTAACGCGAGCGATGTTGCTTATAATAACTTAGCCTCTACTTCAACAACTTCTCGTTTTGACGCTTCAAGTTCAAATGATACTTATATTTTTTATAATTGGCATAGCGTAGAAGGATACAGCAAGATTAGCGATTATACAGGTAACGGAAGTACACAAAGTATAAACCTAGGATTTGAACCTAGATTTGTTTGGCTAATCCCTAACGGGCAACATAATATCTACTTTACTTCTTTACATAAAGACAGTAACGGATTCAGTAAATGGATTTATCCTAACATAACTGACACTATATACTCAGGTGTTCACATTGGTAATGGAATAAAGCTAACTAGTACAGGATTTGACATAGGCAATTCTTCTCTCGTTAATGATACTAATAGAAGTTATTATTACTTAGCATTTGCGTAGAAATATATTTTTATAATTATGTCTAAAAAAAAATTTAAAGATACCAACGTTGGGAAATTTTTATTACAAAAGATTCCTAACGTTGTTGGAGCCATCGCAGGTGATACGCCTGTTGGTTCTGTAATACAAGCTATAATCGGTGGTAGTGATATGTCACCAGAAGATAAAGAAGTTGCTCTTAAAAAATTAGATATTGAAAGAGCAGAAATTGACGGTACAACAAGAAGGTGGGTAGCAGATGCCCGATCAGGAAGCTGGCTTGCAGCTAACGTGCGACCATTAACGTTAGTATTTTTAGTAATAGCATATGTTGCAGGGTGGTATATGGGCTATCCATTAGACGATATAACAGGACTGCTTACTATAGTTATAGGTGGATATTTTGGGTCAAGAGGTGTAGAAAAAGTATTTGGGAATAACAAACACAAATAATACGTAATAAAGAAATATAACCTTAACTTAAATTTAATAAAATGAATAAAATTTTAACAAAAGAACAATTAAATCAAATCGTTGTAATTTTAAATGAATTGCCAATCAAAGAATTTAACCGAGTGCAGGCTATTATAGAGGTTTTAAATACAGCGGAAACTTTAAAAGAAGAAAATAACGATGAACCTGATACGGAAGATTAGCATTGGTAGAGATTATAAGAATGACGCAATGCACTATTCAACAGGCCAAGAAGTTTTTGGAGGCCATACAATAGTTGAAATTATAGAAGAAGACGAAAGTTATAATATTTTTATTGAAAAAAATGAAGAGGTGTTGCCTTGGAAAACTTTTAATAAAAACATGGCAATCGCGGTTGAATACAATTTACAATATTAATGAAACATTTACATGCCTATTTGATAGAGCCTTTAGATGGAAGGTATACAAATAATAAAAAAATAGGTGACTCTAATTTAATTTTAAATACGCAGATAGAAGATCATAAGTTTGTTAACAGGCGGGCTAAAATCATTGAAACACCAATTAACAATCCTTTTTTACAAAAGAACGATTTAGTTATTGTACATCATAATGTTTTTAGAAGATATTTTGATGTAAGAGGGCAAGAAAAAGATAGCGGAAGTTATATTGGGAATAGCCTTTATAAGTGTTATGATGATCAAATATTTTTATACAAACGCGATAACAAGTGGTATACTCCTCCTGGCTATTGTTTTGTAAAACCGTTAAAGCAAGACGATAGCTTTCTAAGTGATAAAGAAAAAGCCCATATGGGCGTTTTAAAGCACTTAGGAGACGATTTAAGAAGCTTTAATATTAAAGATAATGATTTAGTAGGTTTTACGCCAAACAGTGAGTATGAGTTCGTTATTGACGATCAAAGATTATATAGAGTCCCTTTAAATTCTATAGCAATAAAATATGAAAGACAAGGAACTGAAGCAGAATATAATCCAAGCTGGATATAAAGCAGTTGATGAACTTATAAGGGTAGCTGAAGAAAAAATAATTATTGGGGATCCTGAGGAAGACTTGGCCGCGGATAGATTAAAAAACGCTGCCGCTACAAAAAAGTTAGCAATATTTGATGCTTTTGAAATATTAACAAGGGTAGAAACAGAAAAAAACATGCTAGAAGCATCTGAAAAAGGATCTACACAATCTTTTAAAGGTTTTGCAGAAGGCAGATCTAAATAATGTACGAACAAAATTTAATTAAATCCATAAGCCCCATACGTTTAAACACAATTAAACGATTTAATAAGTTAAATAAATGGGAGTACGGGTACAATAAAGATTATGATGTAGTCATTATTAGTAAAAGTGGTAAAATAGGTGAAATTATTGAAATACAAAATTTAAAAATTGCACTTCCTGCCTTGCCTCCTAATATGTTAAAAGAAAATAATAGATGGGTTCCACACGATTATCCAAAAGAGCTTGGCAAAATAAAAACAAGATTTGATTGGGAAACGTATCCAGACAATTTTAAAAATAAATGGTATGCATATATTGATGGAGAATTTACCAAACGCGAAGAAGGTCATTGGTTTTATAATAAAAATACACCTACTTATATTACTGGTAGCCACTATATGTACCTGCAGTGGACCAAAATTGATGTTGGGAAGCCAGACTTCAGAGAGGCTAACAGAGTTTTCTTTATTTTCTGGGAAGCATGCAAAGCAGACTATAGGTCTTATGGAATGTGCTATCTTAAAAACCGCCGGTCGGGGTTTAGCTTTATGTCTTCAGCAGAATCAGTCAATTTGGCAACAATTACAAAAGACGCACGGTTCGGAATATTGTCCAAATCTGGATCTGATGCTAAGAAGATGTTCACAGACAAGGTTGTACCAATATCCCTCAACTACCCATTCTTTTTCAAACCGATACAAGACGGAATGGACAGACCAAAAACAGAGCTTGCATACAGAGTCCCAGCATCAAAACTCACAAAAAAATCAATTGTACAAATCTCTGAAAAAAACGAACTAGAAGGATTAGATACTACTATTGACTGGAAAAATACAGGCGACAACTCATATGATGGTGAAAAGTTAAATATTTTAGTGCATGATGAAAGCGGAAAATGGGAACGGCCTGATAACATATTAAATAATTGGCGTGTTACTAAAACAACACTACGATTAGGTAGTAAAGTTATAGGAAAATGTATGATGGGATCAACGTCTAACTCTTTAGAAAAAGGAGGTAGTAATTTTAAAAAATTATATGATGACTCGGACGTTACTAGAAGAAACCGTAATGGGCAGACTAGCTCAGGATTATATTCTTTGTTCATACCTATGGAATGGAATTACGAAGGATTCATTGATTCTTATGGATACCCTGTATTTGTTACGCCGGGAATTCCAATCAAAGGAAATGACGGGGCAGATATTGAAACAGGTGTTATAGATTTTTGGGAAAATGAAGTTGATGGGTTAAAGCATGATAGTGACGCCTTAAACGAATATTATAGACAATTTCCAAGAACAGAAGAGCACGCATTCCGTGACGAAGCTAAAAACAGTATATTTAATTTAACAAAAATATACGAGCAAATAGATTACAACGAAGATTTTACAAGGAAAGGCTACGTTACAAAAGGATCGTTTTCGTGGGAAAACGGAATTAAAGATTCAAAAGTAATATTTACACCAAATACAAACGGCCGGTTTTATGTGTCGTGGACCCCCTCTAAGAACCTAGAAAACAACGTAATACTTAAGAATGGCGCTAAATATCCTGGGAATGAACATATGGGGGCTTTTGGCTGTGACTCATACGATATTTCAGGAACAACAGATGGCCAAGGTTCTAAAGGAGCTTTACACGGATTAACTAAATTTAGTATGGAGGATTCTCCTGCTAACACATTTTTTTTAGAATATGTTGCACGCCCACAAACTGCTGAAATGTTTTTTGAAGATGTTCTCATGGCTCTGGTATATTACGGTATGCCAATTCTGGCAGAGAATAACAAGCCACGGCTATTGTATCACCTTAGACGTAGAGGCTATAGAGGATTTTCAATGAACAGACCGGATAAAGTTTGGAATAAATTATCTGTAACAGAAAGAGAAATAGGCGGAATACCAAACACATCAGAAGATATAAAGCAAGCTCACGCAGCTGCTATAGAAACTTATATAAACAATCATGTAGGTGTTACAGAAGATGGAGGGGGTAATATATATTTTAATAGAACATTAAATGATTGGGCTAAGTTTGATATAAACAAAAGAACAAAATATGATGCGGCAATAAGTTCTGGGCTAGCTATAATGGCATGCAATAGGCATTTATATCATCCAAAGCCAAAATCAGAAAAACAAGCATTGAATATAAAAATTTCAAGATATAATAATAAAGGATCGCATTCAACAATAATAAAATAGCATGGCGGAAACAATATTAAAGTCTTCTTTCCCGAGTCAAATTGCTTCAGACGAAGAAAAGGCAAGCTCAGAGTACGGATTAAAAATAGCCCGCGCTATTGAGCATGAGTGGTTTAAAAGAGATTCCGGAGCAACAAGGTTTTATTCTAACAGAGACGAGTTTCATAGATTAAGATTATATGCAAGAGGAGAGCAATCTGTAAAAAAATATAAGGATGAATTATCTATTAATGGTGATTTATCATATTTAAATTTAGATTGGAAACCAGTGCCAATTATACCCAAATTTGTAGATATAGTTGTAAATGGAATGTCTGACAGGGCTTTTGATATTAAAGCATTTTCGCAAGACCCATCAGCTGTAAAACAGCGTTCTGAATACGTTGAAAGTATTACTCAAGATATGCAAACGCGTGAATTGAATGATGCAATACAAGAGCAGCTTGGTAT
>VMHT01182331.1_pt1 | contig 20978 bp, 15 predicted proteins | sample 4693611 | NCBI WGS metagenome assembly VMHT01 (sample SAMN12280063, study PRJNA550983) | marine metagenome | isolation source: seawater sampled from same location over 5 years 0.02-0.2 micron viral filtrate | place: USA: collected off the coast of southern California halfway between the port... ...
GAAACGTTGAGTTCTGGTGCAAGATTGGTCAATTCAATCGTTCTCGTTTCGGATACGCAATGTCCAGCATTATCGCAGACTTCCAACGTAAGGTCATGGATGCCATCGCTGAGCGTGAAACCAGATACGCCATCATTCACTAAGAATGGAGTCGTGCTTTGTGCTGATGAGATGACACCATCAAGAGAAGAGGTCCATGTAAGTGTAAGAGGGTCGTCGTCCAAATCCCATGACTCCTGTGCATCGAACAACACTTGTCCCTGCGATGGGTACACATCTCCGTCCATCGGTGAAGTCCAGTTCAAGAATGGGGGTTGATTGTCCAAATCAAGGACACAATACATGACTTTGTCACCATCAAAACTGACCGTTGTGGTATTGCTTTCGCTGTCATATCCGCATTCAACGGTCACATCGTTGATAGCAGATGCACCGGAATTCGTCCAACGTTGCCCAATGAAGTCGGTCAATAGTACAACGCCGATATCATTCGTAAACTCTGAAACGGACGATTCAAATTGTGTGAAACTCACATTCGAATAAGCGTTGGGAATCCCATTGGAGAGGTTGTTCACAACCCATACCGTGACATCCCAAGCCACGTCAACGGATGCTCCTGAAGGAATGTTTGCAATCGTGAGGTCCACGTTACTTGGTTGATGCAAATGCATTGTTGATGAGGTATCGAGATCGATAATATGCGTCCCACTTGCATCAGCCATATTGGAGAAATTAACATCGGAATTCTCGATCCAAATTCGACCATCGCAATCCAATCCAATCGTATTCCCATAGCCTCCAAGATCTGGGTGATTGACCAGTTTCAAGCATTCAGTTCCGACAAATTCAGTATTGCTCAATGTCGATGGGAAATTCCCGTTATGGTTTGCATCCCAATAGATTCCGCTGTGATTGCCTTGTAAAGTCAATCCGTCGATGTTTCCAGCAGCCTGTTCAATGTACAATGCATACTGCGTCGAAGATTCATGTTCGATGTTCGCATTCAAGAGGTTGAAGCGCCCTCCTTGTGTGCCAAGGGTCAAACCTCCGTTATTGACGTACATTGCCGGTAATGAGGAATCAACATCTGAAATTGAGAGGTTGTTGAGCCAAAGATCAACAGAATCGACCACATAGACGCCATGGCCTTGAGGCGACTCAATTCGGCAATCCATGCAAACGACATCACCAGATGTGGTTTCCAAATCATTGGACTTCTGATAAGATAATCCTGCTTGGTCGATATTGTTTCCACCGAGTGTTCCGTCATCTACTGAGGATAAATTCGAAAGGAAAGTGTAGCGGGCATCGAATGTATGGACGCCAGAGAATCCGTTGTTTGAAGTGGTTATTCCATCTACAACTACTGTAGCAGAATCAATGAACAGCCCCTGTTCAGAGTTGTTGTGAAGATTCCAATCAAATCCTTGCAATGAACCCCCACTGGAGGAATGTATTCCTGGGCCTGGGGAGCCACTAATTTCAATGTCCTCAAGATGGGCTGCAAAGTACGACGTCTGAATACTTAATCCTGCAGAATGTGGCCCTTGCCCAGCTTCTCCTGCATCGCGAATGGTCATGTTTCGCAACGTGGTACTTGAATCTACAAAGAATAAACGGACTCCGACTGACGAGGATTGATCGACAAGAACGTTCTCCAGCCATGCGCCTGTTGCATTGATTTCAATTGCGGCAAAAGCAATACCAGGAGTTGTTGCTTCAGAGGACCCTGTCCCCAATACAGAAAGATTGGTGAAATCTGCTGTTTCGTAATTTGTATAGTTCGTATGATTATTTTTGTCGAGATAAACACCTCGATACATGCTGTTGGTAATTACTACGTCTCGGAAAACCCCTCGAGTATTTCCAGAATCGTCGATATGACGAACTATGACTCCAGTATCGCTCTTATCGATGGTTAGATCTTCGAACAGCGGTATGCTGTCCTCAACCCAAACTCCAGCGGCCTCCCCGAGGACAGAACCTGAGATATTATCCATAACAACATCTCGATAGATACCTCCAGAGCCTCCCCAAAGATTCATTCCACGCAAGAGATGGTCCGTGAAGTAAGCACCTTGAACGATTGGAGTAGAACCATCTCCAACAGACAATCCAATACCATAGCGCCAATCGTTTTGGAACGGAATATTGCGGCCTGCTTGTTCAACATGCAAATCTCGGATTACTGGGCTCGAACTTCCAAACATATCGATGCCAACACGATCGGGATTGAAGATTGTAACATTGTTCAAAATAGGATTCGATGCAAAAATAGTAATCCCATAAATCGCGTCTTCGATTTGCATGTGGTTAACTGTACTGCCTCGGCCATACGAGGAGGCATTGAATTGTATTCCTTCGTGATCGCCAGTGGTCGATGAACTCGTCAGGACAATTGGACAAGATGATGTTCCTTGAACGGTTAGTCGCCCATCCACGTAAATACGAATTCCTGGTGAAAGAACGACGCTGGTACATGATGTGATGAGCAATTCATCCTGCACGTTTACGAAATAATCACTTGTTAACGAGACCGTCCCCGACCATGTCGTTGTCGCTCTTCCTGCAACTTCGGAACCCTCGCTTTGTTCCGTTTGAAAAGGTTGAACAATTGGTGCAATCGACATCAGAAGCAAGAGAGCCAACAAAGCGAATGCGAGGAGTGTTCGCTTTCTCTCCATGATTTCCCATCCTAAGCAATAGCATTTGAAGGCACCCGTTCCATGATTGTCGAGCGAACAAGACCCGAAGCGATAAAACCCCTCGCTTCAACCATACTCCGTGCCAGAAGCATTTGTCCTCGTCAAGACCGAACCCTCGCATGAGCGTGATGTCTACCTTGCATTGACATCACATGATGCAGTCAAGGAAGTCCATGCGCTTTATGGGGAATTTGACCTCTTGGCGCACATCAGCAGCGATTCGGCCAAGAACCTTACATCGCTCTTGATGAAAGAGTTCAGAATAATCGAAGGCATTCGGGACACTCAGACACTCATTGCAGTCGAATATTGAGGTGGAAAAATGGCGATAGGATTTGTATTGATCACGACCGTTCCTGGTGAGGAAGAGAGCGTAAGGACTGCATTAGATTCGATAGAACACGTGACAGACAGGTGGATGCTGTTCGGAGAGTTTGATATTCTTGCACGGGTCCAAGCTGATGATGAATTCACGCTTACGCGTTGTATTGTTGAAGAAATTCGTCCATTAGCCGGAATTCAAGATACAAAAACGATGATTGGCGCAGAATTGTAAATTATACCTTGTGCAACTGTTTCGATAGCGAACGAGCTCGCTTAGGGCACCCTACGGAACGATATCGGATGATTGCTTCTCGCAATGCCATGACTCGGTCGTGCTCACCAAACATCGACTTCACTTCCCACCATTTGGCGACAAGTCTCTGCGCTGACGGTATTTCCATTCGTTCAACGGAGTGGATGTCAATTTCTGCATGAATCAATTGAGCGCGAGGCAATTGTGTTTCAACAAGATGTTCGCAAATGAGCAGAAGCAGGGACGTCTTGTAGAGAGGCTGTTGCAATTGCATTGCAATACGTTCAGCGTTCTTGAGTGTCAATGCAGCAGTTGCTGATGTAGAATCAATTGATTTTAGTTCAGTTTTGGTTGTCAAAAACTCAACAAGAGGATCGCCTCCCGGCGCAATACCACGAAGTTGGCCGATAAGGAACTCCGCCCCTTGCATATCGTTTCGTTCGATTGCAAGCGCATGGCGCATTACGACGATCGTTGTGAGGATGATCTGGCGCTCAGACTCGGGTTCTGGGGGCTGTACTTGGTTGAGAAGACGTTCAATACGATCAAAATCTTCGCTAGATGACGTTGCAGACAAATCATCAATGCTACGGGAAAGGACCGAAAGTTGAACTCTCAATTTCTCATTGGAATCATCGAGAGTCTCAAGCATGGATTCGAGGTCATCCATGACTCCTTTTTTGCCTTCGAATTGAGCAATCTGCAAACGAATGCTTGCAAGTTGATCCCCGTCAACCTTGCTGAGGTAAGATTTGGCAACCTCGACCTCTGCTCGGTTTAATGCATGCTGTGCCGCTAGCCCAATCAACTCTAAATCTTCAGATTCTTCGGTCAATGCTTCATCAAGTAAGGTAGCAAATGCACCAGAATACGTCGTCCTCAGTTCATTTGCACGTGACGAAAGGTGTCCTGAGATTCCCTCCTCACCTCGCTGAATGCGATGATGCAGTTCTAGAATTGAGGCAAGCACGTCATTCTCTTTCTGCCAATGGCTGATTGCAGATGCATGCAAGGCATCAACACTTGAATCATCCAAGGAAGACTTGCACACATTTCGAATAAGATGTTGCATTTCCATCGTCGAACTTCGCGCCCCCCATCGTAGCAACGTGTGTTCATCGAGTAAAGGGACATGATCCGGTTCTGGCATTCTGTCCGCGGGAACCGGGAAGGGGAGGACAAGGAACGGGGACATCGCATCGTGAACCTCTGCAGAGGCTTCTCCAAGAACGACATGCTCCACATATGCCCGTACATCTTGATCGGTTTCTGGCATCGATGTTGACTCGTTATAGAGAAGAATTGCCAGAGGATGGCCTCCAAGTGTTTCAACGATTGAACCTCGTTCGTCACCAAGTTCAGGATTCAGGAGTTCAATAGCATCCTTTTCTTCAAGTGAACCGAGTTCAATGTATTCCCCCTCAATTGAGAATGTATCTCGATCTCTGCCGATGAGCATAAACTGAATGTTCTGTTGTTCTAAAGCCTTGAACAGATTGGAAAACGCTCCTTCATGTCGTGGCGAGATTAAATGCACATCGTCGAAAATCAGGATCTGTTGATTCTTGCTCATAAGCGATGCATACCCTTCAACATCCAAAATTTGGGGGGCGTTAATTTCCATTCTCTTGATGGCTTCATGCACATCACAGTATGAGTCAAGTTGAACCCAATGGACTTCATGCCCGTCTTCACCAAATTCTTGAACAAGATGTCTGGCAAGTGTTGACTTTCCTATGCCTGGCATTCCCCGCAAATGAACTGGTTCGCCTCGCTGCATTGCATCTCGGATTCGTAAAAGTTCGTTCCTTCTCCCGTGAAGGTGAGTCAGTTCTGGAATTTGCCCTTTCAATTTCTGAGTCGATTTTGGGCGCCGTTCAGGCACTTCCTCTGTTCTTTCTTTAACCATCTCTCTTCCATTTTGAGTGATATGGACAACCTTGCGTTTTCGCCTCCCAGAGCCGATGACATGTGCTTGGCGTGTTTGGATTAATCCATCTTCCTCCAGGGCGCTCATCGGCTGAAATAAGGCTGATCGAACTACACCAATTCCATCTGCAATCCCCTCAAGCGATATGCTTCTTGGTACGTCCCATGCGGATTCGAGCGAGGCTGAATGCGCTTCCAACCATCGCAAAATTCGTATCATCGCTGGAGACAACATCTGGAACTCAAACCCTACACCAACAACATTGCATTTGATGTTGTCCTTTTGTTGATTAACAGAAGTCATGCAGGTTTTTTTGAGCTATGGGCGCAAGGATTCAGCATGGCGGTCGATGCAGCATCCATCGATTTGCCTGCTTCACCAGGCGTTTATCTGTTCAAAACAAACGAAGGAAGGGTTCTCTATGTCGGGAAGGCAACACGATTGAACGAGCGAATTCGCTCGTACTTTGCAACCAATCCAGATCGACAAATGATTCCTGAATTGGTTGCTCGAGCAGATGATGTTGAATGCATTGTTACAACAACACCCCAGGAAGCTTTGATTCTTGAGCGCCAACTCATTCGTGAACACAAGCCAAGATTCAACTCGATGCTTAAGGACGACAAATCCTATCCATATCTCGTACTCACAAACGAAGAATTTCCACGGATTATGTACACGCGTCATCCGCCAAAGAAAGCACACAGATGGGGTCCTTTCCCGAATGCAGGCGCAGCGAAACAAGTCATGCAATTATTGCGCCGACAATTTGGTATTCGAGATTGTAAGGAATTGCTCCCTCAAGGTTGTTTAGCAATGCATATTGGGCTGTGCACTGGGCCTTGCATTGATGGAATAGGATATGGAGAACAAGTTCGTGCTGTCAAGAAAATTCTTGATGGCGAGGCTACGGAATTGTTGGAAGAACTTGGTGAAAAGATGGATGAATGCTCCCGAGAAATGCAATTTGAACGGGCAGGATACTATCGAGATCTCATCCGGTCGATTCGAACAACGATTGGTCAACATGTTGTTTCAAGTAAATTATATCGCGATTGCGATGCTATTGGGTTTGCTGAACAAGGCGACCTTGCTGCGTTGATTGTCTTGCATGCAGATGATGGAGTTGTTAAAGGACAGGAAGTTTGGCCATACGTCCATCGTGGAGACATTGGAGAAACTGTGAGTCGGTTTGTTGCTGAACACTATCTGCACCGTCGACCTCCTCGACTTTTGTTGACACCCACTCCGTTGCTTGATGGATTACAAACATGGCTCGATGAGCGACGCGGTTCTACGGTTGAAGTTCGAACACCGATGCGAGGCGATATGGTGACCTTACGGACCTTAGCAGATCAAAACGCTGAGATTCAAGTGACAAGATTAGCCAACAAATCCAGTGGGTCGTTGGAGCAACGGGCTGCTGATGAGGCTGCAAATTTGTTGAGCATGGAACAGATGAATCACGTCGTTTGCTTTGACATGGCACAATTGCAAGGAGATGAGCGAGTTGGTGCCAGCGTTGTCATGCGTAACGGCCGACCGGCAAAAAAGGAATATCGAACCTACATCGTAAAAGGAGATGCAATGGATGACCTTCGAATGATGAGCGAAGTTGTGGAACGATGGTTGAAGCGACAAGAGGAATGGCCTGATCTATTGCTCCTCGATGGAGGAGAAACACACCTCAAGACGATTCGAGCGATGCTGGATGAGCACGGCGTTCATGATCGATTTGAATTGGCCGCCTTAGCCAAGAGGGAAGAAACATTGCATCGTGAAGGAAATGAACCAATTGTTCTGGACCGACGAGGTCGAATCTTCGTTCATGCAAGAGATGAGGCGCATCGATTTGTCAATACATTCCATCGAAAACGGCGTAAAAAGAGTCGGCTAGGCGACCCATTGGAAGACGTATTGGGCCTCGGAGCAAAGAAACTACAATCTCTTTTACGCCATTTTGGAGGTCGTCAAGGCATCAACAATGCAAGCATTGAGGATTTGAAAACCGTACCTGGTATTGGCCCATCTCTTGCTGAACGAATCCATGAATCCTTGCATCGCTAAGGATTTGGTGGCTCGTTGTACATCGCTGCAAATGGATCAATACCTTCCTCATAGCCACCCACTTGACGGTCAACTAAACCTGCCATTTGAGCGAAATCAGATTCAGATAAACCCATTTTTTGAGCCTTGTAGAGCGAATTTTTCGCTTCACGTGCTGCTCTCTTTTTCTTCTTCTTCTTACGACGACGTCGAATCAACAAAATCAGCAAGATAACGACAACGGCGGGATATGCCCAAAACTGACCCAAGAGATACATCCAAGTGACTTGCAATCGTAGTGTTACTTCATCATCGAGACCTTCTGGAGGAATGGTATAGGTGATAACTTGACGACCATCTTCATCTTCGGTAATGATCATATTGCCTTGTGCAGAAGTACCCTCCTTGACGATAATTCCTTTCGGCAGTGTAAAGCTCACTGGACCGGTGAGGTCGAATTCAGTTTCTTCGTGAATCGTTGTGTCCCATGATCCCGTTTGGAAAGTAAGTGCTTCTTGCTCCAATGGAGGGAAGGTAACACCTTCCGATGAAACTACACTGGTTGTCAGAATTGAAGAAATCTCATCGACCATCATCACCATCGGTTGGAGGAGTGGAGATCGAAATGCTCCATTGATGTTTTCAGTCAGTAATGAAAGCGTAATCAAGTCCGGATCACCGCTGAACAAATCTCCCCATGGACTTGAGATTGCCAGGGTAAACCGCACCTTGGGAATCTTTACACTCACACTCAAACCAACTTCATCGGATACGATAGGGCCAGGTGTGCCTAAACCTGCTAGGCTCGTTTCAATAGAAAAATCACCGATGTCAACTTCAGAAAAATCGGGCTTTGCCTCAAGATTTTCTAATTCTTCCGAAGCAAGGTGGATTTCATTGGTGAGTATTTCACCAACATCAGTTCCGAATTCCATCAAACCATCCGAGGTGAGGTTAAACACCAGTTTGCGTGAATCTGGACAGTTTTCAAACTCTTTACCCGGTTCAAGACATCGTTCAATCTTCATTGGACTATCTGAGCGACTCATGATGTCTCCTATCAATCGAACCAAATCACTTGGAATTACTTCCATTCGAACTGTCGTGTCATCGTTGATGTCGTAATAGCCTTGAGGAAGTGCTACTCGATGAACAACTGCATTTGCCTCGAGACCGAACTCAATAGAGACGGACTTGGTCCATTCATTGATGTCGAATGTATCAAAATCTACAGCAAGTGATGTTGACACACATGTCTTTTGAGTCTGCAAACAGATGACTTCATCATTCTCATTGACGATTGGATGATTGTATGTGTAAGGAGATGGTCCTGCGATGGAGATTTCATTTCTATTTTCACCAGATTCAGAGTGTTCGAGAATGATGCGATCATCTCCGCCAATGGTCTCAATCCAACTTGGTAGAATCAGCTCAAGTGTAATCTTTGACTGTGGAAGGTCGGACGGAATCATACTTTCGAGGAAACCTGTGTCAAGGACCGTTTCCAGCGAGAGACCAGCATCCATCAATCGTCGAAGGTCCTCATTCGTAATGACATCAAAATAATCGCTGATAAAGTACGTTTCGTCGTCTATTTCAAATTCCGAATCGGGAAGATTTTCTTGAATGAGGTCGAGGAGACCAAGTTCGAAGGTATTGCTCGTCGAACGCAGATAAATTGGATGATCATAACCCATAGCGCTCGGCCCCTGAATGCAATACGAAATCGTATTTGGTGGCGTCACGGTCTCTGAACAACCAACAGAGTGGCTGTAATTCAATCCACCCGCAGGCCCTTCGATGCCTTCTGCAACAGAATCACTTACCCAAGACAACTGGCCCATCTGAATATCAGGGCCACCAGGGATGGAATCTGAAAATGCATCTCCCACCGATTCGACTGGAAATTGATCTGTGAAATCGTCAAGTGGAGCAATTCCATTCTCATAAGCCAACCGAATACCGTCAGACGTTATCTGAGGGATTGTTGCTAAGTTGGACAGTTCGACGAGAGAGATTCCCCAACTGTCCATCGTATCCGTGTCAAGATAATTTATACCCGCAACAAAATCAATCTGAACAGCTTGTTCATCGAATAAATCAACCTTCAAATGCAATGAAACAGCCTCTTCGTTCGGGTCGAGTTCAACGATGGATGTCGTTGATGTGTTGCGATAACCCATCGTCAGACTCACCGTTTGGTCGACACGAGACGCACCTACGCCTGCGTTGAGATTGTCGACCGTCCATTGACCAACGCAAGACGCAGGCAGACATGATGTTGGTTGAATCGAACCATTGCTATCAACACCGACGACGGTTGCATAATCAGGAGGATTGATTGAGAAGGTCGAAGCATGACCGGGTTCTGCAAACACACTGAATTGTGTTGTTAGTTCTGAACCCATAATCAGGAGACCTTGGTAGGCTCGTTCGAGATCAAGGTCTGAATTTTCAAGGAGATTGAAGGTGCTCGTTGACAACTCAATCTCAGCTATGGTTGAGAAGCAAATTGGTGGGTCGAAGGCGTTGTTTTCCGTTACGCCTGAACCTGAATCGTACACCGAATCTTGAGTTGCATCGGTTGTGCATACCTCGGAAGAACCTGCTTCTGTGTAGATCCCATCGTACTGCGTGTTGATGGCTGTAACCGTACCGAAACCACTGGAGAGGAGGTCGTTGATGGTATCTTCAACCTCGACCAACATCTTATCTCCAACAGTTCCAGTTCCGTCGTCGTAGGCGAAGTAGGTTCGAATCATGTCGGCAGGAATCCCATCATCTTCATCAAGACCATCAGCTGAAAGTGCTGCTTGTGTGGTCGAATCATCGAGGCCAACCTTGCTACGGTCGAATTCACGAACGGCCCAACTCAAGGTCATGTGGATGGTTGATGTATCTTGCAAATCAAAATCGTAGGTTCCACGAATCCAATCCTGTTGGAACGGCGTTCCATCATCATTTGAATCGTAATCGTCGCAATCGCTGAATCCCGGAACGCTATCGCACGTCGTCATGCCATCAGCGGATGCGAGAGGTGCGAGAAGTGGTGTTGCGAAGAGCAAGGTCAAACAAAGCGTAAGAATCCGATTCCTCAATACACCTCGTGCTTCCATGATACACCAACGGACCGAAGACCTTCAAAGGACTTCCCCTTAGGAGTCCTGTAGGCGTCGCTATGCCAATACAACTCTGTCTCATGGTTCCACTTGCTGAAGCGGAGTTGGTTCGACAGTCGTTGGTTGATTTGGAAGCATTCAATGCAAATTTCGTCCCCATACGAATCGGTGATCGGCTTGCATTACCAATCCACGAAGGGATCGGCCTCAATGGGTTAGAAGTGACATATGGCGAGGAGCATATCGAACTTAAGCCAGCCCCGCCTCCAATTGATCCACATCATCGTATGCGAGAGACCATGCAAACCATGATCGGTTTTGAGGATGAACTGCTTCCTAAAATACCAAAAAAATGGGAACGGCTTAACGACTTGGTTCTCTTTCAAAAAGAATCCTTCCAAGGAGAAAAATGGGAACAAGTCATAGCGCAAAATGATGACTTCTTCCAGCGTGTTGCAGATACTCTCAATGTCAAACGAATCGGCCGACAACAGCCGATTTCGAACGACGTAATGCGTTCCGCGCAGACCGAATTGTTGCACGGTAGTGATGGATGGGTCGAAGTGAAGGACAACGGTGTTGTCTACGGTTTTGATGTCACCAAAGTGATGTATTCCTCTGGTAATGTCACAGAGCGTCGCCGAATGGGGGCTCTCCAATCCGATGGAGAGACCATAATTGATGCATATGCTGGAATTGGATATTATACACTGCAACTTCTTGTTCATAGCAACGTTGAACGCATTCATGCATGCGAAATAAATCCAAACAGCATTCAGGCTCTTGAATGGTCTGCTCAACGGAATGAGGTTGAGAGTCGACTAACAATCCACCCTCAAGATAATCTCATTACGCTTGAAAAGATGAAGAACTCTGCAGATCGAATTCTACTCGGATATTTACCCAGTTCTGAAGCGACCTGGAGACTTGCTGTTCAAGCCTTGAAGCAGAGCGGAGGGACACTTCATATTCACATGAATGTCGAAGAGGAACAAATCGAAGGTTGGGTTGAGAAGACCATACGAAAATGTTTGGACTATGCCCAAGAACTCGGTCGTGAATGGAACGTAACGGCAAATCATCTCGAGAAAGTGAAGTGGTATGCCCCTCGAGTTCGTCATGTAGTGTTGGACGTGTCCTTCTCCTCGATCAATACTGCATCGTAGATTGGAGGATCTTCTTTTCTGTTGTTTTGTACAACTACATACGCGCAACCGGCGCCAAGAATCATCAGAACGATAACAACAGCAATCAGAACGCCCGATCCGGTTTCGGATTCCTCTCCAGAGAGTTGAGCTGTGAGTTCACCATTTGGGTCAGCAACACCAATCATCTCAATCCTGTTGATTTTGGTTTCATAAAGCGGACGACCTGCTGTTGAGAATGGATTATCTGCATCGGTTCCTGTTGGGTCGTCCGATGTTGGAATTTCAGCAATTGCTCGCACGTGGCTCATTCCGTCACGAACGATTCCAAATGTTGCGTAGCCCCCATCATCTCTGTTTTCGGGATCCAAACCGTGTGCCTCAGTTTCAGCGATGTACCATTGAGAATCCGCTGAGTCTTCTTCTTGACCTCTTGCCATACCTATTGCCCCATCGACATGGCTCAAGTTTTCATTATGCTCCAATGGGATGGTCTCACCGGTCCCACCGCTCCCACATTGTGCTGGAAATCCAGGGATGTAAGCACCATTTGTTTTGCATTCTGGATCGCCGGATTGTGTAACAAAATCATTGATAACTCGATGGAAAAAGATTCCATCATACAATCCGTCTTCGATATGTTCTATCATGTTGCCAACGGTGATTGGAGCCCATTGTGGGAACAATTCGATGATGATTGTACCAGATACTTCTTCTTCAAAATGGTCTGGCGTGTAGGTAACTTCGATGGCAAAAACTGGATCGCCAAAGTATGAATTCTGCATCGGCGTATCTTCAACAACAGGTCCGTCTGTCCATGTTGTAGGATCGATTCCATTGCTCTTCCAGGCCGGATCTTCTTCTCCTATAACCGAGATTGGAAGAAAAAGAAACACGAGTATACAGGATAAAACAATCCTTTGTCTGGATGTCTTGCCCATGGCTGGTGGATGAACCGCCTGTTCATGAATCATTTGACGAAGGTCGTTGCTCGTCTAGACACTTTTGCAAGAGTTCTTTGAAGGCATTCAGTTGATCTGTAATGTCATAATGATGATTTCCAACGAAGAAGCCTTGATTGTGAATTCGATTTGCTGCAGGTAAATCTCCATGAATTGAATAATCAAGATGTTCAATGACAGGATTTAGAGTAAAGTTACCAGCAACAATTGGCCGTGTTTCGACACCAGCATCTCGCAATGCATCGAGTACAGGACCACGGTTGCACCAATCAGGCAACACGATTGAGAATCCGAACCAAGAAGAATCTCCAATTTCCTTCTGAATCAAGAGTTCAGGAACTTCGCTCATCACTTGCTGGAATACTGTTGCGTTAGCACGGCGTCCTTCGATAATGCCGTTGACTTTGCGAAGTTGAGCCTGTCCAATTGCCCCAGACATTTCCAGTGGCCGAAGATTGTATCCAGGGAGAACAAATCGGAACGACTCCATGAACGGGTCATCTGACTTCTCAATCACGTGGTTCTCTTTGGGGAGGTTACGTGTCCAGCCATGGGCTCGAAGGGACAACATGACGTGATACAATTCTTCGTCATCGGTAACCGTTACTCCACCTTCCATGGTTGAAATGTGATGGCTGAAAAAGGAACTAAACGTCCCTGCTAATCCAAAGGTTCCTGCCTGCTTTCCGTTTATGGTTGAACCAAGGGACTCGCAATTGTCCTCGATGACGTAGAGATTGTGCTTCTCGGCTAATGCGAGGAGCTTTGGATAGTCGACCGAATTTCCAAGAAGATTCACACAGAAGATCAGTTTGGTTTTTTCAGTGATTGCATCCTCAATAGCATTGATGTCGATGTTAAGCGTTTCAATATCAATGTCCACGAAACGCATCGAGAGGCCGTATTGGTGAACTGGGAAGTACGTCGTTGACCATGAGACTGCTGGGACGAGGACTTCATCGCCAGGATTCAAATCGATTCCTTTTGCGTAGATCATCCCTGCAACGGCGAGTAAATTTGCGGAAGAACCTGAGTTGGACATGATAGCATATTTTGCTCCGAAAAATTCAGCAAACTGCTTCTCAAATGTCTCGACTTCTGGCCCCATGCTGAATCGATCGCTGTCGATGACTCGTTGAATTGCAGCGTATTCTTCATCATCCCAAGTGCTTGTTGCTAATGGTAAACTCATTGTAGTGCCTCCCTCAAGTATTCATACGTAATCGCTAATGCTTCTTCAAATGGCGTTTTTGGAGACCAGCCCAAACGCTGTTGATTTTGCAGATTCAAATACCGACGTAAACGACCGACTGGTTTGTCAAGATCATGCTTGAACTCTCCAGAATACCCCGTAATGTTCGCCATATGTTGGTGCATTTCATTGACGCTTATTTCCACGCCCGAGCCGACATTCATCACCTCTGGCAAGTCGTCAAAGTTGTCGAGTGAAAAACAAATGAAATCTGCTAAGTCAGCAACGTAGAGGAATTCTCGCTTCGCTGAACCATCTCCCCAAATTACGATGGGAACATTTCCTTGTTCCTTCGCCTGATGCATTCGATGTAAAATTGCAGGCAACATATGACCAGTCTCAATCGAAAAATTATCGTATGGACCGTACAAATTGCATGGTAATACTGTTTTGAAGGACACGTTGTGTTGTTCGTTCGCCATTGCACAAGCCCGATACACAACGTATTTCGAAAGAGCATATCCTTCGATTGGCCCCTCGAAGGCGCCTTCTCCAAGTGAGGATTCCGTGAGTGGTTGTGGAGCATCGCTTGGATAAACGGTTGCGCTGCCGACATTGAGAATGCGCTGGACCCCATGTTGGATACAAGAACGTATAAGATTCAGTCCCATCGTGACATTTGTGTCAAAGGAATGATGCTTCATCGTCGTACTCGATGCGATTCCAGCAACATAGGCTGCACCGTGAACGACAATATCGATCGGATTCGATTGAATGTATTTGAAGACGGTTTCCGAATTGGTCAGATCCAGCTCGTTCTGAGACGGTCGGAGGACGATGTGGCCTTTGGCCTCAAGCATTGGAACGAGGTGTTGACCCAACATTCCCGAAGCCCCAGTAACGAGAACAGTGGCCATGTGTCACGCCACAACCTCGGCCTTAAATAGGAATGTCCATAGGGAATTTTATCCACTTTGGTGGTATCGTTATGGTCGGTGAAGTGCGTTGAAACTACTTCTCTGCACCATTTCTCGAAACAACGAGAAGCGACTTAAATCATGGTACAAACAACTCTCGAATCTCCTTGACCTTCTGCTTGAGGACCATGATGTCGAAATTTCACTCTATGAGAATGACTCAACGGATGGAACCAAGGCACTCCTCAAACGGTATTCAAATCACCTTTCTGAGAAATGTAAGACGACCTTTACATCCACTGATTTAGGCACAAAGCACCTCATCGGAAAAGAAGGAGCACGTGTCAAGAACATTGCCAATGCTCGGAATGCTTGCATTGAGCAGGCATCCGATCTCACTGAATTTGATCGCATCGTTTTTATTGAAACGGATGTATTGTACAAACCAGAAGAAGCTCTTGAGATTCTTTTTCACGATGGAGACATCGTTTCAGGATACACTACCAACGCAATGGGCCAATTCTATGATGCATGGGCCACTCGGAAAACCTCGGATGAGACATGGTGGACGCATGGTATTCCACTCGAGAAAACGAGTGTTTGGTCAACCTTCAACGGTATCTGTGCATATGCCTCTCTTCCCTTCCAGGAAGGTGCGAGGTTTGCAGGAATAAATCCTCGAACAAGTGAGATTGATTGCGATACAACGGTTATTTGTGAGGTGTTCCGAGCAATGAATTACAACAACATCATCATGCTTCCAATCAACATCCGTCACCCACCAACATCTCTTAAGGAACGGTTGTATTACTTCAAACAACGACTTCTCCGGAGGACATGAACATGAGGACTGCTTTGTTTACAGCGAGTTTCAATCGTCCTGATTTGATGCGTGAATTGCTCGAAGGACTTGCAAAAAATCGCACGGATCTTGAACACATTGACATCATTCATTACGTGGACGGAGGTCCGAAATCGAAACAATCGGAAATACAAGCGATCATTGAACAATCTGGAGTTCCCTATTCGTCAATCGTTTTACGAGAAGAAAATTATGGGGTTGGACGCAACATAATTGGGGCGCGACGAGATTTGTTTGACATACAAGGATACGAGCGTGTTATCCTCATTGAAGATGACCTCATCCCTGGCCCGAACTTCATCACTACGACGTTGGCGCTGGCTGATTGGGCTCGTCAATACAATGATGTCGGGATGGTACAGGTGTGGAACCTTCCAAAGCAACCGATTACAGAAGATGATCTCGATGTTGTTGTCCCAACGCATGAGCACTTCTACACCTACTGCATCGATGTTGAGGTTTGGGATGAAATCAAGCAAACATTGTACGATTACGAACAAGCCTATCTTGAAGGCGTTGCCTATGCTGACAAGGATTGGCGAGGTATACGCAAGCGATTTATGAAACCGCGATACTCAAAGCATCGTGTAGTACGAAAAGGACTGAACTTACTCCCTGCAGACTCCAATCATCCTGCACCCTTTGGACCTCGATTGAAACGTAATGTTCCAACCAGTCAAGATGCAATTACTGCTCTTGCCTTGTGGGAGAACGGTTTTGTCCGAATTGCTACACTTGCTCCGAGAGCGGTCATGAAGGGTGTCGATGGGGTACACAGCAGTGCGAAAGTGTTTGAGAAACTTGGCCTCAATAACCAAGCACAACATGAATGGCATCAGGCGGTCCCAAAGGACTTCCGGCTTCAATAAAATCGCCATCCTCTTCTATATCCACTGCGTGGGGGTGTTATGGCTGACGATACCCTCGAAGCGGAACTCTTCGATTCGTCACCTGAACGAAACAAAACCCAACTCAACATCTCACTCGCAGCAACCATTTCATTCTGTATCGTATTTTTGTTCCTTTCAATGTCATTTGGCAAGGTGTTTCCTGATGAGAATTCGGTAGATAGCGCTTATGATTGGTGGGATGTACCACTCAATGAGCGTCATAAAATGGATCTGCCAATGGACACGATGCGAGCACAACTTCCTGAAGGAGGCAAATACGCAATTCAACCTTACACGGAACATTTCATCACCGTCGATCTCCCATCATCAGAGCAAGACGTTGGATATCCAGACGAAGCAAAAATGCACGTCGCTCTGTGGTTGCCTGAGGTTGAAGAAGGTACCAAAGTGCCTGTCATCATGACGATTCATCCTTACTACGACTTTGGTGGTGAAGGTATGCCAGGTATTGGCGCTGATTCGAATCCGAACACGATTCCAGATGGTGGTGTTGGGCAATGGGTCTACGACACCTTTGTTCCACATGGTTATGCACTTGCTCAAGCAAGTACCTTTGGAACCGGGCAATCGACCCACTGCCAAGACGTCAAAGGCTTAGGTGAGCAGGTTGGGATTCAAGCGGTGGTCGATTGGCTCGGGAAGCAGAACTGGTCGAATGGAAACGTTGGACTCATGGGCAAATCCTATGCAGGAACGACCAATTGGGAAGCTGCTCAACAACCAAGTGAACATCTGAAAACCATCGTACCAATCTCAGGATCCATTGGCGTTCAGGAGATGTTCTACCGCAACGGATCATCTGAAGCTCGAGCCATGGGGTATGATGCTGCCTATCAGGCTGCTACATCGGATTTGACTACCGATGACATGCGCGTCTGCTCAGACGACTTGATAGGACCACTCAATCCATGGTCTACCTATGCCTTTGCTGAATTCGGAGGCGCTGAATGGAATGACTACTGGGACGAACGCCGTCACCTGCCAGATGTACTGGAGAATTATCGTGGAAGCGTGTATTTGGTCTGGGGACTTCAAGATTGGAACGTTGACCCCTACCATGCATTCCCGACCTATCAATTGATGAGAGATGCTGGAATCAATGCGCGAGCAATCGCAGGCCAATGGGCGCACAACTACCCTGATCAACCGGACCGTCACAGTGAGTTAGGTACTGGTTACGGAGGTGAAGCCTATCCAAACATGAGTCGCATGGACTGGGCAGTCGAATTGTACGGATGGTTCCAATACTATCTGAAAGGAATCGGAGATGAACCTGAGCCAATGGTTCAAATTCAAACTCATGACGGCCAGTGGCACGTTGAGGAAACATGGCCACCTGCAGACATGACTTGGCAAATGGAATCCATTGGAACGGAATGGACCGGTGATGGAACTGTCAATGGCTTGGGAGGATCGGTTACACTAACAAGCCAAGCATACGAGGAAGGGCTCCACGTTTCTGGACTACCTACCCTTCACCTTGAGGTTTCAACCCAAGCATGCAATGGTGGGCAAATCTTTGCCACCCTTTACGATGACACTCTAGACCTGCGTCTTGGACATGCCACGATGGACCTTCGCTATCGGGATGGTGGCTATGATGCCAATCCAGTGGCACCGTTTTCGTCCTACACCATGCTGATGGAATTCAATCCCCTCGACGTCATCGTACCTGCAGGCAATTCACTACGAATTGAATTGACCGAAACCGGAGAAGATTATCTTCCAGGTCCTTGTGCAACAAACCCTCTTGGAGGGTTGTCCATTGATGGGGGAACAGTAGGACTACCGCTTATTAATCGACCTGTGAATCATGAAGCATGGTTCCTTGCTCCTCCTTGGTGGGAGCAACAGGCAATTCCTGAGTGATCAGTCTTCGTCTTCTTCCCAAGGTAGCCACTCAGGCTCGCCTTCAGGTCGATACCACCAGTAGCCATCATCATCTTCGAACCATTCAGTACCGTCTTCATCGACAGAATAATTTTCATCATCATCGAGAAGTTCCTCTTCTTCCTCTTCGACAGCAGTTGGATCAGCGAGTCCGGATTCTTGGGAAATCAACGCCTTGACATTTTGCAATTCATCTTCTTCATCTGTGAAGACGCGGTTTTCTGTTCGAATTGTAGCACTGTGGTCGCCCGCTTGAATTGCCTCATCCGAATCTGCAAAAAAGTCATCAGTCATGCGAGCTTTAAACTCTTCAAACTCATCACGACCAAAGCTACCAGTAAATTCCTTCCCTGATGCAGTCATAAGCTCATCCAAATTCTTACGCTTTCCAAGATTGAGGTCAGGGGCATCAGGAGCATCTCCTGCATAGAACGCGTCTTCTTCAGCAAACTTAGGGAAAGAACGACCTTTCGGATCTGCTTCTTCAATCGCTTCGATGACAAGATCATGCTCATCCTCATCGATTTCTTCTTCCTCATATGCTGTTCCTACAACATCGACGAGTTTCTTGAGGGCTTTGCCGAGTTTGCGTTCATCGTCCGCATGCTCATTTGCAAGTTTCTCGACTTGCTTGAGAAGGCGCTCATAAGGCGTTCCAGTAAGAGCACCGAGGAAACGTCCGAATCCTCCTCGCTTCTTCTTCGCCATGCGTTATGCTTGTGCCCCACTGTTTTCAAGGATTCTCCTTCAAGCGTCCCTTGATGAAGGATGATGCAGTGGAGGTGATGTGGTCGAGGCTTGGTTGGTTGAAGCAATGCGTTCCTACAACGCTGAATCCTATTCGATGAAGGATTCCTATGCAGCGCAATTGCACCTTCCCGGACCTCTTTTTCGAGACCTCGTTGTTTGGGCTCTTCAATCTCTACCGGATGAGATTCTTGTCGGACTTGATGTCAATGCTGAGCGAAAACACATCGATGAAGTCGAATTGGCCTTTGAGGGACAGGAACATGTCTCGAATCTCTTTGGTGGCCAGGGCTACGTGATCAAAGAGGCACACGTCGTCAATCGAGGAGATTCATATTCGGTTCATCACCTCCCGGAAGAATGGACTGATGATTTATTCTCGGGTCAACGTGGTTCGCGTGCGGGCCGATTCACACATTGGTTGCATACTCACCCCAATGCTCCTGCAATTCCAAGCGGGGCAGATACAGATGCGGCCCAAGAAACAACAGGTGTCGACATGATTCTTGGTTTACGTTTTTCTCCAGAAGGGCCGTTACCATGGTTCGATGATGTCGATGGGACGCGAAGAAGCCTAGGTACTGAACATGCCCCGAAGACAAAGCGCACATGGTTTTCAAGAAAGGAACTTCCAGTTCTTGGTGTCGCCCCAACAGGCCATTCCATCCACGACATCCAATTAATCGCCTTTCACAAATCAGGACTTGGAGTAAATGTGATTCTTATTGATGAAAGTGGCTATCCGTATGGATGGGATGAACTTCTTCATTCCGAAATCTGATTGTAGATTCTCTCAAGTCGCTCTGGATTGACACCCATGTCTCCAAGACCCAAACGAGATTGTGAATGCAGTTCAATCTCGATGGTGTTCTCATCAACGACTTCTATTGAAATCAACACATCGTCAGGAAACAGCCAAAATGGAGTGTATTCAACAAAGTGAACAAAATATGTTGATTCCGTTGATTGCTCTTCAAGAATATTGCAATCGTATTCAAGGATATAGTCTAAAATTTCGATTCGAACCTCTTCCATCGAACGTTCAAACGTTGTTGGTGAAGCATCCATTCGGTAATTTGAATCACCGCCTAAGTGAGCGCAGTTTGCACTTCCTTCGGGACACGTTTCCATGTCTGAAATTGTTTCATCTTGTGCGGCGGCAAGAATCCATGCTTGAACGAGAAGCCATGGTGAGGCAAGAATGAGCGTGAGCATGATTGCTTTACTCAGAGTAGGATGCATAGAAGACCTCTATTATGGTAATCCTTCGTGGTTCCATCCTCTTAATGCGTAGTATTTCTCCAAGCAGGCATTTTCATCGTCGTCGTTGACGAATGAAACCATTCCAGCAGCGACTCCTGCAGGGATAGGCTCCTTTCGTAGGCGCCACGAAAGAAGGTCTTGCTGCTTCGCTTCGAGTCCAAGTCGATCCCAATGTTCAACGTTCCATTTTCGTGCAAGATCCCATTGTTGGCTCGCCCGAACCATCAAATCATCCCAAGATGCGTTGTCTCCAGTAATTGCATTCCAAGCATCGAGCATGACGTTGTTTGGAGTAGCTCCTTTAGCGAAGGCACACAAGATCATTGAATCACGAATCACGATGCTGTTTTGACTTTCAATCAACTCTTCCATGAGGTCGATGGCAGATGCATTCGGCAAACCTGTTGGTTCTTTGTACCCTGCTCGCATGTGGGAAGCACCGACATTTGCAGTCATGTAGGCCATAGCATTGCCTCGCTTTCCGCGAGGATCCCAAGCGGGAAGGTCAAGCCCTTTGCAATGCGCTGAAAGCCGAGTTGCGGGATGACCTGTGATCTCCTCAACATATGTTGCAAAGGCGAGGGCCCCTCCACTGAGTACTGAAAATAGGCCACTCGTACCAGGTTCAGAAGTAGCAAGCATGAATAATGCGAGCGGAGGTAATTCTGGAATCCCAAATTGCCATGGAACAACATCACCTTGCTTGTATCTC
>VMHT01024943.1_pt1 | contig 20974 bp, 36 predicted proteins | sample 4693611 | NCBI WGS metagenome assembly VMHT01 (sample SAMN12280063, study PRJNA550983) | marine metagenome | isolation source: seawater sampled from same location over 5 years 0.02-0.2 micron viral filtrate | place: USA: collected off the coast of southern California halfway between the port... ...
AGATACAATTTATCATGAGCGCATTTTACAAAGACACAAGATTTAACGGTAAGCTAGTTAGACTAGAAGACGTTATAGACGAAATATACAATAGAGCATTAACTACTATTGACGATGGCTTGTACGAGCTACTCGACGATAAAGATGACGACGAGTTTTATATGGATTACAAAGAGGCATTTCCTCTTATAGTAGAAAAACTACAAAAGTTTCACGACTTAGAAGACTAATACAAAAAAAATACAAACACTAACGGATAATATAATAAACCAATTAAATAAACCATTATGACTACAACAGAATTACAAGCAAAGATCGAAGCTTTGCAAGCAGCTCTCGAAACCAAAGCGCAAGAGCAAAATGCGTATCGAAGTCAAATCGATGCACTTAAAAAACAACTAACAGACTTAAACAAGCCAAAACTTACAATGGCACAGTTTGACGAGCTAACAGAAAACGTTGAATATGGTATTGGCGAGTTTGACTTTGATGATCTTGACAACTACAGTATAGACTACGGTATTGACTATGACAACAGAGTAACGTGTGAAAGCTTTTGCTTTGACAATGCTGATGAGCTTGCTAGAGTAATATGCGAAAAAGTATACCAAATGTTTGGCGAAGCAAATGAAGATAATAACCAAGAAAACCAAGACTAATATGAAAACATTGTATCAACAACTCAAACCAGAGATTAAACAATCACTAAGCGAGCAGGAAGAATTATATCCTACGTTAGTTGAAGGCATTAAATGTGCTTTGAAAGAAAATTATTTGTGGTCACACCTGTCAATCGGTCAAGCAAGAGACCTTATAAGTTTCACAAGTATATCCCTTGGTAGTATGTCTAGTTACGACTGGTCGTACGGCGAAAAATTTCTTGTATGCGAAGACTAATATACGATATGTACTATAAAGATGAAATATCTATGGACATAGCGATGAGATTACTAGATAAATTAACAGAACTTTCAAATAAAAAACGAAGATGACAAAAGTAGAATTACCAAAATGGTTCAAAGGTCAAGTCTATGACGAAGGAGCCGAAGTAACAAACAGATTTGGCGGTGACAGTTGCTACCTAAATGCAGAAGAACTAAGTATGTATGATTTTATCATAGGTGCTAGCAGTATGTATGAGATGGGTTTCTATGCACCAAAGAACATAGATGATATGAGAAAAGGCCTTGACTGGTTTAGAAAAAACAATGCAAGCGCTTATATGATATTACTAGACTAGTATGTATGCAGCGCTATTTTTAACCTACGTTCTGTACGAGTGCTACAGAATGTCTAAATCACAATACAAATAATATGAATATAACAGGAGAACAAGTAGAAAATTACATTAGGCAAGAGTTAGACTCTGAGCCAAGACACAACTGTATGGCGTTAGCAGAAGCTATCAACCATATAGCAGATGAAGTTGATTATGACTCATTTGCACTTATGCAGTTATTACTAGAAAACAAACCAATAGATGCTTTGCATACACACAGCTATGGCTTTCACACCTCTAATGGTAGATCGCTAATAGAAGGTATGCAGAATACGTATTACGAAGAAGTACAGTTTTATGTCGACTAGAGCACAAGTTAGATTTGCTACACGTGAAGAAGGAGTATCGTTTAGCGAACACCCAGAAGTCATACACGCGCAGTTTTACGTACACTACGACGGTTATCCAGAAGGATTAGGCGTAGAAATAGCACAATCTGTGAACGAGTATGGTAAAATATACAAATGGGAAATAGAAAGCCTTGACGCAAGACACGGTGACTTAGAATATATATACTATGTTTGGCAGGCTCCAAGCAAGTCAACTTGGATCAGTATATTTAAAGTTGATGGCAAGTTTTGCGAGTACAGCGACAAGTACTTTGAAACTACTGAATGTATATTCGTAGGTGAACCAGGTAATCTTATACAAAAGTATAAAACAAACTAAATACGAACACTAATGGATAATAAAAATATGACAGATAAACAACTAAGAGAACTAATAGACGGATTAGCAGATCAAATGGTAAAACGTATTTATGGTGTGGGTGAAGAGCAATCGCAAACTTCATTTTACGCTGACAGAGACGAAGATCACGCTTTAGGTGAGTTAGCTAGGCTAATGACACTATCCGCTCTCTATGAAGATAGAGAAGAATATGAAAAATGTGCTGTTATTAAAAAGCATATAGATAAAATAAATTCAAAACTAGAAGATATATGATGAGAAAAAAACCAATGCTAGCATACCCTGTTAGCAACAAACCAATTGATTATACCAAACCTGTATTTATGCAACCAAAGCTTGACGGCGTACGTTGTCTTATACAACAAGAATTTCACAAAGATGGAGATAAAGTCGTAGCATATTCACGTACAGGCAAAGAGTGGAAAAACATTGACCACATACTACAAAGTCTCAAGCCATTCTTTGCAGGTAACCCCGATGTTATACTTGACGGCGAGCTATACAATCACGCGTTACGTGATGACTTTGAAAAGATTATATCATGCGTGCGTAAACAAAAGCCAACTCCTATGGACAGAGCTGAATCACGTAAGCTTGTACAGTTTCACTGTTACGATATTGTAGATGAGTCATTATTATTTGCTGATCGTATACAGTGGCTACAAACAAATCTAAAGCCAACATACGGTATTAAAATAGTTCAAACAACTAAAGGTATATGTAGTAACGATCAAGCTAATGCTTTTCAAGATCTTAATCTAAAAGCTGGCTACGAAGGCTCTATACTACGTCTTAACACTGAATATCAATGTAAGCGTTCACATAGCTTACGTAAGTTCAAAGACTTTCACGATGCCGAAGCTGTAATCACAGACTGGGTTGAAGGTAAAGGCAAACGTAAAGGCACGATCGGCAAGTTCATGGCTATTGATTCTGACGGCAATACTTTCGGCATGCCAGTTATGGACAATTTCAAAAAGTTACAAACAATGTTCAAAGAAATGCAAGGTTGGGTCGGCAAAGAAGCTACGTTCACATACTTCGAGCGTACAAAAGCTAACTCATACAGACACCCTTTGTTCAAAGCAATACGAGACTATGAGTAGAACAGCGTGTGATGCAGAAACCCCACACTGCAACTGGTGCGAAAGACCAATGACCGAAGAAGATCACGACTTCTGTGATATATGTGATGAATGTAGAGAAGAAAACGAATTAGATTAACTATGAATATATTTTATTTACACAAAGACCCAGAGAAAGCAGCTAGGTATCAATATAACAAACACGTTGTTAAAATGATACTTGAGTCTGCTCAAATGTTATGTACCGCGCACCATTGTATTATGGGTGACGATGCTGATGTACCATACAAACCAGCACACAGAAACCACCCGTCAACTAAATGGGCTAGGCAATCAGGCGAAAATTATGCGTGGCTATACTATCACATGATAGAGTTAGGTAAAGAGTATGAAAAACGTTATGGTAAAAAGCATCTATCTATAATTAAATGTGAAGATCCACTGTCTATATTACCAGGTGGTATATTAGAAACAGGTCTAACAGAAATGCCACAGTGTATGCCTGATGAATACAAAGACGAATGTAGTATACAAGCTTATTGGAATTATTACATAGGCGACAAGAAACAAATTGCAAATCTAAAAACCGAAACATTATATGAAGAAAGACCTGAAACAACGTATTAAGGAATTTAATAAAATTAAATATCCTAATGATAATTCAAAAAGAATTATTATAGCATCGTTAAAACCGGCTGTGACAGCAGCCTCTAAGAATAAATAGTAACAGGCTTATGTCACAAAGAAACCTAACATACCTCAACAACAAGCGTATGATATACAGACGTTTACCTACAACAGATAAACCTGATATTGATACTAAAGAATTTATGTACTTTCAAAACGGTACTCATCAATGTTATGAGTTGTTTAGATCGTCAGCAAAGATTACTACGTATCGATCACTTAAATGGCATTTGCTTGTATTGTGGTATTTAAACCCTAACCTTACACCCGACGACTTTACAGCTCTAGCAGAATATATAGTACACAAGCCAAATGGCTTTGTAAGTTTCAACGTATCAGAACGTTTACTAGACAAAGTTGTATATGAGGTTAGCATGTCTGATCTTGACAGACCACCAAAAAACAAGTTACGTAAAGTAATATTTAAACCGTTTACTGGCTTGACAAAAGAACAAAAATTATCTATAGTCGGTCAACTAATAGGTCAAAGCCCTAGGATCTGTTCTGATGATGTTTATGCGTGTATGATAGATATGCATGACAACAAACAAAAGATAACGATACGTAAGCTCTCTGAGCTTTTAGACGTGTCTAGTCGTACAGTATATCGCGTTATGTGTGATGACTTGCGTAGAGAAAAAGAATTACTAAACATTGAATTAAAAAAGATATATGAAAAAGTATAATCAAAATAATTTTAGTAGATACAAACAAGATGTTAAAGCGTCACAACCAAAAACAAAACCATTTAATGAATACACTAGAGATGAACTTATTATTAAGTTTTTACCCCTTGTAGAAAACATAGCGCGTAAGTTTAAAGACAGCGACGCCGCTAATGGTGTTGTATCTTTATCTGACCGTATACAGTTTGGCCATATTGGCTTAATTAAAGCTGTTGACAAAATACAGTGGAAACAGATAGCTGCTTCTAAAGATCCTGAACGTACACTTAAATCTTATTTAGCTAAACGTATACGCGGTGCAATACGAAGAGCAACAGACGCGAACCGAAGTGGTATGCGTATACCTGAACACAAGTTAAATGAAATACGTGGTGACTTTGATAATTATAAAAACTCAGAGCTTTACTTCAACTCCATATTTCAGAGTATTGACGCTACAATAGGTGATGAAGACAATATGCTAATGCAAATACCAGATGAGTCTGATGATTCTATGAGAAAAGAAAATTTAAGCTACAAGCTTAGAAACATAATGATGAAACATTTAACTGAAAAAGAATATCATGTAATAAGATTAAGCTACGGTATTAACTGTGACAAACAATCTGCAAAAGAAATAGCACAGTATTTAAACATGAATGGTGTCAGTTCTTATGTACGTGTTTCGCAGTTAAAAAAGCAAGCTATTAACAAATTAAAACAAGTGTTAGATCACTCGCAAGTGGTTGACTACCTGTAGGTTATATCATTAAATATGATATTTCTTGTGTAATTATATATATAACTAAACCATACACCAAATGATAGAATTAACCAAAAAACTAGCTGATGTTCAGACTAAGTTAAAAGCAAAAAAGTCTTCGTACAATAGCTTTGGGAAATACTACTTTCGTAAAGCTGAAGACATCTTAGAGGGTGTAAAACCCTTTTTATTACAACACAATATTTATGTTACAGTATCAGAAGAGCTAATAGCTGCAGAGCCTATGCCTATGATACAAACAACCGCTACGATAAGTGACGGTAAAGATTCAATACACGCTACAGCTGTAGTTGGTGTTGATCTTCAACAAAAAGGTATGCAGACCGCTCAACAGTTCGGTGCAGCCTCTACCTATGCTAAAAAGTATGCTCTCGGTAATTTATTCTTAATTGATGACACTGAAGACGCTGACTCTACTAATAAACACGGTAAAGCTGAACAATTAAAAGCTAAAGCTAAAAGTAAAATAACAAAAGAGCAAATGGCTAAAGCTGTTGAGTTTGTTAAAGGCGGAGGATCAGTTGATGCTATTAAAAAGAAATACGAATTAACACCAACGCAAATTAAACAACTAGCGTAATGACAGAAGAGATTTACAAAAGACTAATGAACGACGAAGACTACTACGGTGAGTTTGGCCAACAGTTCTTAAGCAACTCGGATATAAGTACTTTACTTAAAAATCCTAAAGACTTGCACAAGCCAAGACCTAACAGTCCAGCGTTTTTAGTCGGCGGTTATTTTCATACCGCAATACTTGAACCAGAAAAGTTAAAAAGCTTTAAGATCGTAGAAGCTACAACTCGTAACACAAAGAAGTACAAAGAGATAACTGATGGTGAGCTTTGCTTACTACAACACGAAGTTGATCAGATAGAACTAATGACTCAAGCTGTTATGGACAATGATGTTTGTAGAGATCTTATTAAGCCGCCAATTATTGGAGTAGAGTATGAACAGCCACGTGTTGGCAAAATCCACGGTCAAATGTGGAAAGGTAAAGCAGATATAATTAATCATGAAGAAAAACTAGTTATTGATCTAAAAACTACAAATGATATAGACAAGTTCAACTGGTCAGCTTCAAAATATAATTATGATAGCCAAGCCTTTATATACAGTACACTATTTGGATACGAAATGCTGTTTATTGTTATTGACAAGACAACACATCAAATAGGTCTGTTCGACTGCTCACCACAGTTTTATGAAAGAGGTGAAGATAAAGTACGTAAAGCTTGTGATGCGTACGAACTGTTCTACAAAACAGAAAATTTTGATCACAAGCAACATTTATTAACTAAAACCCTATAAACCAATGCCTAGAACTAAAACTAGAGTATGCGATGTAACAGGAATGAAAACATCTGAAAAGAATTTTTATGCTAATCAAAGCCATATCAAGGCTGTTGATAACATCAGGCGTACAACGTCTGCTACTAAAGATCAATTAAAAAGAATGTTTAACCAAATCAATAATTACTAATGGCAAGTATTATTAAAACAAGTATCAACTTGAACGACATACCGAAAGATAAGATCTACGTCGGTAAAAAAGGTAAGTATTTACCAATTACGATTACGCTTAACGATGAGCTTGATCAGTTTGGTAATCAAGGCCCTGTCGTTGTTGAGCAAACAAAAGAGGAGAGAGATGCTAAGGCTCCTAAAACATACCTTGGCAATGTAAAAGTTGTGTGGACTAACGGCACCAACGTTGATACTGCTCCAAGAGACAGTCAACCTGCTGGACCGGCGCCAGCTCCAACACAAGTAGAAGACGACTTACCATTCTAAGATGAACGTAGAAGACAGAGAGATCAATGGATTTGCGATTGACCAGTTCAATCAGCACGACCTAGAAGTTGGGAAAACGCAGGGGACTTGTCCTCTGTGCTCTCACACTAGGAAACCTGAAAATAAGAAAGCTAAATGTGCTTCTTACGATTGGGAACGTGGTCTTGGTACCTGTCACAACTGTAATACTAGTTTTCAACTACACACTTATCAGCGCAAAGGTGCTAGTGAAAAGGTTTATGTTCGACCTCAAGTTGAGTTTAATCCTACTAGCTCTAAGGTTGAAGAGTGGTTTGAAACAAGAGGCATAACAAAACAAACCTTGGCTGACCTACGTGTAGGTGAAGGCCAAGAGTTTATGCCACAGACAGGTAAATCTGAGAATACCATTCAGTTTAACTACTACATGGGCGATCAACTCATAAACGTTAAATACCGTGATGGCCGTAAGAATTTTAAACTGTACAAAGGTGCAGAGAAAATATTTTATAATATCAACAGTATTATCGGTTATGACGCTTGTGTCATAGTTGAAGGTGAAATGGATGTGCTTGCAATGCACGAAGCGGGAGTTAAAAACGTTATATCGGTGCCTAATGGTGCTACGTTAAACTCAAACAATCTCGAATATTTAGATAATTGCATAGACTATTTTGATGACAAAGAAAAAGTTATATTAGCAGTTGATGCTGACGAAGCTGGTCAAGCGCTACGACAAGAGTTTATTCGACGTCTTGGTGCTGAGGTTTGTTATCTAGTCGATTTCGATGATTGTAAAGACGCAAACGATTATTTAGTTAAGTATGGAGCTGAGAAGCTTAGAGATGTAATTGATAACGTTAGACCTGTACCTCTGGAAGGTGTGTCTACATTAAAGGATATTGAAGATGAACTCAAAGACTTTGTTAAAAACGGGTTTAAGCCCGGCTTTCAAATCGGACTTAAAAACTTTGATAGTATTTTCTCTACTTACACCGGTCAGTTTATTACTGTTACTGGCGTACCCAGTAGCGGGAAGTCTGACTTTGTTGACCAAATGGTTGTGGGCTATAATCAACTATACGGTTGGAAGACTGCGTATGCAAGTCCAGAAAACCAACCAGTGTATTTACACGCGCACAAGCTAATGCGTAAACATTGGCAAGACATGCCTGCTGTAGGTGACATAGGTGGTAGCAAATGGGAACAAGTTACTGAACACGTTAATGACAACTATTTCTTTATTGATATGGATAAATACAATTTAGAAGCTGTATTGCGCAAAGGCGCTGAGCTTGTAAAACGCAAAGGCATCAAATGCCTAGTTATTGATCCGTTTAATAAGGTTAGAGATGTTAACGCACACTCAGACGACGTTAACCGCTATACAATGGATTACCTACAGAAGATAGAAACGTTCTGTAAAAAGTATGATGTGTTAACCTTTATCGTAGCACACCCAACTAAGATGTACAAAGGCCAAGACGGTAAAATGGAAGAGCCAACAATGTACAATATCAAAGGTGGTGGTGAGTGGTACGACGCTAGTTATCACGGCTTACTAGTCCACAGAGATTATGAAGCTAAAACAACTAAGGTTAAAGTCCTCAAGGTTAAGTTTCAAAACCTCGGTGAAAACGGAGCTGAGTCTTTCTTCACATGGGAACCACGCTCCGGCTGCTTTATACCACACGTTGGTACAGAAGCTGAAGCTGAACCAATGCCCTGGGAATAATGGCAAAGCGCAAACCTTTTAAAGCAGGTTTCTACAACTGGACAAAAGAAGATTACAAAATTATTTCATGGTGTATAAACAATAGCATAGCTTGCTGTGTTGTACCTGCTCGCAAAGCAGAAACTGGAGGTTATGACTTCTGTGTTGAAATAGTTATTAACGGTAAATCAAACTTTAGTCCTAGTTTTAGAAAAGACGAAGTGTTAATTAAACAATTAGAATATTATAAATACTATTATGACAAATACAATAAAATTTCTAAATAACAAGTCGGTTATGCTGACTAGAAACGGTAAGACTTTTATTCTTACCCAAGTTAAAAACCCTAACACAGTGAATAAATGGTACACTATAAACGGAAAGCACTATGCGTAACAGATTTGAAACGGCCAACAAGGCGTTCCATGATTTATACTGGCGTATTGTACGTGACGGTGTATCTTTTGCTGGTACTAAAGCTTTGTTTAACGCTGGTTTTTATATTGAAAATCCTGCATTAAACGATATTAAAGATAGCAAAGTCAAACGTAACTGGTCTGTAGATTATGCTGAAGCTGAATGGCAATGGTATTTATCTGGTGATCGTAACATAGCTAAGCTTGGCGAGTTGTACGGTAAAGTACCAGCTATATGGAAGCGTATGGCTGATGATGACGGCAACGTTAACTCTAACTATGGTTGGCAATGGGAAAGAACAAGCCAACTAGATATTGTTATACAGATGTTAAAGGATAATCCTGAGACTAGACAAGCAGCCATATCTATTTATGATGGTAAAGAGATAAGCGATTATACGCATGATACCCCATGTACATACGCTGTGCAGTTTACAATATTGCATGGCAAGCTTGATATGTCTGTTCTAATGCGATCTAATGATCTCTGGTACGGCTTCTGCAATGATCAATATCAGTTTTCAAATCTACAAATGTATGTTGCTTATCAGCTTAATATACCAGTTGGCGTATATTACCACTACGCGCATAACTTACATTTGTATAATGACAAGCTACCAGTAATGAACGAAAGACAATACCATTTATGATGTACGCTATTTATCACATACCCGGTATTAAAATCGGTGTAACAAATAACATTAAACACAGGGTTGAAGAACAACAAGGATACGACGTTGGCGAGTATGAAATACTAGAAATGTCTGACGATATAGATTATATATCTAAGCGTGAATTGTATTTGCAAGAGCGTCACGGCTATAGAGTTGATCGACAACTGTATAAGGATTTATTTAATAACAATTTTATAGAATTAAACAATATGGATATAAATGTAACTGAAATGACCTCGACATTCCCTTTTCCGGTCAATAAATTAAAAGGCAGACTTATGGATAACCTCGGTAAGTCTTGGGAAACAATTGCTGGTCCTGTTATGATAACAGAGTCGTCAGTAAAATGGATAATGAGTAATGTTAAATCATCACAGTATACTAGCGATCGATGCTACGTATATAACAAAGCGTTTGCTAGATGGTTCGACAATAACGACCCACATAGAGACACGGTTAAACTAAACGGTTGCGATACAACTTGTGATGACTGTGGCGATGAGTTGTTTGACTGTATTAGAGCTTGGGCTAACGAAAGAGGTTTGTACGACAAAGGTGATCCTAAAACTCAGTACATCAAGTTAATGGAAGAGACTGGCGAGATCGGTAGAGCTATACTTAAAAACGATACTGAACAAATCATTGATGGTATTGGCGACGCTGTAGTTGTACTAACTAATCTAGCCGAGCTATGTGGTGTACCTATCGAAGAGTGTATACAAGAAGCTTACAACGTTATTAGTAAGCGTACAGGTAAAATGGTTAACGGAACATTTGTAAAAGATAATTAATATGAGCGACAGAGAAATAATGGACGGTAAAAACGGTATAGCTGCAAGAAAGTCTTACGGCTTTAGAGATCCAGTAGTTAAAAACGTGGTTGACAAGTTTGTTGAAAGGTCTAACGTTGGTTATACTAAGTATGGTCAGTCGTTACACGATGAAAGATCATCTGGCGTTAAAGACTTATCTGCATACTTAAACGATATACAAGAAGAGTTAATGGATGCTATCTTGTATATTCAAGCTGCACGTGAAGAACTACGCGATTTATCAGAAGAAGCTTTAATACAAAGATTTAATGATGAAGAAGAGATCTAAAAAACGTGGACCTGTACGAGCTAAGAAGGTCGTAGTTGACGGTATACAGTTTGCATCAGGGCTAGAGCGATATATGTATCTAGCCCTGAAAAAAGCTAAGCTAAAAGCTAGATACGAAGGCGAGACTTATGTTATACAGGAAGGCTTTGACTTTAACCAAAGTTGTTATGAAAAACAGTCTAATGGTAAAGGTGAATATAAAGATCGTGGTAATAAGAAAATACTACCAGTAAGGTATACGCCAGACTTTGTCGGCAAAGACTTTATTATTGAGTGTAAAGGTCGTGCTAATGAAAGTTTTCCAATGCGATGGAAAATGTTTAAGAATTACGTAAAAGACAATTTACCTTCTGTAACTTTATATAAACCTCAAAATCAAAAAGACTGTGATGAGACTATTAATTTAATACTAAAATCACAATGAAAGATAATTGGGAATTAAGCTTCGGAACTTTTCCGGGCATACTGTTCGGCATGAGAACATACAAAGAAGAAACTAAGAACAATCATGTAATCTATTTAGGTTTCTTAGATATTTGTTTAACTATTTATAACTACTAATTAATGAAAGATATATTGTCAGATATTACCGTACACATGAAGTACGCTAAATTTATTCCTGAACTTAACAGAAGGGAAACATGGGAAGAGCTTGTAACTCGAAACAAAGAGATGCATCAAAAGAAATATCCTGAGTTAACTGACGATATTGAGAACGTATACAAGTTGGTTTACGCTAAGAAGGTTCTACCTTCTATGCGTAGCCTTCAGTTCTCAGGTAAGCCAATTGAGTTATCGCCTAACAGGCTGTATAACTGTTCGTACTTACCTATCGATTCAATAGACTCTTTTAACGAGTGTATGTTCTTGCTGTTGTCTGGTTGTGGCGTAGGCTACTCAGTACAACAACACCATATTAAAAAGCTACCAGCTATTACTAAGCCTTTTGATAAACGTAGTAGACGTTTTGTCATTGGTGATAGCATTGAAGGTTGGTCTGATGCTGTTAAAGTTTTAATCAAGTCTTATCTTGGTGATAGACGTACGTCAAAAATAAAGTTTGATTATACAGACATAAGACCTAAGGGTGCTAGACTAGTAACATCAGGTGGTAAAGCGCCTGGCCCACAACCGTTGAAAGAGTGTTTAGTTAAAATTCAAGGTATATTAGACGAAAAACAAGACGGATCGCATCTTACCTCTCTTGAGGCTCATGATATTGTTTGTCATATTGCTGATGCTGTTCTTGCAGGCGGTATTAGACGGGCTGCTTTAATATCATTGTTTTCGGCACATGATGAAGAAATGATTTCCTGTAAATCAGGCAATTGGTGGGAAACAAACCCACAACGTGGTAGAGCTAACAACTCAGCTGTACTTATCAGACATAAAATTACAAAAGAGTTCTTTATGGACTTATGGAAACGTATTGAACTGTCTGGTTCAGGTGAGCCTGGTATCTACCTTAATAATGATAAAGACTGGGGTACAAACCCGTGCTGTGAAATAGCATTACGTCCTTATCAATTCTGTAACCTATGCGAAGTTAATGTATCAGACTTAGTTGACCAAGACGATCTTAACACGAGAGTTAAAGCAGCTACGTTCATCGGTACACTACAAGCTGGTTATACAGACTTCCATTATTTACGTGAAGTCTGGAGAGAGACGACTGAAAAAGACGCTCTCATTGGTATATCAATGACAGGGATAGCTTCTAAAAAGGTGCTAGAACTTGACATGAAGAAAGCCGCGGAGATGGTAAAACGTGAGAATACAAGAGTAGCTAAGTTAATTGGTATTAACAAAGCTGCGCGTACAACCTGCGTGAAGCCTGCAGGGACGACATCTCTGGTACTCGGAACTTCATCCGGTATTCATGCGTGGCATAATGATTATTATGTCCGTAGATTACGCGTAGGGAAAAATGAAGCGATATATTCGTATCTATCGATTCATCTTCCTGAGCTAGTCAAAGATGAATATTTCAGACCACACGATACCGCTGTAATTGAGATACCACAACAATCGCCAAAAGGTTCTATTGTCCGAACTGAGTCCGCGTTTGATTTACTAGAAAGAGTTAAGCAAGTTTCTGATGAGTGGGTTAAGCCCGGTCACAGAGCTGGAAGCAACACTCACAACGTGTCTGCTACAATATCTTTGAAAGAAGATGAGTGGGACAAAGCTGGTGAGTGGATGTGGAGCAACCGTGATTGCTACAACGGTCTATCAGTATTGCCTTATGACGGTGGTACATATACTCAAGCTCCGTTTGAAGATGTATCTGAAGACGAGTATAATGAGCGTATGAAACACTTAAACGCAATAAACTTAGAAAACGTAGTTGAACTAGACGATAACACAGATCTATCAGGCGAGCTTGCTTGCGCTGGTGGCTCATGTGAAGTAACTAATCTTTAATTTAATTTATTATGAACGAAGTAACACGAATGTACAACCAAATGTTAGTTAACCTTGAACAAGGTATCAAAGACTTAGAAAAGTTTAATGACGGTAATAAAGCCGCTGGAACTAGAGTAAGGAAAAATATGCAAGACATTAAGAACTTAGCTCAACAAGTTAGACTTGAAGTTCAAGAAATGAAAAATGCTGTAGCTGCTTAGTAGCTAATAAAGAAATGGGAAGCACCTGTAGAACTTCTAACTAATATAGTATAACTGTCGTTCTTGGTGTTTCCTATTTTTTGTTTAAAGTTAGAAACATCTAAATCTTCAAAACATAATGTTGCACCTTTAGGTATAACAATACTTTTTAATATATAATTACCTTCTTTAGGACTGACTGCATCTGTAGTGTCAGCCAGAGTATTTCTTCCAACAACAACATCTACAATAGAGTTTGTACTCTCTAAAGTGTTTATCAATACACGTTTAAAGCTAGTTACTTTTAAATCTACCCATGTATTACCTGCTGCTACTTCTACTGAAAACTGTGTCATTATGGTACGCTTGTATATTTAGTTGTTGTTCCTTCCGTTCCTAAGTATGTTGACCAATCCCATTCTACGACAGCGGTAACAAACCATCTTTCATCATTACCGCCATCGCCTCCTAAAGAAGAGTCATCAGACTGTATTGATATAGCCCACATCATTGTAGCATCAAAATGCTTACTTGTTCCATTGTTAGCCCCAGCCGTTGACTGAGTAAAATGAAAATGAAATGTATCATGATTGTCTCCTGAGCCAATAGTAAAAGTTTCAGTCTCTACAGTTGTCCACGTTTGAGCATACCCAGTTCCAGGATTTTCAGCTACCTCAACACCAAAAGTTATGTCACCGCTAGCTCCACCTAAATTTTCCATTTTAAGAGTTACTGACGCTACTCGACCATCGCAAGGCGCTAGCATAGCAGCTTCATCTTGATACCTTACTGTATTTTCTTGTATACCTGCTAAAGGTAGATAATGCTTTGTAGTGCCTATATCATCTATAAAGTTACATTGAAAGGCTTGTCTTGTTATTATTTGCTTTACGTCTGCAACACCTGTTCCTCCTCTTGCTGCAGACAAAGTTCCAGCTGTTAGCTTGCTAACGTTTAAGTCAGGTATTCTAGCGTCTGCAAAAGTTCCACTAGTTACTTTGCTAGCCCCAAGACTAGGTATTCTAGCGTCATCAAATGTACCAGATGTAACTTTACTAGCCCCAAGACTAGGTATACGTGCATCATCAAAAGTTCCACCTGTAACTTTGCTAGCGTTTAAAGCAGGTATATCACTGTCAACAATTTCACCTCTAATAGTTGCTGATGACTTGTTCTCAGCACTACCTAAACCTACGTCTGCTTTAGCTAAAGCTAAATCTGTTTTTAAATCAGAGACAGGCCTTGTTGAAACAACACCAGCATCATCTACTAATAAGTTACCAGAAGATCCTTTAGACGGATGTTTAGTAGCACCTCCAGCTGTTTGTGCTGTGATACTGCCTCTAGTAACTATGTTACCATCTTCGTCTACACTAAAAATAGTGTTACCATCGCCATTTGTTATTTTAAAAGAGTGAGCGCCAGCAGTTGAAGCTTGATCATAATCTAATTGAAGATTAATGTCTTGAGTAGACTGAACAACAATATCAGATCCAGCTATACCTCTAATACTATGACCTGCATCTATTAAAAGATCTTGAAGATTTTTGCTTAAAGTAAACGTAAGATCATATTCATCCGAGGAAGTACCGTTGCTAGTATCCGTCCAGTTTATATCTATACCACCACCTTCAACAAACTTCCAATGCTTACCATTTGATATAACAACATCTGTAGTGTCACCATCTTCTACGGTAAAGCTGTCTGTAGTACCTTTGTCTTGCTTGTAAAGCTTACCATCGGCATCGATACCAACAACATGATCTTGAGTTGTCTCAGCTAAGTTTTCAAGATATACGTCATCTCTAAACCTAGCTATTAAACTTACGATATGTTGTCCTATCCATTTAATCATAATCAACGTAGGTGATTGTCACCTCTTCTCCGTCTGCTATAGCTTTCGCAATGCTCGGGTAAATCCTTTTATAAGCGTTAACACTTTTACCAACAAAGCCATCTGGCAATAAGAGATTATTTTCCTGCGCGTCACCAACAATGAGGCAGCCAGCAGTATGCTCGTCAGTATTTCCAGTGTGTATAAGAATATACTCAAAGTTAGGTACATCAGTGATATGTAACATACCACGGTGTAAACCAGGATATTTTTTAGTATATCTTTGATGAAACCCACCTTCATTTCTTAATTCAATTTTATATGTACCAGCTGGCACACGCGTCTCGCCTCTAACTTTTAGAGCTCGACGTTCGTCCTCTAGCGTATAACATAAGAACTTCTTCCCGATGTCTGTTAACTCGAAAAGAAGTCCTGATGTTGAGTCTATTTGAGAACTAAATCTTAGTACCTCAAGCTGCATATTAAGCTTCTGTAAATAACGCTACTTCTAATAAGCCTCCAGCGCTTGCTCCAACAGCCATTAAAGAGAAGTCTAACGCAGCTGGCATTATAGCAAACTCGTTCTGCTTTAACTCTATAAATAGTTCTGCAGCAGCAACTGTGTTATCAGCTCCAGTGTCAGTGTAAATACTAATTGTTATTTCTGACGTAGACTTGTTTTTTAAATAAACAATACTTCTACCAGCTATAGGAGCAACAGTAGTAGCGTTACCGCCTGTACCGTCGTTAGATACAGTGTAAATTCTTTGACTTACGTCACCGTCTATCGTAACGTCTTTAGTAGCCGATATGCTTAGAGCATCTGATAAGACACCGTTAGTTCCACCTGCCACAGAAGTTAGCGATAATGTTTTTGTTATTTTTGCCATTTTATTATTCTTTATTTGTTATGATGCAGGGAACTCGAATATAGCGTACTCTAAGAAAGGCGCTGTTCCGTTTCCGTTGTGTTTAATTTGTAGATCATCTGTTCCGTTCCATGGAAATAAAGCAAACTCACCAGCTGAAAGCTCCATGATTTGAATATCAGCTGAGTCGTTAGCGCTAATGATAACACCTTCGATAGCTTGAGTTTTAAGTCTCGAGCTAGTGCTTGTGCTTAAGTTTTTTAAATATACCATAGAAGCTCCATAAGCAGTATCTAAACCTATAGTTTGATAAGCTGTTGTAGACTTTATTTTACCGTATATATTGTTTCCGTCTCCTACAGTTAGCGATTTAGTAACTGACAACGAGATGCTATCAGTTAACGCATCAGTAGAAGTTAATGTTAATGTTGGTTTTACTGTTGCCATTTTACTTTTTAATTATTTTTTTATTAGTTCTAATTTTATTGTGTTCAATCAACACGTTGTATATCCCAGATGGCAACGTAGACACATCTAAGACATTTGTTTTATTTTTATGTATAAGTATATCCCCTAGCATATTAATCACTGTAAGATCAACTTTTTTATTTACGTATATATAATCACTTGTAGGGTTAGGATATGTAACTAGATCGTTTCTAAACTCAATTAAGTCGGTCGGGCCTGACCAACCATCTTGACAATACTCGTATAAGTTAACGCAGCCTTGATCCCACGTAACATCACAGCAATACTCATCTACTTCTATAACCCAAGCAAAGCACTCATTAGGTAAAGTATAGACATCACCAATAGCGCAACCAGCAGAATACTCACACGTTGAGTCAGGTGTGTTAACAAGCGGATCGTAGTTAATAGCAGTCGGATCATTGCAACCATAAATAGCGTAAACACATGAGCCATTGTCAGTATTAGCATCGTCATCATAATTGAGTGCGGTACTGTCCATACATCCGTAGTAAAAAGGTATACAACTACCATTGTCTGTATTTGCATTAGGGTCATAGTTAAACATCGTAGCGTCCATACAACCATAGAATACTTCTATACAACTACCATCGTCTGTGTTTGCTAGCGGATCGTAATTAAACGCTGTTACATCTGTACAGCCGTAGGCATAATAAACGCAAGAGTTATCGCTTACATTTGCTAACGAGTCGTAGTTCATAGCTGTAATATCCATACAACCCTCTATAATAGCTACGCAAGTGTCAGGCGTATTAGCTAGTGGGTTGTAATTAAAAGCAAACTCGTTCATACAACCCAACACTGTAGGTATACAAGATCCTGATAGCTCTACATTTGCGGTTGGGTCAAAGTTGAAAGCTGTACTATCCATGCAACCTAACACAACTAAAGTATTACAGCTACCATCATCATAATCAGCGCTAGCATTATATTCTAAGTATATAGGGTTCGTGCAGCCTGTTACATAATAGCAAGTATTATCGTCAGTGTTAGCTACAGCATTGTAATTTAAAGCTGAAACGTCAGTACAACCATAAACTCTATCGATACAACTATTACCACAGTAAGGCACGCCAACCACGTTAACAAAAGGAACTAGTGGGCTAGCAAACCCTCCTGGTGCATTAATAGCTACGTGCTCATCAGAATATAAACTATAACCGCATTGTACTGAAGTGAATTGTGACTGCTGTGTTATATTAAATTTTACTTGCACCGGCTCTGCTACGCTTAACTCAAATGTAAACGTAGTGTCAAAGCCATCATCAAGAGTAAATATACCTAAAAAGTTGTTGCCTTGAAATACCTGTAGATATGCTCCAGCCCAACCGTTGCCAGCCAAGTCTGTAAGCTCTAATGTATGCGTACAACTATCTATTAGTATATCTGTGTTAGCTGAGTCTACGTAGTTATAAGCAAGCGAATCTGTGCAGCCAAATAACTTCTCTGTGAAACACATCCCTGTGTCTACAGTTGCTATTGGCAAGAACTCTACAAAGCTATCATCCATGCAACCGTATATAGGCGGTGGCGGAGCGCAGTCATTTACTGTAAACCCATGGTAAGCAACAAAACCAAAGTTAGCCGAATCTATTTCAACTATAGTATCATTACATCTTACTAAGTAGTACGAGCCATCTTGTCCACCCCATAGGCTACCTTGCATACCATCTCCATAGGTATCACTTATTACAAATTCGTAGTCACCATTAGGTATACAAAGCTGAGTTACTTGTGGAGAGTAATCTATAATGTTATCATAAGTACCGCCAGTTACAACAGTATCTAAGTTATAGTCCAATATAGCCCATGAAGTTTCTTCTGGATACTGATCTGGATTTATAACGATGTTTAGGTATGTTCCGTTAGGACATTGTGCAAACGCTATGTTAATACAAAACAATAGTGTAATTAAATACTTCATTAAAATTTACTTATTGTAAGTTCATCAATATATTCCTGTATCTCTTCTCTTGTAGCAACCATTTTAAAACTAAGATCAGCTTGAAAGCGTTTTACTTCTTCACCTTCATCAAACACTATTATTGTAGGTACAATAGCAATAGCGTATTTCTTCTGTACGTCAGCGTTGTCAATACTTAAGTTTTTCTTACCAGCGTCTGATATTTTATTAAACCACTCGACGTCGTTAGCTTTGTTCCAACCAGCGTTGAAGTGTATTACTTTAACTTGACTATAAGCTACGCCAATAGTAAAAGCGATTATAATTATAAGCGCATATAAAAATTTAGTAAACTTATTCATTACTTATAAAGTTTATCTTCAATTTTTTCTAACGTAGCTTTTATTTCAGTTACATCTTCTTGCGTGTTCATGATAGTGTTACGTATCATTTGATCTTTCATATCAAACTCCATGCGTGTAACTTCTGGATCTGGTGGTTCAGGAAGTTCTTTAGCTTCAGCTATATCTGCTTGAAGCGTAAACCACATGCCTGTCATGCCTACTAGCACAACTCCTAGAGAAATGATAGTCTCTAAACTTAATTTTACTTTAGTGTCTTTACCTATTTCAGTTGCCATTATTCACCACATTTTTTAGATGGATTACCTACTTGTACCCAGTTTTCTTTTTTAAACCAGTCTCTTAGTGTAGCGCCTTTTTTACGAGCACCTTTAACAAAAGACTTGCTAGATCTTTTATACTTACCGCCTTTAGCGGCTTTGCGTTTAGCTCTTACTACTTTAGCTCTTTCAGACTTACTCATACTTCTAACCTTAGAAGCTGGTAAACATACTTTTTTAGTACCTCCACCTTTAACTTTACTTCTTTTTTTAGTAGGAGGTTCGTGCGTATATCCTTTTTCACCAAGCTCTACATGCTCATCGTAAGTATCAGCAACAATTTTCTTGCCAGTCTTAGGATCAAACATGTTATGAGCTTTAAAGCCCTTCATTTTAAAGGCCATTACTTTTTCTTTTTCTTTTTACCGCCGCCAAACTTGCTAGGTCCACCAGCTTTAGTACAGCGTACGCCCCAACCTGAAGCGTAAGCAGAAGGCCAAACCTTAAACTTACGTTTAGCCGCAGCTTTGCAAGCTCCACTGATTTTTTTTAAAGCACCGCTATTTGTAATATCGTAAGCCATTATTTTCTATATTTTGACTTGCAACCTTTTTTAGCTGTAGGAGCTCCTTTACCACCGTCTGCTTTGCTAGCATGCACGGCTTTTCTTTGAGCATCTGAAACATATTTATTAAGAGGTCCTTCGTACTCTCCTGAATCTATCATTTTTTCTTTTAACTCTGTAGGTAGAGTTTTTTGAGCAGAAGTTAACATTTTTTTTGCCATGGGTTTACCATAAAGAGTTGAGCCCATCATTTTATAAGGTGTATACATATCTAATTATTTTAACATTTCCATCTTCGTCTAGCAGCTTTACCTCTTTCGCTAGTCCAACTTTTTGATCTAGCGCAGAAAGCTTTTCTTCGCTTAGCTGCTTTGCTGCCAGGCTTTACCTTGCCTGTCACAGCTGTTTTTAGTTTACTACCAGGGTTTTTACGTCTGTATGCCGCAACTCCTTTAGCTGTCATACCAGCACCTTCTTTAACTGTTCTAAAATTTCTACCTTTTCCTTTGGTAGTTTTGCGAACATCGGGTTTCTTTTTCCTTTTCTTTTTATCTAAAGGACTGTCTGGTTCTTTATAGCTTATGCCTGGTAAAGTGAAACTCATATCTTAGAATATTACATAATTGATACCGCACTTAAAGTCATACCACTCTCTGTTCCAGTACTTGTTATACTTACCTTCTATAAACATGCCTAAGTTTTTAGTTATCTTAGTACCTACGATTAAACCACCTGAGTAATCATACCACTGTTCACCATCGTTAAAATTGTGATACGAGTACGTTCCGCCATCATTATAATGATAAGGCATTAAGTTACCCCAGCTGTGTAACCAAAAATTCTTTTTATAATAGTAATAATCAAAGCCAATTACTAGAGAGTGTTGCCATTGATTAGGTAGCTCGTTGCGCTTCTTTTCAACATAATCTTCCAACACTTGCGGTATAACAACTTCTTTCCAAACATCAGCGCTAGTTGCTACTATATTACCATCAGGATCTTTATATTCATTTTCATACACGTCTACGCTGTATCCTTCATCAATTGCTAAGCATGTATAATGCAAGTAATTGTTTTCTAGTTGCCATTGCTCTAGTGGATCAAAGCCATACGGCTCTGCTAATCTTTGTACAGCGCCGATGTTAAACGACAACTTTTTATTACCGTTTAATCTTAATCGCTGCGTACTTTCAAAATACTCTATGTCTGCAAAAC
>VMHT01204611.1_pt1 | contig 20966 bp, 28 predicted proteins | sample 4693611 | NCBI WGS metagenome assembly VMHT01 (sample SAMN12280063, study PRJNA550983) | marine metagenome | isolation source: seawater sampled from same location over 5 years 0.02-0.2 micron viral filtrate | place: USA: collected off the coast of southern California halfway between the port... ...
AAAAACAAAAAGATTTTTTAAATCACAACATAGAAAAATAATAAATGGAAATAGGTTACGCTTGCATTAATATGCAATTATCATACCCACAAAAGTATGGTGGGAAAGAAAGAGGTGTAGAACCAATAACTACTGGTCGTACAATGATTCGTAGAACATTTGACGCTAAAGGTATTGATTACGCATCTGAACTCACACTTAAAAATGTAAAAGACTTAAACTCAATTGTCTCGTGGAATGTCCTAAATGGATACAAATTCTTTCGGATAACATCAAACTTAGCACCTTGGAAATCCGAGTATGAGTGGGATGATTTGAAGGATATAGAACAAATTAGAATGTATCTACACTCAGCAGGAACGATGGCAACAACACATGGTGTCAGACTAACATCTCATCCTGGACCTTTTAATGTGTTGACATCACCACACAAGCATGTAGTAGAAAATTGTATCAAAGATTTATCAGACCATGCTGATGTGTTTGATATGTTAGGACAATCTCGTACACCATACAACAAAATTAATATTCATATTGGTGGTGCTTATGGAGACAAAGAGTCAGCTATGGAAAGATTCTGTGTAAACTTTGAGAGGTTACCAGATTCTGTTAAGAGTAGACTTACAGTAGAGAATGATGATAAGGCGTCTATGTACTCTGTTAGAGATTTGTATGATGGGGTTTACAAACGAATTGGTATTCCAATTGTATTTGATTATCATCACCATCAATTTTGTACGGGTGATATGTCGGAGAAAGAAGCACTTGAGTTGGCTCTATCTACTTGGCCAGAAGGTATTACTCCAGCAACACATTATTCAGAGAGTAGAAGAGATGAACAAGAAGACGAAACCATACGAGTACAAGCACATTCAGATTATGTCCACGATAAAATTAATACATATGGAAATAACTTTGATATTATGGTTGAAGCAAAACATAAGGAGTTAGCAGTTGCTAAGTATCTTAAGTTACATGGTTGATAGAATAAAAAAGTTTATGTTTCTTATTTGGTATAAAAGACATTTAAAAAAACGAATTGAAAAAAATAATTTTGGGAGAAGAGAAGAGTGGTAAATAATTATGTTACATTTGATGATAGTCTAAAAAACCCTTGTAAAAAAGTATCAATAAAAGAGGGTAAAAAAATAGCAGTTGACTTGTTCAATAAATTAGTTAAAGATAAAAATGCAATAGGACTCGCAGCAAATCAAATAGGAATTGATGCATCGGTTGCCGTTGTTAATGTTATTAAACCAATCATTTTAATAAATCCAAGAATTATAAAGATGTGGGATGAGATTCCATATGTTGAAGGATGTTTATCTTTTCCAGGAAACCCAAAGTCTACAAAGAGATATAAATATGTTCAATATACAGATTCTCTAATTGAAGAATCACGAGGAGAAGATGCTTCAGTTGTTTACGGCCCGACTACGGATAAAACAAAATCTGAAAAGAAAGATACTTATGATAGACAACTACTTGAAAGTATTTGTGTTCAACATGAAATTGACCATTTGTATGGTATAAGAATTTTAGACAGAGAACAACAATTACAACCAGTTAGAACTGAACGGAAAATTGGTCGTAATGAAATAATAAAAATTCAAAAGGGTGATGATGTCAAAATGTTAAAATATAAAAAAGCACAATCATTACTGAAGGAAGGGTGGATAATGATATGAAAGAACTATATTTAGCATCAGCAAGCCCTAATTATGTTTTCAGATATCCAGGTCAAACAATGATGGGTGAACTTGACTATCAATATCAAAAAAACTTTTTAAATAAAAAAGAACTTGGTATAATTGATTCTCTATCAAAAAACCTTGACTACCAAACGGCAACAACTGGAGGTCATCCAGATGCTGGTAACCCACGAGGAAATGAAAATCTTGAAGTAAGAATGAGTAAGATTGGGTGGATACACTACAACAATGATACAAGTTGGTTGTATGATAAAATATTTGATTTTGCATATAAAAATACATGGGGACTTGAGTGTAATGGTATACATGACGCTATCCAATATACGGTATATCCTGCAGAAAACCAAGTTCAATACTACCACTCACATAGAGATGTTGGGGCAGCTAATTGGTGGAGAAAGGTTAGTATAACTATACAACTTTCAGAACCAGATGAATTTGAAGGTGGTGGATTTCAAATAGAAGATGCTGCTGGTGAGGGAGAGTGGATAACTTCTAAACATGAGGACAGAGGAGATTTGATTATGTTTCCGTCTTTTATGAGACACCAAGCATTACCAGTAACAAAAGGAACCAGAAAATGTTTAGTAATATGGGTTTCTGGTCCACCACTAAGATAGGAGTTATTATGAAAACTGCACTACAGATAATAAAAGATATGGTTAAAAAATATCCTAATGATATGGAACTCGGAGCGAGAATTAGAGAGTACATACGAGCATTGTTTAAGGGAGATAATAGTGATGTATAAATATGAATGTAAAGCTGGAATATATGAATCAGATACTATTATTGGTTTATTGTGGGAAAGGTTCAAACATAGGTTATGGCATTTAAGAAAACATGGTAGGTGGATGGACTAATGAACAAATGGGATAGAGTAGAAAAGAAAAAACGAGTAGCATCTCACCAAGATATACAGATGATATATTTTAAAACAGCATTATTTGTATTGATAGCGATAGCATACTTTTATTTTATAATAATGGGATGGACATTATGAGTAAAAAATACTCCGATGCAGGAAAGGGTGATAAGAGTAGAGTGGTAGACAAAAAGAAGTATTCTGATAACTGGGAAAAAATATTTGGTAAAAATAAAGAAAAAACTAAACCAGTGTCTGATTAATGAGTATAATCTAAGAAAACCTACTAACTTTTATAGTATGGTTATATTTATTTACAACTTGGAGAACCAATATGCTTTCAGAAGATTATAAACAATATTTTAAAATGATGATGGATAGATTTAAGATTAAGTCCTTAGATAAATTATCACCAGAAGAAAAAAAGAAATTTTTTACTGCAGTAGACAAATCATATAAAGCAAAAAACGAAGATTTAAAAGAAATGACACCACCGATGAGTGTTTCCAATCCTAAAGCACATGCTAAACTCGTACAAAAAGCATTAGATAGAGCAAAAGAAAGACAACTTCCTGGTACTAAAACAAAATTAGGAACTGCACTTCAAAATAAAAATCACGAAAAACATTCGTTAGCAAAAAAAATTATTGATAAAATAAAAGGTAAAAAGAAGGATAAACCAAAAACAAATATAAGTAAATCAGACTCTCAAAAGTATGCAGATTTATATGGTGGTGGTGCTAAAGTGGAATCTATAGAAGAGGCAATGAGTAATAGAGTAAAGAAGGCTATAATGGTCGCAGTACAAATGGGTGGTGATATGACTGGAGCAGTTAAGAAGATAGAAAAGATTAAAAAAGGATTATCTAAAGATAAGAAAGTAATGCAAGCACTTCGTCTTGCAAATGAAAACACAGCACCAAATCATGATGGTAAAGCAGCACCACATGGTAGTGGATATAAAGAAGTGGACGAGGGTAAAAAACAATATGGTCAAAAGTTAACTGATAATTTCTTTAAATCAGTTAGAAAATTTGAACAAGAAGTTATTGTTTTAGGTAAAATGGCTACTAAAATACGAGGTGATAGAACAGACGAAAAGATTATTTTAAAAATGTACAAAAAACATATGGGCCCTTTTATTGAATTAATTAGAAGTTGGAATAGCACAACACAAAAAAATCCTCATATATCTGAAGGAAAAATTCAAGTCCAGGGTATAGGGATGTATGATGATAAAACTCTTAAAAAGAAAATTTTAGGAATGACAAAAGATTTACAGAAGTTAGCAAAAAATGATGAGTGGAGTAAATCATCAGAAAATGCAATTAAAGCATTGGGTCGTATGTGGGGAGCATATCAAGAGTGGGCAAGAAATAACGAATCTGTAAACGAAGCCGCGATGGAACTAAATAAAATTAAAGATGCTATACTAATGTTTCAAAAGAAGATTAAGAAACAAGGTAGCGTCACTAATGCAAGAGATGAAGACCACCTAAAGAATCTAATCAAGGTTTATAAACAAATGGGTGGTAAGGGTGTAAAGGAATCCATGATTGAAGGTATATTTGGAAAATTTGATACTGGTGCAGGATTCAAAGGCAATGGTATGACCGTATATGATAGAAACCAAGAGAAGTCTGGTGATTTTAGAGATATAGTTCATATTGCTCCTAATGGTAAAATTACCATATATGATAAGAATGTTAAAAAAGAACCTAAGTTGATGCAGTCATTGAATAAGATATCACAAGAGTTTAAGAAAGCATTTAAAGAATCCGTAAATGAAGGAATGGATAAGAGACAAGCAGGTGAAACCTTAAAACAATTAGGTGGTAATAAATTTATCATGATGACTGGAGCAAAAAACTTTGCAGTAGGCCCTAAAGGAATGGGATTTAAAATTGGTAGAAATTCTAAGGGTGTAAATTATATTAGAATAGATTTAGATAGAGGTAGAGACTTATATAACATGGAATTTATTCAGATGAGAGGTGGTAATTTAAAAATTAAATCAAAAGTAAAAGGTGTTTATAACGACCAATTACAAAAGATATTTACTAAACATACTGGGATGTATACAAGTCTTGGCACTATGGGAAGATAAAATGATAAAACTAAAAAAATTAATACAAGAAGAAGTCATTGAAAAGTTACTATTTGAAGATGATGATGAAATGGTAACATATACTCATGATGGAGAAAAACATAAGATAAAAAGGTCAACAGCAACTCAGTATGCAAAAGATGTTAGTATGGGTGATGACTCTGAAGCTAAAAAATCAGCAGTTAAAGCATTTCCAGACTTAGCACAATCCATCGGACTTGGTGATAAAGATGATAAAGATGATAAAGATGCAGGTAAATTAAAAGGCAGTGACTTTGACAGAGAAGCAGACAAAGATGGTGGTGAAGATAAAAAAGACGCTATTAGAAAAATGATTGATGATTTAGATGATAAGATTCAAACTTTACAAATGCGGTATCAAAGAGCAGCAAGTGACGGAAGACAGCAAGAAATAATGGATGACATTACGGACACGATTGAGAAAAAAGAAGACCTTGAAGACAAACTGGATGATATGGAATAATGACCAGAGAAGACATACAAAAGCTCGTAAAAAAATATGGTTCTAAAAGAGTAAAAGAATCTTTATCTACTGCTCAAGCAAAGGCTGCTCACGATAAATTCAAAAAAACGGGTGAATTACCACCACATCTAAAAAAATTAGTAAAAGATTTAAACAAAGTAAAAGTAAAACACAAAGTAACAAATGTTGTCGTTCCTGGATTAGAATGGATGGCAGACATAAAAGAAGAGTTACTTAAAGAAGGTCCAGACCCAGTAAAAATAATGAAGTTATATGCACCAATCGTTAAAGGAACAATGAATAATATGATTGTTGCTATCAACAAAGACGATTACAAGAAACTAAAGAAGTTTCATCAACAATTTAATTTTTACACAAAAAAGATTTCTGAATTTGCTAAACAATTTTTAGATTAAAAAAATAAAGGTCATATCATGAGTAATATAATAGATGGTTATAAACCAAGTTCTATATTTGAACACATACCAAGAGATTGGTTCTTAAAACAAACATTAGAAGAAGACTATATAGATAGTGGTTCTTGTTACGAATATTATTATGCTTTAGGAGATTATTATAAACCAAAATCAATATTAGAAATAGGAATATTATTTGGTTATAGTGCCGCAGCACTTATTCTTGGAGCAAAACAAAATATACAATTATTTGATAGTTACGATATGGATTTTTATTTTAGAGATAATTTTAAATCTGAAGCAGTAAATGGAGACCCAAGACATTATGAGGGAGAAATAGAATTTGCGGATTGGAGTTCTAACAAAATAGCATATTTAAAACTACACGAGTTGTTACAAGATAAAATACCTGGTAATAAAATAGAATTAAATATAATGACAAAAAACTCACAACTTGTTGAGTATCTACCAAAATTTTATGAGATGATTCACATTGATGGTTCTCATATAGCACATGAAAAATTACATGATTTAAAATTAACAATAGGAAGATGTAATGTGGTTATAGTAGATGACTATGATTTTATTCCAAATGTCAAACAAATAACTGATGAATTTGTAGAAGAAAACAAACAATACATACTAAATACAAATCACATAAAATCATTCAGAGGAACTCTGGTTATTGAATATAAGAATGCTTATTAAAAATAATGCTTGACCCGTATACTAAAAATGTTGTATATTTAGGGTATGAATGAATGTACAAGTTGTCAAAAAGAATTAAGTGATTACAGATATCACTTGGGTTACACAGAATGTGTAGAGTGTAGTAAAGAAGAAAAGTATTCAGCACATCAAGTATATCCACATAAGACTGGAGGTTATGTTCAACCAATAAAAAAATCTGAGTCTGAAAATTTAAAGAGACTTGATAGAAGGTCTACTGGTAGTGGTAAAACTGCTAAAGGTATTTTCTCAGACCAAAGTTGGGATAGATGGTTAGATAAGTATTATGAAAATTTATATAAGAAACCAAAAAAAAAGTTTATACATAAAGTGACAGAAAAAAATTACAAATCAACAAAAGAAATTAGAAAAAAAGTCTTGACTCATATGGCAGTTTATGGGTATATTCAATCGTTAGATAAATTGGAAAGTCTATATAAAGACGAACATATAAACTTTTCACAGAAGGTAAAAATTAATAACGAACTCGTGGAGTATCAAATGATGAATAGTAAAGATAGAAAAAAAGCACTAAAGGAATATTCTGTATGAAAACTAATTTAACATTTGATGATGTCCAGATAGTTCCACGATATTCAGAATTAAAATCTCGTCAAGATGTAGACTTGAATACAAAGTTTACAAAGAAAACAACTCTACATAGAATTCCAATAGTTGCAGCACCAATGGATACTATTTGTGAGTATGAAATGGCAAATCAACTATTAGACCAAGGTAGTGTTGGTGTTATACATAGATTTATGTCTATAGAAAAACAATCTAAACAAATGAAACGACTTTGGAATAAATGGGATGGTTGGTACAATATAGGTAATCCTGAAAAAGACAGAACAGACCACAATAGAATCTTTGACGAGTGGTATAAAGGTATATATCATTGGAACTCACCACCGACTAAATCTGATTATGAAGATTTACACGAACTACTTTGGTTTGCAGATGAAGCTAAAAAAGATGAAGACTTTTGGTCAACAAGACCATTATGTGCAGCAGTTGGAGTAACTGGTGACTATATGGAGAGAGCTAAAGAATTAGTTAACAATGGTTGCAATGTACTACTTATAGATGTGGCACATGGTCACCATATGTTAGTTAAAGAAGCCATTAGGAGAATAAAGAATGAAACAAATGTGGAAGTCATCGCAGGAAGTATCGCCACTAAGAGAGCAGCGAAGCATCTTATTGACTGGGGAGCGGACGCTCTTAGAGTTGGTATCGGAAATGGGTCTCTCTGCGAAACGAGAATCAGGACTGGTGTCGGAGTACCTCAAGTTAGTGCTCTTATTGATGTTTGTTCCGTTGCTAACGATAATAGTGTTCCTGTCATCTCTGATGGTGGTGTTCGGTATGTGGGTGATGTGGCTAAGTCATTGGGTCTTGGAGCCGACTCGGTTATGGTTGGGTCGTTACTTTCGGGGACAAAAGAAACACCAGGAGAAATAATTAAGCAAGGAGAATGGCCAAATGAAAGACTTTACAAGAAGTATAGGGGAAGTGCCTCACTTGATAGTAAGTCAGACCGAGGAGAATCTAACAATGTGGAAGGAAACTCTAAAATCATTGAGTACAAAGGTAAGGTCATCCGTATTATATCTGATATTCGTGATGGTCTTCGCTCATCTTTTTCTTATGTTGGGGCGAGTAATTTATTGGATTTTCAAGCAAAGTGTAAGTTTGTTAGGGTTACGCAAGCGGGCCAAGTTGAAGCAAAACCCCACCTCTTGGGTTAAAGAAAAGGACGATGATATAAATTTCGTATGAAAAACTTTTTTTATATGGCAGTGTCTTACATAATATCCACATTATTTTTGTGGTGGTTTTATGATGACTTTCTAAGAGTAAAGTTTGAACTTCCTTATTTAAAATATTATGAGGTTGTGGCAGTACACATGGTATTTAGATTTTTCTTTTTTGGACAAATAAAAGATAACTATAAATTAGATGGTAATTTTGAAACATTACCTATGAAAGATTTTTTTAACAAAATAAAATAAGAGGTGAAAATGAGTTTATATGACGACAGACCAGAACTAAAAACAGAAACAGAACATACAGCAGATGAATCTGTTAATGTATCAATGGCAATGGAATTTCCATTTAGATTATTAGAATGGGGTATTGACGCAGAATCAAATATAGTTTATTTGTCTGATGAAATTACAGAACATACACTACCAGAACTAATACAAAAGTTCAGAACAGTGCTCAGATTTAATGACCCAGACGAGGGTAAGAAACCAATTAATTTACTAATAAATTGTTTAGGTGGAGATTTGATTTCTACACTTGGAATAGTTGATTATATAAACTCACTTGACAGACCCGTAAATACAATATGTAGAGGTGGAGCAATGTCAGCAGCAGCAGTCATACTCACTTGTGGAACTGGAAAAAGATTTATGAGTCCCAATAGTACTGTGATGTTTCATGAGGGAAGTATGATGGAAATGGGTAGAGTTACTGATGTTAAAAATTCTATAAAATGGAGTGAAGTGTTACTTGAAAAAATATATGGTTTATTAGCAGATAAAACAAAAGAAGATGCAGACTTTTGGAAAAAAACTCTACAAGCAGATACTTATTTGACAGCAGAAGAGTGTATAAAATTAGGAGTGATTGATGAAATTATCTGATACTTATAATGACATGGATAACGATAATATATTAGAAGCAAATCTTTTACTTGAAAAGATACAACTTCAACAAAAATATCTAACCAATCTTGTACATGATTTGGGTAAAGAAATAAATATGCTCGTTTCTGTATCAAGAGCATTATTATCAATAATGAAAACTGCAAACTTAACAGATGACACCGAATTTGAATCTCTCGTAAATACTCATCATAAAACTATTAATAAATTAATGGATAAAGAAGACGAAAGGTATAGAAAGATTGTAGATGAATTAAAGGAAGTAAATGAGCAAATAGAGATGATTCACACTGGTGAATATGGAGAATCATAATGGACACAGAATGGATTATAAACACTCTCTTAGAAGCAATAGAAGAAGGAGACTGGGAGTTAGTACAAGATGTTATTGATTACATACAAGAAATGGGAGTAGATGATTTATACATCCCACCACAAGATTAAACTAAAACGAAAGAGGTTATTATGTCATTAGAATTATCAGCAGAACAATTGCTTGAGAATTGGAATAAATTAATTGGTTATATCCCACAATACTTTGAGGGAGAACGAAAAGAAAAGTTAACGGAAATGTATGAACATTTTCAAGATAGGATGATGTATGCTCCAGCAAGTGGACGAGAACATTACCATAATGCTTTTCCAGGTGGATATGTTATGCATATCATAAATGTTACAGAGTCTTGTTTAAAGATTGCAAAATTATGGGAAGAGATGGGAGCCACTCCAGATTGGACAGAGGAGAATATTGTTTTTTGTGCGATGCACCATGATTTAGGAAAAGTAGGAGACATGGAACAAGACTACTATGTACCCAACCCATCTGAATGGCACAGAATAAATCAAGGTAAGATATATGACTTTAATAAAAACCTAAACTACATGACCGTAACAGATAGAGCGTGTTATTTACTAATGAAGTTTGGTGTAGATATGACAGAACAAGAATATATAGCAATGAGATTAACAGATGGTTTGTATGAAGATGGTAATAAGTCATACTTAATGAGTTATATGCCGGAATATGGGTTGAAATCAAATCTTCCACATATACTTCATCAAGGTGATATGATGTCCACAAAGATAGAAAACGAACAATGGAAGAGAAGTGTAGCAGGAAAACCAACAAAACCCATTGGTGTAAAACATAAAAAGAAAACAGATATCAAGTCAGTTGCAAAAAATGCAAACGGAGATGGTTTAGAAGATTTATTTGGAGACTTGTTTAAGGACAAAAAATGATAATAGAAATATTTTTACTTGTTTTATTGATTATTTCGTTGTATATTATATACAATTTAAATAAAAAAACAGAACAATATGAAGAATGGTTTGAATCAATTAGAGAACAAGTTAGTGACACCAATGTTAAACTAAATGAAATAGATGTCAGAGGAAGTTTTTCTTCTGATGACGAAATTGGATTTTATTTTAAATACATGAAAGATTTACAAAATCAACTATCAAAATACTTTAACTTAGAAGCGGAGTAAAAATGCCAAGAAAAGCAAAAAAGAAACAATACTTTACACAAGATACAGAAGATGCAATATGCAGATATAATGACCTTGACCCAGTACACCAAGCGCATATTAGAAATAAAATCTATAATGAACATATCAGAGCTGCTTTTGAGAAGTTAGCAGAAAATATAATTCATACTTTTAAATTTTACTATTTTGATGTACCAAGTGACGATGTAAAACATGAGGTAGTATCATTCCTCGTTTTGAATATACACAAATTTAAAAAAGGTAAAGGAAAAGCGTTCTCGTATTTTAGTATCGTTGCAAAAAACTATCTAATCTTAAATAATAATAAAAACTATAAGAAGTACAAAAATTCAGATAATCTAACAAAACTTGACTATGGTAGAAACCTAACTGGAGAAAGAAAACAAGTTGATGGTTTAGACTATATGAAAGAATTTGTTGATGACATGGTTGAATACTGGGATGACAATTTGACAAAACTTTTTCGTAAGAAAAGAGATATTCAGATTGCAGACGCAGTAATTGAGTTGTTTAAGAGACGAGGAGATTTAGAAAATTTCAATAAGAAAGCACTTTATATTATGATTCGTGAAATGACAGATGTCAAAACACAACACATTACTAAAGTTGTTAACCAAATGAAAAATCACTATCTTAAAATAAGTGAAAACTATTATCAGACGGGGTCGTTTTCTGGTAAAAAGATTGATATAAGTTCCCTATTTTAACCTATTGATGTCTAATTAAATAATAACAAAACAAAATAGCAGGAGTAGTAAAATGGCTAAAAAATCGGTAAATGAAAGAAACCAAGAGAACATTCAAGAAGTAATAGGGAGTTACAAACTCGCCGTTAGTGGTGTATATCCACAAGATGATGGAAGTACTATTGCAGTGGATGTTGATGGTCAACTGAACAATGTTCCAGTAAAATACATCACTAAAACTGGTGAAGATGGAAAACCAATGTGGGTTGTTGGTGTATTTTAAATAATACCTAACATACATTCAGTTATTTAAAAGGGTCTTTTATCAGGCCCTTTTATATTTATATATAGTAACAACTGGAACATATTATGTCTGATTTTGAAATTTTTAAGGGTAAAACCCTCTCATCTTTATTTAAAGATATTCACGATAACTCTGTTGAAAAGAAAGACCAAATAGAGGTATTGATAAAAAAACTTGAACCACTCATCAAGAACCTTGGTGATGCTACTATCGTTGTACCCTTGATAAAAGAGTATTTAGATGTTAGTGTAAAGAATGATGAACAACTTGTAAAGATAGCAACTATCGTACAGAGACTTGTAAGTTCACAAGCAAAATCTGGTGGTACAGACCATGAGATGATAAGTGAAGATGAAAAGAAACAATTGTTATCTGAATTAGAAAATGTAGCATTTGATGTTCAAGACAAGATGGATGAATTAGAGTCAAGGTCAGATAAGGAATCAACGAATGTCTAAACCATATATAGAAAGGTCCAGTAAAACAATACCACAAAATTCATCCGATAGACTTTTAGTTGGTAGTCAACAAGTAATAAACGAACCAGATTTATTTTATGAAATTGAACCTGCTGAAGTATTACATACATTGACAACAATATCAGATTTAGAAAAATTTCAAATTGTAGATGCCAACGGAGACCCCGATAAAACTTATTTAAATTGTTGTATAGTAAGACGATTATATACCGAATCAAATAGTTCTATTTTAGAAGAAAGGGGTGATGAAATATATAAGCATACAGCAAGACCACTTGACTCAAATATACTAAAAATACCGATACCTGGAGAAATTGTACCAATATTAAATTTTCTAAGTAGTGATTCTACTTTAAATACAAAAAGAAAAATATCATATTATATGTCTAATATAAATGTTTGGAATAGTCCACATCACAATTCATTACCAAATATATCTACTGAAAATTTAGAAGAAGGTACTTCAAGTGAAAGTATAAAAAGACCAGAAGATGGTAATCCATTTACAAGTGGAGAAGACATAGTAGACTTGGGTAAGTTTTTTACAGAAAGAGGTGATATAAAAAGAACTCAAATTTATCAAGGTGATGTGTTAGTTGAAGGTAGATTTGGACAACATATAAGGTTTGGTTCAAGTGATAAAATATTAGAAGAAAATCCTAATTGGTGGAGTGAAGGGTCTGATGAAACTTTAGGTAAACCAGTAACAATTATTAGTAATGGACAAAGTGTAGAAAATACTACAGAATTAGAACCAAGAGATTTATATTCTTCTGATTTTAATAAAGACTCCTCTACTATTATTTTAACAGAAAACCAACCATCAGTATTAGATGTTTCTTATTTAGAATTAGATAGTGAAGATGCTATTTTAAATACTTTGGACTTTGATATATTATCAGATACACAAAACCCAACTATTCAAATGAATAGTGATACTATAATGTTAAACGCAAGAAACAATAAATTATTGGGTTTTGCAAAACAAGGTATAGGATTAGTAACTACTGGTAACATGAGTATTGATGTTACAAATAAATGGGAAACCGTATCAAATGAAAAAGAAGAAGAGATGATTACATCTTATAAAATGGTTACACCAGATGCTAAATTTGAAGCAATAAAAAGTAAACTTGGACAAAGTCAAATTGGACAAGAACCTATGGTATTAGGAGACAAACTTGTAGAATGTCTTATAGACCTTATAGATGCAATTCCAAAATATGTCTTTGTTGGTGGTGGCGGCCCTCATCTAACTCAAAAAGGAAATCCTGGTGAAATTATGCACAAATCATTAAAACAAAAGATAAAAACCGTAATTCGTTCTAAGAATCATACACTTGATTAGGAGAGTATTTTATGTCACTTATTAGTGGGTCTTCGTTTACAACAACAGACATACCAGTAGAACACCCAACACTTGTTGACTTTACTTTAACAGAACCATTTAGTGGTTCGTTAGTAGTTAGTCAAAGTGTACGAGTTGAAGTAAGTGGTAGTGAAGACTCTTTCTTTCTTGGAAAAGTTTCTAATTACGATAGTGGTAGTTTAGAGTTACAGATAGAAAGTGTAGAAAATGAAACGGAAGGAAACTTTTCAGACTGGATTATAGTAAAAACTGAGGGTGGTCTACGAGGTTCGGCAAAAAAAACATCACTTGAAACTGCTGAAGAAGTTTTAAATGGTTTTAACGATATTGAAGGATTGGTAAATGATGGAAAGTTGCCAAATGTAGGTGGATTTGACCAATTATCAAAGTCTTTAGTAGGAATTAATACTGTAGGAGTTGGGCTTACAAATGAAGCATTAAAACAAGGTTTGATTGATGGTTTTTTAAAATGTTACAAGCAACAATCAAAATTACCATCTGGGATTGCAGTAGAAGCAGCCTGTTTTTTAAAAGGAGTTTGTCTTGCAAGAGTAATACATAAATTTGCACAAGCACATTTATCCATAGCAGACTCAGAATTACCTAATTTAAAATTACCACCTGGAATGCCAGTGGTACCACCAGGAATAACAACTGGACCACAGAATGTAATAAAAGGAACTGAGAGAGGAAAACACATAGGCAAACCATTATTTATAAAACCTGCTATTGAAGTTTTACTTGGTATTGCATTTGTAAAAACATACACAAAATCAAAAAGACCAGGATTTACAATAGAACAAGCAAGAGAAGTACAAGCAACAGAATTTGCAAAAGCATTAAAAAATTATTTTAAAACTACAATTGTTATTGGAGTAAATGACCATAATAAAGTTCTATTCGGGCCATCTGTTGGTGTAGCTGGATACTTTAGTGGTACTACGGTTGCTCCAGTTGGGCTAATTCCTCTTACTGGATTTAGTATTGCCGTAGGAAAAATAACTAATCCAGAACTAACAGACGACCCTTTAAAGAATTTTATTGAAGATTACAAAGAAATGATGAAAGAACAATCAGAAACAAAAGCAGGTACACCAATAGAAGTTGCCCAATTAAAGATGGCAAAAAGAGTAGCATCTGCTATGTTGAAACTATTTAATAGTATAGAAATAGAAGGAAATCATTTTGCCCCTTTGATGTTGAGTATGCCAGGTCAAGCGGGAGTGGGTACAATAGCAGGCCCTCCCCCAGTACCATCACCAGCAACAATAGTGGCACCATTCCCACCAATACCTGGAACAAATAAAGGTAAGTGGGGAATAAAAGTCGGTAAGGGAAAACTAATACCATAGGAGGTTAATATGGGAAAACAAGTAAAGGCATTAGAAACACTAATTCGTAAAGTTGTACGAGAAGAAATAAAGAAAGGTGTTACTGAAGCAATACAAGAAGCAATGAATCCTAAAGTAAACCATAAAAAAGTTATGAAACAAGGAATAAAAAATGTACAACCAGTACAAGAAAAACGAGAGTTTGTAAAAGACAATCCTATGTTGAATGATATTTTAAACGAGACTGCTAACTCAATTGGAAACCCAGTAGAAACTACAGAACAAGAAGTTTCTTTTGCATCACAAGATGCTCCAGGATTCAATCGTTCTAATTTAGCAAATATGATGGGATATGGTGATTTTACACCACAAGGTAAAAGAGAATCTGTAGCACAACAAACTGCACAAAGTATGGGTATGACTATGGATGATTTGCCAGACGCAGTTTCAAATGCTTTGACTAAAGACTATAGTGGATTAATGAAAAAAATTGATGAGAAGAAGAAAGGTGATGGGGGGTTTAGACCATAATGGCTGGAGAAGCACAATATCAACCTTTAGATTTATCAGATGCGCAATTAGATTCTCTGTTTGAGGAAATACCTGTAGCAACACCTGGACCAGTAGCAGCAAAATTTGACAAAAATGTTGCAGTTGGTATTGATTTACCTTTTGTACCAGATAATCAAGGTCAGTTCAAAAGAAACTATTCTCAGATAAAACAAGCAAGAGCAAATTTAGTTAACTTATTGTTAACGAGAAAGGGTGAGAGAATAAATCATCCTGGATTTGGTTCTACACTATGGAATATATTGTTTGAACCAAATAAACCAGAGATATTAAAAGAAGATATAGAAACATCAATATTTGAAGCAGTTGATAACTGGTTACCATATATTTTGATTAGAGAGATAATTATTAATGAGACACCAGACGATATTGACAGAAACATACTAAAGATAGCAATTGGGTTTTCATTAAAAGATGATTTAGAAAATTTTGATGAAGTCTTTATATCTGTAAATGAGACATTTGGTCTCGTAAACTCAAATGGTGAAAATCAAAGTTAGAGAGAAAGTAGATGGCTGAAAATATACAACCTTTAAGTAAAGAAGTAAAATATTTAGGAAAAGATTTTGCATCACTAAGAAGTAATCTTATTGATTTTGCAAGAATATACTTTCCTAATTCTTATAACGATTTTAACGAAGCATCACCAGGTATGATGTTTATTGAAATGGCAGCATATGTAGGAGATGTTTTAAATTACTACATTGATAATGCAGTTCGTGAAAATTTATTATTGCATGCTAAACAGAGAAAAAATGTATATGAGATAGCAGAGTCACTTGGGTATAAACCTAAAGTAACTTCACCTGCTAAAGTAAGACTACAAATTTATCAAACGGTACCAGTAAAAGATACTGGAGTAAATTCAAAACCAGACTATGATTATGCTCTAACAATAAATCAAGGTAGTGAGTTCGCCTCAACATCAAATCCATCAGTAACATTTATTACTGATGTAGATTTAAATTTTTCAGTTAGTAGTAGTGTAGACCCTACCAATGTTAGTGTGTATTCTGTTGAAGAGGGAACAAGTCAACCATTATTTTACTTACTAAAAAAAGAAGTACAAGCAACTGCAGCAACTTTAAAAACACAAGCATTTACTTATGGAACACCCGAAAAATTTGGTACATCAAAATTACCAGATAATAATGTTATTAGAATAACAAAATGTGTAGATAGTGATAATAACAAATGGTATGAAGTTCCATTTTTAGGACAAGAAACGGTATTTGAAGAAATAGAAAATACAGCAAAATTTGATACTGAGTTAGCACAATATAATGATACCGCTCCATATATTTTAAGATTAAAGAAATCGGCTCGTAGATTTACTACACGAATAAATCCAGACAACACAACAAATATAGAATTTGGTGGTGGTATATCAAATGACCCAGACGCATTTCTTATACCAAGTCCAGATAATGTTGGTTCATCATTACCAGAAGGATTAAATAGTGTTGATACAAATGTTGACCCATCAAACTTTATGTACACAAGAACATATGGTCAAGTTCCAAGTAACACAACTTTAACATTTACATATTTAGTAGGTGGTGGATTACAAACAAATGTAGCATCTAATGATATAACAACCGTAAAAGCAATCTCAACTGCCATTGATGATTTTGGAAAGGATACCACTAAGATAGCAACTGCAAGAGCATCTGTTGTTGTTAACAATGAACAACCAGCAACTGGTGGTGGAAATGCAGAATCACTTGATGAAATAAAACAGAACGCATTAGCAAACTTTGCATCACAAGGTAGGGTTGTTACTAAAGAAGATTTTATAATTAGAACTTATACTATGCCACCAAGACTTGGGGCAGTAATGAAAGCATATATTGTTCAAGATGAGCAATTAAATGAAAGTGAAGTTCAACAGAAAAAAGAAAATGATGAAAAAGTACTTAACAGAGTTGCTAATCCATTAGCAATGAATTTATATACTCTTGGATATACTGGAAGTAAAAAGTTGGTAAATGTAAATCAAGCGATAAAGACAAATTTAAAAAATTACCTTGGACAATACAGAATGTTAACGGATGCGATAAATATTAAAGATGCTTTTATTATTAATATCGGAGTAAATTTTGATGTAGTACCAGTACCAACAGAAAATGCAAATGTAGTTTTATTAAGATGTATAGATACTATAAAAAGTTTCTTTGAGATTGATAAATGGCAAATAAATCAACCAATATTAATATCTGATTTACAAAGAAATTTATTTTTAACAGAGGGAGTTTCTAATATACCAACTTTAGAAATAGTAAATAAATATGAAACTGATTCAAACTACTCTGGTAATGTTTACAATATTCAAGAGGCAACAAGAGATAACATAGTTTATCCAAGTCTTGACCCGTCTATATTTGAAGTAAAATTTCCTAACGCAGATATACAAGGTAGGGTGGTAGCATAATGATTATTCATATTTTTCCAGATAACGATGCAACTTTATATGAAGTTTCTGCTTCAATGAACACGGGGATTGACCCGGTGTTAGAATTAGAAAAAGTAGTAACACAAGCATCAACACCAAAAAAGTTTAACTCTCGTATTGTACAAAAATACGATATATCTACAATTTCATCATCTATAGTAGATGGTACAATTGATTTAGGATTTAAAGCATATTTAAACTTAAATGTTGCTGAAGAATATGGAATACCATATGACCATACAATTTACGCATATCCTTTATCAGAATCGTTTTCAAATGGAGTTGGAAGAAAACTACAAAATCCTAAGAGTAATGGTGGGGTAAGTTGGCAGTATAGAAATTATAATACAAATACAAATAGTGGTGATACTTGGTTAACAGCGAGTTTTAATTCAACGACAACTGGTTCTTATAATGAAAATATTGGTGGTGCTACTTGGTACACAAGTTCTGCAGCATCTCAAAGTTTTAGTGGTGTACAAACAGATTTGAGAATGGATGTTACTGATATTATAAAAGGATGGTTAAGTGGTTCAAGACCAAATGATGGGTTTATGATAAAGAGAGCAGATTCAGATGAATCTTCCAATGAGGAACATGGTAGAATATCATTTTTCTCAATGGATACAAATACTATTTTTCCACCAAAATTAGAGTTTGCATGGGACGACTCAAGTTTTTCAACTGGAAGTTTATCAGAACTTACATCAGAAGATAATATAGTTTACTTTAAAAATTTAAGAAGAGAATATGTTGATGGTGCGAGAGTAAGATTTAGAATAGTTGGTAGAGAACGATATCCATCAAGAAGTTATACAACAACTTTACAATCTTTAGATACAAATTATTTACCAACATCTTCTTACTATGCAATAAAAGATGCTCATACCGATGACTTCGTAGTTCCATATGATACATCGTATACAAAAATATCATGTGATTCTAATGGTAGTTATTTTGACATTAGAACAGATGGGTTACAACCAAATAGATATTTCAGATTATTAATAAAAACCGAAAGAAATGGACTTATAGACATCCACGATGATGGATTTTTCTTTAAAATCAAGAAAAACTAATTAAATTATTATGGCAAGAAAAAAGAAAAAAAGAAGTGTTTTAAGAGACTTCTCAAAAGTCAATATAAAGTTGAATATACCTTGGAATGATAAAAGTCAAGGTAATAAATCTTTTTTTAAGATTGTAGATAGGAACCCAGAATTAAAAGAGTATTTAACTAAAGAGAGTTTTGAAAAGTTATACAATACAGAGTTTGAAGAGTTTTCAAAACAAAAATCGTCTATTGAAACAAATGACCCGTTTGGTGATGCTTTATCTCTTCTTCAAGATGGTAGTTTAACTTCACAACAAATACAAGCATTTTTAGGAACACTATTGGGACAGACAACATTTGGAGAAATAACAAATTTTGAAAATCCAGAAAATAGTGTTGGTGATAGTTATACTTATGCTTTTGGAGATGGTACACCACTTTACAATCCAGAGTTTATATCAAATTTACAATCTCAACTTGATGACCTTGGTATTAGTTTAGAAGATTTACAAGACCAGTTAAATGAAAGAACTGATGAAAACTTATTACTACAATCGGGTTCAGATTCACTTGGAACACAAAATTCTAATTTAGTAGAGGAAAATGCAGCGTTAAGTGGTGAAGTAACGGCATTGAGAGCAGCGTTAGCACTTACACCAACATTTGGTATCAATGGAGTAGAGAATACGGGACTACCAACTACTGAATTAACTGGTAACTTAAATACCGATGGATTACCAACACAAATAATTTTAAATTGTTCTATGAATAATGTTACTTCAAAAAGGATAACAATTTACAAAATTACACCCGAAGGAAATGAGGGTGTTGGTTTAAATTCTGGTGTAATTCAAGATGACTCAAGTGGTACACCAATATCAAACAGAGAAGTACCTGCTACAGATGGTAGTATACGAATTGGTAATCAAGGTTCGGATAGAAACATTACAATGGCATTTGAACCAGAAAGTGTTTACATATTTGAAGTTACTGGTGAAAATAACGCTGGGATAGAAGATAATGAATCACCAAAATCATTAACTAAGTCTGCTATATTTACAACAATTGATACAGACGATTCACAAATTACAACATTGTCAACAAATCTTGCCAATGTTACTTCAGAGAGAGATACTTTAAGTGGACAAGTAACTGAACTAACAACTGATTTAACAGAGAAACAAACTGAAGTAGAAGGTTTGACTACAGATAAAAATATTTTAGAAAACCAAAAAGAAAGTGCAGTAAACACATTAGATGGGTTTTCAGATAATATCGTTAACAGAATAAATGCACTAAAGTCGGCACTTGAGCAAGAAGAAGTAACTGATAACACATTGGAACAAGTAAATTCTTTAATAGGTACTTTTAATAATTTTGTTCCAAACATAAATTCAAATACACCAGGAGATACTCCAGTAACACAGATACAAGAATTTGATAGAAACATTGGAGAAGAAACAGAAGATGGTTCTCAATTTAATCCATCAACTTTTCCACAATTTTTAGGTGGGGATTCTATCACAGCACAAGATGATGATAATGTATTATTTGATTTAGAAAGTCAAGTATATTCTCCTTGGTTTGATATACCAGATTTGTCATATTCTTCAGTACCAAATGAATTAGAAATTGATGAAGATAATATTCAAGAAAAGTTATTAGTGGTAGTTAGACCACACAGAATTAAGTATTTAATTGGTGGTCTTACTTATCCTTATATGTTAGCACGAGGGTCAGACTCTCAACAGAGATTTAGGTCAAATACTGCAATGTTTGCATATGAAACTGGAGAATTATTTGATTATATGCAACAAAATGCAAATTGGTTTGGTCAAGCAGGAACGGGTACAGGTACACCGATAGTTCGTTCAGAAGTAGGAAGAAGACCGACTTTAACATTAACTGCTAAATCACAAGCAGGTGGTCAAGGTAGTATTCTTTATAATACAGACATAGCAGTTTCTGAGCAAAGAACATCTTACAAATCAGAATTATTACAAGGAAATAATCCAAGAACGGCAGGAAATAAAAACCTCATGGCAATTTCAGACTATGATAACTATGATGGAAATGGTTATAATGGTGTATATATGTTAAATGGTGGAAACTCATTTAGGTTGGGTATAAGCCCATCTACAATACCATATAAACACATAATTCCTGTTGAGACTGATGTTCCTTTTCCAGCAACACATACATATTCAGTTGGATTGCAA
>VMHT01068947.1_pt1 | contig 20964 bp, 29 predicted proteins | sample 4693611 | NCBI WGS metagenome assembly VMHT01 (sample SAMN12280063, study PRJNA550983) | marine metagenome | isolation source: seawater sampled from same location over 5 years 0.02-0.2 micron viral filtrate | place: USA: collected off the coast of southern California halfway between the port... ...
GGCGCAGAAGTGCCTGCTTATGATGTAGCAATAACATTAAAAGTAAAGACTAAATGTCCAAGCAAATGGAAACTAATAGATATGGAAACAGGTGAAGAATATATTGGCCAACTGCCAACTGAACAAGACACACATCATTGGAAGAAAATAGAATGACAGATACTCTCAAAGAAATTGAAATCATAAAAGAACGTATACGTGTATGTGAGGCTGAGAAACTTAGTGAAAAGCATTTAGACAAGTTACGGATTAAATTAAATCAACTGTTGGAGAAATCAGCTAAATGAGACAAGGTCAACAAAATTGGGATTATAATCACGTAGAAGGTGCTTGGCCTATTGTCAATGCATTCTTGCCACTTGATAAAGAACTCAACGACACACCTTTGCTAAAACAAAAACTTAGTGTATTACAAGATGTAGAATGTAATAATCACTTACGTGGTGGTATTGTCAATGTCTATAATCAGTATGATGAAAGTTGGTTAATTGCTATGAACAAAATGGGATACAAGTATGCTTGTTTATGGTTTGAAGGATGCTGGCCTGACACACTAGATTTTAATAATCAATTGTTAGATGAAATAGATGGATATAATAAACAAGATCCGAATTGGATAATTGCAGGACAACTACAGGTTCGTGATAACACATATCCATACTTTAATAGATCAGTAATTATTATAAACATACAAAAATGGATAGAAAACAAAAGACCAATACCATATTGGGAATCAGCACACCATCCAGATACTATAAATTATAATACAAGTCTAAACCATGAAGATAGTGAATACAGACTTAATGTGGATCCTGATTGGAAATTTACAAAACATCGTCCTAAGCATTTTACAAATCAACATAATTTTGGAGCTCAATGGCTACAATTTAGTTTCATTCAAAACCTTACAGTGTGGGGACTATCTGATAATTTAATGAAACATGTATTCACACCTAAGCCACATATAGGACCAGAAGAATTTGAACTTGGTATCACAGGACTTGAATATAATAATGATGCTGTGTCTAAGCAAGCAAATAAATTAATAGGTAGACTACATGGGCCAACTAGCCCTATCTATTTTGTTAATACAGAGCCTAGTAGTCCAAGTATTTCACAACAAGCACTAGATACTAAGTTTGAACAGTATGTAGGCTGCACGGCGGGATTTAAGCTTCTATACTATGCTTACAAGTATGGAATGACAAAGAACACACGTTTTGTATGGTTTGATTTTGATGCTGATAGTGTGCAATTTAAACGTGATACTATAAAGCATTGGAACGGAGAAGACTTTCCTAAATGGGTAGATATGTGGGTCCATGCACACCCAGGTTGCAATGACCGTTTAGTGGCAATGGTGCATGAACGTTGGAGTAGAGTAATTGATTACTTTGATGGTCCAGCTAATTGGTTAGAGTTTTGGAACAAAGTAAAACAATGCGAGCATCAATATTTTAACACAGACTTAATTTACAATCACAGTGATATGTTTGATGCAATGACTAATTGTAAAACACTATTTTGGAGTAGTAACATCTACAGTTATATCACACCAAAGCTAATGGCAAAGCCGTTTGCATTAGAAAAAAGTTTTATCGAAATGATTGAACGAGTTAAAGAAACACATGTAGACAGTTGGTTTAGTGGAACCGATATAAACGATAATGATTTAATGTGTCCTGCTAATGCAGTGCTTAGTTCAGGCGATAATAGAGGAATAGGATTCGAATAATGTATTTAAAAATAAAACCAGAGTTAAAAGATAATAAGATAGTTCATGTGTTCTTCAATGAAGTATTGCATCCTGCTTTAAAAGAAGAAGATGCTTATGCAGGTAAACTAAAAAAACTTATGCAAATCAATATTAACAACAGCACAGAATATTCCTTCTTGCATTGTGATAGATATCGTGAAGGATTTTTTGGAGATGCTATTAGACATCTATGTATTCTTGGATATCAAAATGCTGTGATTTGGTTTGATGGAAATTGGCCAGGTGAAACAGAGTTTGATGAGGAAGTAATAAATGCAATAGATAACAAATGGAACAAAACTGATTGGTTAGCAGCTGGTCATAATATAGACTATGTAGGACAGGCTCCTAAATGGCATGAGCAATGCATTGTTCTTAACCTTAAAGCATTTGAACCTTTGTTAGCACAGTTTGAAAGTTTAGAGAATATTGGTGATCAACTACAACAACACCCAAGCTATAGATCATCAACTAAACACATGCATGATAACTACACACCTACATGGGTATCTGCCAAAGATGCAGTGTTTGACGGTGACAGTGAAATAATTGATAAGCCAGAAGATTTTAATGATGACTTTTTTAATACGTTATTTCCGTTAGCATTTTTAAATGGCTTAACAATACATAACTTAGATTACGATATACGTAGTCATAAGATATGTTGCTATGTAGAAGATGATTTAGAATTTACAAAAGAATGGTTTTTTGATTATGACTTTAACACAAGACTTAGCCTTGACGAAAGTCGTAGTTACGGATATAATTTAGTAAATGATGACAAGCGTGAACTATTTCAATATAAAGTAATGGACACACATATTATGTATGTTACTAATACAGAACATGTTCCAGGTGGCGACCCATTGGGCATTGATACACTTGTGGTTCCGTGTAGTGGGTTACATCAGTTTAAGCACATCAGTCATCAACGTGATACACTCAAGCGTATATTATGGACAGACTTTAGTCCGTTTGGTATTGGCTGGACAGAACACCTATTAAAACATTGGGACGGAATAGACTTTGATAAGTTCTACAAAGATAACTTCCATGTGATTACTGACTTGGGATTACCAAGTGATGAGTTTATATGGTATGACAAAGAAAATGCATTAGCCTTTATTGAAAGTTATGACAGCGAAGAAGATTGGTTAGAGCATTGGGATTTTATTAGAACACTGGATCATCAATTTATTAAAATTGACATAGTAAAAGAATGGAAACGTTTATCAAGTCTGATTGGAAAAGATCGTATAGCATTATTACAACTAAGTAATATCTGGCAATATGAAATCAATTATATTAACTCACCAAACTTTAATGCACAAGCGGCATTCGTTGATCTATTCAACGAGTTATTGCAAAATAACAAAACTATATTTTTCTCAGGTGATACACCGGGTGGTGAATACTACGAGTATCAAAACATGAGATTGCTACCAGGAATAATATAATGAAAGATTACAAACGTTTAGCATATTGGGAAGAAATTGATGAGGAGTCAATTGAATGGTTTTACAAACACCAAGACAAAGATACTAATCCTGCTAGTGCTGATAAACAACAAATTATACCAGATGACCTAAATGATATTTTAGATGATTCGCAAGTGCCCTGGATATCAATTCCAGAAATTAGTATACCATGGAAAGAAATACATGCAGAAGCAATACATCTATTGGAAACTGAATGTTTTAGTTTACATAGAGCTAACAGCGGTGGCGGTTGGTTAAGTTTATGTGTGCATGGCATGAGTAGTGTGCATACTAATTGTCCAGAAGATTATGGAATGCCAGACGAAGCAGAACATGAATTAAGTGATTGGACAGATATTAGCAGATTTACACCAATTACTAAAGAGTGGATGCAAGATGAAATGCTATACGAAAACTTTAGTCGTGTTAGGTTTATGGCATTGCTACCAGATGGTTGGATAAGACCACATGCTGATAGAGAATCAACTGTAGGACTAGGTGCAACTAACGTTGCTATTAATAATCCAGATGGTTGTAAATTAGTGCTAGAGGACTTTGGTGAGATGCCATTTGTTCCAGGTCGTGCAATGAAAATAAACACAGGTTATCATCATGCAGTATGGAACCGTAGTAATGAGCCACGTATTCATATGATATTTGATGGTGGACCATCAGATGAATTTAAGAAACTTGCAAATAAAAATTATGCCAAGATGTTCAATATTTAAAAACGGTGTAACAATAGGACCTACTGGAGCAGTAAGGCCTTGTTGTGCATTTGAAGTGAAACAAGGAACGCAAAACTTGTATTGGGATGATGATTGGCAAACACGTCATGCTAAATGGGGTAAGCGTAGTGAAACACAATGGCTAGACGAATGTGCTGAATGTAAACTAAGCGAAGAACTAACTGGGCAAAGTTTACGCACAACATATAACCAGCAGTTTGATAACGAAGTAGGCATTAAGCATTGGGACCTAAAGATAAACAACACCTGCAACTTTGCATGTAGAATGTGTGATCAAACTAGCAGTAGCACCTGGGCAAAAATAATTAAAGAAAACAAAGAAGCTGATTGGGATGTAAACTATAATGTGGCAAAGGGTGCTGGTTGGGTTAAACAATCATTAGAGTTTAGTCATCTTATGTTAGATGCAAAAGTTGTAAAGTTTACAGGCGGCGAGCCATTTATGATACCACAGGTAAAAAAGATTATACAAAGACTAATAGATGAAGATGTAGCACCAGCAATTGAATTACATCTAATAACAAATGGAAGTTATGATATGACTGAATGGAATCATTACTTCGAAAAATTTAAGCAGGTCTATGTTAACATAAGCATAGAAGCAGTAGGTGACAGATATGAGTATATACGACCTGGTTCAAGTTGGTTGACAACAAGCAAGAACACTGTTATATTTAATAAACACAAACCTAAAAATACAAATCTAACGGTTACAGTATTACCAATGGTGTTTAACCGTAACAATTTAGATGAGATAATAACCTGGTGCAAGGATAATAAAATTAATTGGTATAAATCAACACCAGTAATTAGCCCAGCATTTATGTCACCAAATGCTATGCAAGATGGAATACTAAGAAAGACGCTGATAGAACAAAGTGAAATTATGGATAAGATACATGGAACTAACTACCAGGACTTTATTTAAAATAAATAGTAACGTTATGAAGAAGATAGAAGCTTTTATTACAAAATTATATACAAAGGTATTTGGTGAGCCAACTACTGTAAAATACCTATCAGGTAAAAGTTCGCAAATCAAAGAGACTAATAATGAAAACAGATAAACCATTACCGAGTAGAACATTCTGTGTTCTACCGTTTATGCATGTGGCGACAAATGCCGCAGGTTCGTTTAGAGTATGCTGTAATAGTAATCCTAATACAAATCAGATCATAAACCCCGAAACAGATAAGCCGTATAAAATTTATAAAAACGATCTAGAAGAAGTATGGAACAGTCCTACTTACACAAAGATAAGAGAAGAATTTATTAAAGGCGAAAAGCCAGAAATGTGTGTGCGTTGCTTCCGTGAAGAAGATGCAGGCATTCGTAGTCCACGTGCAGGTTTTAACGAAAAGTGGTGGACAGATGATGTTAAAGTAGATACTGAAATTCCAGTAGATGTGCGTTATGTAGACTTACGTTTAGGTAACTTATGTAACTTAAAATGTAGAATGTGTAACCCTTGGGCAAGTAGCATGTGGATTAAAGACTGGAACGAAGTTGTTCCAACAGCAAAATTAGACCCACCAGTAGAGCTTACAGGCGAAACACTAAAGTTTATGAATGTAATGACTGAATGGCCGGACTTTAAGAAAACTGGACTAAACTTTCAAGACATTGCACATACAGTTCAAGAAATATATTTAACAGGTGGGGAGCCTACACTTGCTACATCACAATATAAATTACTAGACTACTGTATTGAAAACGATTTAGCAGGTGGAATTAAATTAAAATACAATACTAACCTAACTAATATCCCACCCAAGATGATTGAATACTGGAGCAAGTTTAAGCGTGTTCAACTTAACTGTAGCATTGATGCAGTAGGACACCGAGACAGATATATACGTTATCCAAGTAATTGGGCAAAAGTAGAACAGAATTTTGACGAGCTAAACACATTTGATAATGTAGATATTCAAATACATTGCACAGTTCAAGCCCTTAACATATGTGCTTTACATGAACTACTAGACTTTGCAGAGTCACGTGGACTTGAAGGTGATCAGGTATACTTAAATATTCTCAATCACCCCGATTGTTTAAATGTAAGAGTGTTACCTGAGGCGTTGAAAGAGAAAGCAATACTAAGTTTACTTCCTTATCAAAAATGGCCTAAAGTAATGGATACATTGACATATATGAGAGCAGAAGATTGGCATGATAAACTATGGCAACAGTTTATAGATTATAACTTAAAAATGGATACATTACAACGTGGCGAGCTACTTGAAGCATGTCCAGAGTTTAAGGGATACATCAATGAATAAGACAATACTATGCACAGGTAACCCAGAAGAAGGTGTAGCAAGTGCTATTGCTAAACGCTGGCCTGATGCAACATTTGTTGGTAGAACCACATGGGGCTACGATTTAACTGAAAATGGCTATAGAAACAAGCTCGCAGAAAAGGCTCTTAACTTTGACGTTTTTATTAACTGTAGTGCATTATGGCACTTCAATCAAACCATGGTGCTAGATACAGTCTATAAAACCAGTTTAAGACACCTTAAACGACTACATATAGTCAATTTAGGCTCGACAACTGACAGAGCTACAAAGGGTAGCGATTGGCTTTATCAACAAGAAAAGAAGGCATTGCGTAGCACAAGCAACGCAATGAGCCTAAAAAGCATTTGGCAAGGTGGACCTAAGGTAAGTTATGTTACATTCGGCACATTAGATAATAATGCACACAAACACCCAGGACGTAAAGTAATGACACTAGACGAAGCAGTGGATCTCATAGAGTATGTAATTAACATGCCAGAACACTTATCAGTAAATGAATTAAGTGTAGACCCGTTACAGGTATAATTAGAGAAGGTAATAAATGGAAAACAAAGACGATTTAAAATGGAGTAATTATGACTTTACTAAAATACCATTTGACGATCTTGTGCAAGTTGGTCAGCGGACTTTGTTGTATCGCGATCTGTTTACAGTTAGTTGGCTATTGGGAAGATTCTGTAACTACAGATGCTCCTATTGTTGGCCTTATGCCCGCTCCGATCGTAAAGACCACCGTCCTACCGAACTTAATCTCAAAACAATAGACGAGATAAAACGCCAAGCAAGGCAAAATGGATTCAACAGTTTTCATTTTAGTCTAAGCGGTGGCGAACCTACATTCCATCCAGGATACTTGGACATGCTCAAGCATCTAGCAGATGACGTGCATAATACAAACTACACAAGTATACACATGACAAGTAATTGTAGTCGTCCAATGAAATGGTTTAAAACATATGTAGAGCATGCAAGTCATTTTCATAGAGCAAGTATTACATGTAGTTTACACGTAGAGCATGTTGACACACCTGAGAAGATGCAAGACTTGGCTGACAAACTTATACTATGTCAACAACATGATGTTCAAGTAACTATCAATATGGTTATGGTTCCAGAAGTATTTGACTTGTATTATGACAATGCATTGTTCTTTCATAAGCAAGGTATTAATGTTACACTAAAACCTCAATCAGATCCAACAGCAAGTAAAGTTGTTGATGGATATACTGATGAAATGAGAGCTAAGTTACACAATGGTATGCCACAACGTAGTTATACAGAACAAAAGGCTGCAGAAGCAAGAGTAGTTGAAAGACCAAAACCTGAATTTGAGATTCCAGATTATACAATAGGCAGAAACGATGCTAGTGTTCCTTGGCACATGCAAGTAGAGTTTACAGACTCTAAAGGCAAGAAATGGTATATGGACCAAGCAGAACGTTTCAATGCATTTGATTTTAACAACTTTCAAGGTTGGATGTGTAACAGTGGATACCAAGGTATCATTATTAGAGAGCCTGATGGAAGTGTTAAACGTAGCTACAGTTGTGGCGATCAACCGTTAGGTAATATTGAAACTGGCTTTAAATTGTTTGATAAACCTACAATATGCACAACAAAAGCATGTGTTTCCAGTGCAGATAGTAAGATACCTAAACGTAAAGTATAAATACATGTATGAACAGTCAAAAGTTAACAAGTAAAATAGAATTACTATCGGGTAACGAAAGAGCCTTATTATTTGCAGAACTATCTCAGATTGCTTATTATGAAGCAAAAGAGGTTAAAAAACTAGCAAGGAAATTAGGTTTCACTACTGTTGAGTTTTATAATATAGATGGTGCAGAAGCATATCGTTTTATGAATAAGTATGATTTAGTGATTGCATGTAGAGGCACACAGCCAACACAATACAATGACATTAAAGCAGACGCCAGAGCATTTCCAGTTGTTGCAGAAACAGTAGGTAGAGTGCATGGAGGATTCAAAGGCGAAGTAGATAAACTATGGGCACTAATTAAAGAAGACCTAGTTAGAGAACAAGCACAACGACACATTTGGTTATGCGGACATTCACTTGGAGCAGCTATGTCAACTATAGTAGCAAGCCGTTGTAGAGGTGACAGTGGGTTATATAATCCAAAAGAACTACATACATTTGGCTCACCAAGAGTTGGCTGGAGAACTTATCTTGAGAACTTTCCATTTACTCACTATCGTTGGGTTAACAATGCGGACATAGTAACTAGAGTTCCATTTTTAATATTTGGTTATGTCCATCATGGGCAATGTCAATATTTTAATCACTATGGCAACCTAAGAAACTTAACAGGTTGGCAACGAGTTAAAGATGTATGGCGCGGTATTATCAGAGGATTGTTTAAAGGTAGAATAGATTCATTTTCTGATCATAGCATGATTCAATACGTAAAACATCTAAGCAAACGTGTAGATGGTGGAGAGAATCCACAAGCATCGTTCAAGCAGAACTATGCTAACACACACGACGAGTAGGAAATCAAATTGAACGATATTTCAAAAATTACGCAGTTCGGCGACTTTTATCAGATCGGTTCTGAATTTAATGTAGATCAATTACTACATGAAGTTTCAGCACATGATGACAAGTGGGCAAAATATAATCCACGCAAGGATTGGATTAAACGTGACGGCTTGTGTATTCTTAATGAACGAGGCGAATGTGGTCCAGGACCTGCATTAGATAGTTTAGGTGAATGGAATAGAGAATACGGCACCAGCTACACTGAAAAAGATTTTAATGTTCCTACAGAACTATATCATACCAGCTCTGAGCTACAACGAGTAATAGGTCCTATGTTAGACTGGAGTGTTAGATCACACTTCCTAAGACTACCACCTGGTGGATACTTTCCGCCACACAGAGACCATGTGTATGGCGAGCAACCAAGTTTTAGACTTATATGGGCCTTAGAAAATTGTAACCCGCCACACTGTAGATTCATGTTAGAAGATAAAACACTTAACTTTGAATATGGTGAATGTTATGTAGTTAACACAACCAAACAACACACATTGTTTAATTGTAGCACTCAATACGATAGTCTTTGGTTAGTAGTTAATGCACAGGTAACAGATGATAGCATTAGATTTATACAGGATAATCTAAGAGAGAGATGAAACATTCCTTTGACTTTGCATTAACAACTTATTGCCAAGCCAAGTGTAGAAGTTGTGCTAGAACAAACGAAACCACAGGTGAAAAAGAAGATTGGGTAGAACTAAAACACATGGACTTAAATGTGTTTGAAAAAAGACTGGCTAATCTTAAAAATATAGAACTTGATGATATTGAATTCTGTGGTGAGTTTGGCGATCCTATGATGCATCCTCAAGTTGATAACTTTATCAAAACAGCATTAGATTATGCACCGATGGTTACTATATCAACAAATGGTGGACTACGAACACCTAAGTGGTATGAGTCAATTGCAAAAAAGTATGAGCAAAGATTAAAGATAAATTTTGCAATAGATGGAGCCACACATGATGTTAATTGGTTGTATAGAGAAGGTGTTGACTTTGAACGTGCAATAGACAACATGAAAACATTTGCTAACAATGGTGGATATGCACAATGGTTATATATAATATTTGATTGGAATTGGCAACAGGTTACACTGGCTAAACAACTAGCAGATGACATGGATATTAAAATTATATTCCATTACAACGATAGATCATATGGATTAATAACTGATGAGAATATGCAAGCATGTAATAAATTATGTGCTGATAATAAAATTAATATAGGTTACAATTAATGAAGTGTAATATAGAATGTCAAGCAATAGATCTTAATAGAGATATAAGACGTTGGGAAGTAACGTCAGATGGCAGAGTATGGCCTTGTTGCTATTTTAGTAATGCTTGGGATATGAGAGATGTTTATAAGGTAGACGAACCTGAGAAACTTATGGAAATAGATAGTAGGGATTTAAAAGAAGATACACGTATTATGGAATTAATGAATAATGATCCCAATTGGAATAATTTAGAACATCATAGTCTTGATGAAATTATTGAACATGAAATATTTCAAACCTATATATACAAAGAAGGGTGGAACAGTAATAGCCCACCCAAGGTATGTGTTAATAATTGTTGTGAGGATTAACCTTCGTCACACCAGCTTTCTTTTTTATCACCAAAGTATTCACGTGCATAGCCATTCTCAAGTAATAATGCACGTAGACTAAATCCATCAAGTATAACATCACCTAACACACGTCCACCGTATTTGTCCCATTTGTAAATAGCAATTTTAATGTTACGTGATTCGTTAATCATATTTTTTGTAAATGCACTAGCTTCTGCACCCCATTGTGCTTCTTTATCACATTCAGCTCTCCAACTCTTTTCAGGAGTATCAACACCATAAACACGAATACTTAGTTCTTGTTTAAGTGGATCAGGTAAAAAGTCTGCTTCAAAGGCTACAGTGTCTCCGTCAATTACTCTAGTAATAGGAAAATCGTATTCAACCATTTCTGGTTCTTTAGCAAACGTTGGGTTGGCAATTACAAAGCCAACGAGGATAGTTGCTAAAACAATTAAACCTTTACTTATATTTTTATCATTCATTATAATTTTTCCTTCGTGTTATTTAGCTTAACCGCCAACTGTGTTAGGAGCAGTTGCCTCAAATTCAGCAACCATATCCTTCTTTTCTAACAACAGTTTTTCTAAACTCCATAGTGCAGAGTATACTTCATCACTTGCACCTTCTTGGATTTGAATAAGTGCATTTTCTAGCACTTCAATATCTTTTAAAACATCTACCATTAGTCTAACCTCGAATTAGCATATGCTTTAAAACCAAATGACTCAAAAACTTTAGCCGCCGCTTCTGCACCTGCTTCTTTAACATCAACGTTTTGCACGTTAACACCTGAAGGGTTGTAAATTTGAAATGCTTTAGTGTAGTCTTGTTTAACACCAGCTTGTTTCATAGCACGACCTAGTTTAGTATTACCTTTAATACCATAGATATTCACCCATGCAAATCCACAAGGATAGTTATCTTTACCATCTAGTTTCTCAACAAGATAATCACTAGCGGCTTCATAAGCGGCTTGCTTTGCTCGTGTAACAATCATTTTAATTTCATTTGCATCATAGTTTATCATATTCAACTCCTGTTTTTTAATGTCTATACTAATATTATACGGCAAGATGTCTTACCTGTCAACCTTTTTAATCAAAAAATCTACCCAAAACCCAAACAAACTTTGTTTCGCTTACTTGTTTCCACATTCCGTCTTTCCAAGTAGGCCACAATATAGCCTTGTTTGCATCTTCCATTACGTCTAAACCTTTTTCTGCTTTTGCAGTAAACGTCTCACCTAAATGATTTTCAAATGTAAATGTTTTCATAATGTAGTCCTTTTTTTATTAACTTATACATACAGTATACAGTAAGATGTCTTGGTTGTCAACCTTTATTTTGACTTTTTTGTCATAAAAAAAGCAGGGTATAAAACCCTGCTTTTAAAGTTTATACGTTAATTACGCAATTATTCTTCTTTTTGGAATTGAGTATTCCATAGTAGGTCTGCCTTGATAGCCAGTTTCGATTGCTTTTGATTTTACTACAAAGCCCTCACCTTTTAGTTCTGAAAGTCTAGCACCAGGTGATTGGATATCCATTTTTTCTCTTAGAGTATCCATAGTAAAAGTTTTTCCTGTGCCCCAAAATTTAGCTAGTATTTTTTGGTTTTGTGTTCCTTCTTTAAAGAACTTAGTTCCTACTGCTTTTTTAGTCTTTGACATAAATGTCCTTTCTTTTTATTGTTGTTTATATATAATATATACTATTGTATACAATTTGTCAACCATAAAAAAACCCAGTATTTCTACTGGGTTTTTGATATTAATGTGTAATTAATATATTAGTCACGTGTAAATAGTTTCCACAATACCGCTGCAGAAATAAGACCTACTAAACCAGCCGCACCAAGTTGTGATACGATACCGATGATAGTGCCGATTACGTCACCGCCTAAGAAAGGAACTGAACCACCGAATACGATTTGTAAAACGATAGCAAGACCAATCAACGATACACCAGCCTCTGTAGCGCCGCGAACAGCACCTAAGATTTTATCTAACATAGATTTCTCCTATATTTACGTGACCGATTTCTTGTTGGTTAGTCCGAGCTTCAGCGGTCACTTCTGAGCCCACTCCTTAAGACTAACTCTACTAAATCTTTATACTTACTACACTATTATAAGATATTTATGCGATCTTGTCAACCTTTATACAAAATATAGTGCCAATATACAATTACTTAGCGTTTAATGGCACTATATAGTGTATGTTAACTACCTAGATTGGTTAATTTCATACATATATTGAGCAGGTATTAGTGCATGTTTCCAAAACTCACCTGCTGCATTTACCCTCTCATCTGGTCCTACTATTAGATCTTTTTTAGCATGTGCTTGCCAATCTATAAGTTTGCCTCGCATCATTGTAGGTTCTGTTCTATATTTAATTACATAACGTCTATTAGCATTTGCAATATGCCACCAATCGTATCCAGTAATATAAGCGTTGGCTTCTGTTGTAGTCATGTTTGCAATTGAAGACCATTTATCCCATACTCCATTATTGTGCCTTCCATACTTTGCCATTAGTTGATGATTGTTTAGAGCTTCAAAATGTGTGTCTAATACATCATGCACTTTGATTCCACTACGTGGCATTGTGTGTTCCAAGAAGTCATAGTCTAGTGCATACATCATTTCAGTTATAGATCCTAAACGAATACTAATATCGTGGTGATAGCCTAGTGATGCGCCACGTGATGCTTGCAATACATGTATTCCATCATTATCGAATGTGCCTAGCCAGTATGTTAAATTTGCTTTTGCACGTTCAAATAGTTTATTGTTGTTTGTAGATAATGAATATGCAATTGAGGCTTGTAGCATTGCAGTTCCATTGGTTCCACATCCATGTTGTCCATGTTCGCCACTTGATGCAATAAGCATTGGGGTGTTTACGTTACATTGCTGTCTACGTTCCTGTGGATGGAATATATTACCCATGAATATTTCATCAAAGTATGCAGTAATAATCTTGTGTTCTTCCGGTGTTAAAGGCATCAAATCCTTGAAATAAGCGTAGAACTCAGCAGTTTGTGCCATTACCATATACTTTGCATATTGCACTTGACTAGGCATATGTGTTACACCATCTTCTATAACATTACGTTCTGTTGCATGATGTAGAATAATTTCTGCCATTTGGTCTGCCATCCATGGATAATCTAAATGGATCAATCCACCTACTTCTTCGGAGCATATAATTATTAATCGGAAGCCAGCCTTCTTTGCATCTGCATAATCTTCTTCCCTAGAGCTAACCTCTCTAGTCATAGACTTAATACCAAAGTCTTTTAATCGACCTTTACAGTTAGAGGTAGTGTTAAACTTTTTTAAATGATCACTGAATAGTGCATAGTCTCGCCATTTTCCAGTGGCCAATAGATATTTAAGTTTTACCGTGTTAACAAATTGAAAGTCTTTGGGAATTGTTAAATCTACAAAATCTGATTTTGCATAGTAAGAATGATCAATAGCCCTTGACGATTGCATCAATGGTATTGTATTTTGTTTAAGTTGTAGATTATCTGGTCTTAGTTCAGGTTGTGGCGGGCCTGCAACAACGCATGCTGATGTTAAAAACATCAGTAGAACTGCAATATATTTCATCTTATTCTCCATAGGTATATTTTAATATAACTATATTATAAGATATCTTGGTTAGATTGTCAACCTATTATAGACCTATTAACAACATCCACACTGGTATTAATACAACGTGTAAGAATACGCATACTGCTAACATAAGCCAAACAATTTTAATGTTTCCTCTGTCACCGTGCATTATCTGCCACCGCGTTGCATGTTATTACGTTCTTCAATCATCTTTTTTAATGCAACAAAATCAGTTTCTTGATAAATTAGTTCTAATTCAATTTCTTCCTTATCACGTAATACTTTAATAACTGCTATATCTCCTGGAAATGCATACATAGTTTCAATGAATACTTTAAAGGCGGTATATATGTTCTCGCCATTTAGTTCTAATATAATGTCGCCTTCTTGCATTCCAGCTACTTGTCCAGCATTTAATGTTACTGGTGGAACTTCCATGTCTGGTGCTTGCACTTTTGCAGGCTCAGGATTAACAAAATAAGACATGTGTCTATCTTTACGTTCCATGTCTACCACATCTGCTATTTCAAAGTTTTTAGTATTGAACAACATGTCTGCATATGGAACGTAACCTTTTTCTACATATGCATCTGATAAAATATAGTCCATGCTACGTTTTGCTTGTCTGGCTCCAACTGCCAGTCCTACACCATCCCAACCAGGTGTTCCTCTACCTGGGCTTAGTATTGATTGTGCAACACCATATACTTTAGCATCTTCGCCTATTACTGGTCCACCACTGTTACCTTGGTTAATAACTGCATCAACTTGTAACATTAATGACCAAGGACGTTGTCCAAATCTACCATCATACGTAACAATACCTTGTGTGCTGTTCCATGGCATACTCATGCCGTGTCCAATAACTACAACTGGGTCACCTTCGCTTATATCTTCGTAATCAGCAAATTCTAGTGCTTCCCATTCTTCGCTATCTTGTTTATTGATTTTTATTAAGGCTATATCTGCCACTATGTCGTAACCAATAATTTCAGCGTCATATGTCCACATGTCCATTGCTGTGTTAATTTTTAAGTTTAGCACATTTTCAGATCCTATGTATCCTTCTATAACATGATAGTTGGTCATTATTGTTGCTGAAGTATCATCAGTGGCTACAAAGAATCCAGTGCCTCTGCCAGCTTTACGCTGAACAAGTGGATTGTTCATTGCTGATTCTTTTGGGAATACGTTTACCATTACAACGCTAGGGTATGTGCTGTATATGTAATCCTTTATTCTACGTTCGTGATCAAATGAATCACCGTTAAATAAAAAGGCATTAACATCATAAATTGCTTCAGCAACTGGTTTGTTTTTCTTCCAAACCCAACTTATACCTTCATGTATTGTTTCTTGTATGCTTCTGTAGTGTGCATTGATTATGACACTGACCATCACTGTTGCAAGCATAAGCAACGCTATCTTTTTCAAGTTTTTCACGGTAGTATTCCATCCTATTTTAGTTATAAGTATTTAGCTAAAAGTAGGTGGGGTTATAAGTTTAGCTATCGAAACACCACATATTGCATATGCTTAATTTCTTATTGGTTATAGCATCTGGCAGTTGGTCCTTGAAGAACTTATTAGTAAGTATATCAGATAATGTATGTTTATGTAAACTTATTGTTTCGCCTGGGTGTTGCATTTCTATGCGGAATGGACTAGCAAATTCTTGTGTTTTAACTTCAGTTGAATATATGTAACTACATGGCCATAGTATACCTCTGAAGTCAATAGTAATTTGTCCTTGTGTATATGCTGGACACATATGTTCACCTTCTTCAAATTCTGGTTGCATATGTTTTAGAGGTCTTATATGATCCATGTATTCTTCCATTTCATATATATTCTCTGTTGTAATTTCATATTCTTCTGTATCAGTTTTTACATACAAATCTTCTCCTGGAATACAACTCCAACGAGTTTGAAACCAATAGCAACCATAGTCTATTGCACGTTTTCTTGCTTCATCTACTTGATGTAAGTTATGATCAAAGTATGTAAATATCCAATTAGCATTTCCACCCTTTGAAACAAACGCCTTCATATTACGCACAACCATATCATACGTTGTGCTGCGTCTATGAATGTGATGTGTATCTTCTAAGCCATCAATAGCAAAATTTACTCTGTGTGGGATTTCAGCAATTACCTCGCCAAATTCTTCCCACCATTTCTCAGTTCTGGCTCCACCATTTGTATTAATTTGTAAAAACATATTAGGGTGTGCTTCATGTGCCATTTTTATAAAATCAATAGCTTTAGGATTCATGCAGAAATCACCTACGTTACCATCAAATAATACTTCTACTATTTCCATGTCCTTGGTATCTTCTTGCATAATACGTTGCCATAATTCAATTGGCATATGTTCTAGTCTTAAATCTGAAACATTCTTGCCGCCAGTTATGTTGCGAGTGCAACCAGGACACTTTGCATTACAATGCGAGGTAATTTCAACCTTAATGCTATTAAATTTATCTAGCCAATTCATATACCTGATTTTTTCCATTCTGCATAAATTCTGTCGCTGTCAGCATCCCATTTACATTCAACCACGGCGCAATTATATTTGTCTGCCCATTCGTAGTTAAGTTGCATACTCCATGGAAAGAAAACAATCTCTTCCATTCCCTTCCAAGGATGGTCACCAAGTCCTGGATTCTGCCTCCAGTAAATACGGCCTCCTGGCTTGACTAAACTAACTGCTTTTTCAACTTGTGGCTCTACATCTTCTGCTGTGCCAAAGTTTAAGCTACCTAATGCAAATGCTACATCCCATTGCTTATCAGTTTCAAATTCCATAATGCCCACAAGCTCGTCTGCTTTTTTATTAGCAGGATCTATGCCGTGTAGTCTGTCACCAAATGCATCTTTGAATAGATTAAAGCCACAACCAATGTCTAGTATTTCTTCTTTTGGGTGAACTTTCTCAAGTAATGCCCAGCCGCTATAATCATAGTGATCCCAATTGGGATGCCATGTTTCGCCAAAGTATTTGTCTCTGATAGCTTTATCCATATTACACTGCCATTTTTGCCTTAATTGTAGGTAGAGGTGCATAGTTTTCTAGTGCATAATCCTCTATGCTACTATTTAACACTTCTTCAAGTGAGGCAAATTCGGGCATAGCTAATACAGGCATTTTTGAAGGTTTACGTGATATCTGTTGTAATACCTGGGTCATGTGATCATTGTAAATATGACAGTCGCCTCCTGTCCATACAAACTCGCCTACTTTTAGTCCTGTGATACTTGCAAGTATATGTGTAAGCAAACTATAACTTGCAATGTTAAATGGAACGCCTAAGAACATATCTGCACTACGTTGATACAGTTGGCAACTTAGTTTGCCCTCTGCTACGTAAAATTGTGCAAGTGTGTGACATGGTGGAAGTGACATTTTGTCTATTTCGTTTACGTTCCATGAATTCAATATAATGCGTCTGCTGTCTGGATCAGCTTTAATTTGTGCAATGATTTCTGCTATTTGATCTACACCGTTACAGTCACGCCATTGCTTGCCGTATACAGGTCCTAGTTCTTTAACAGTATCTGTGTTTTCATATCCAAGTGCTACACCTTGTGCATCTGCATTAGCAGTCCAAATAGTAGTCTTACCTATTAGTTCTTCACGTGGTAAGCCATAGCGTATTTCAGCAAGCCTACGTTCGTCTGTGCTACCTTCCAACAACCATAACAGTTCACTTACAACACTTTTCCATGCAAGTGTCTTAGTTGTTACGGCAGGAAATCCTTTTTCTAAATCAAAGTGCATTTGATAACCAAACACGCCCATTGTGCCTGTTCCAGTTCTGTCTTCTTTGACTTTACCATTTGCTAGGATATGTCCTAGTGCATTTAAATATGTTTTCATAATTTACTCCATTTTTCAATACTTAACGTATCAATACTAGTATCAATGTCAACTAGTTCATAGTTTTTTAATATCTCATCTTCTGGTAAGTGTGTATCACAATCGTATACACCTACTATTCTACTTAACCATAGTTCATCAATTATTGGCATCAATGCTTTTACGAGTTTAGCCCCGCCAATAATCCAAACATTTTCTTGTTCTAAATCTTCTACCAATAGTTTTTCAGCTTCATCTATTGGAACCACACAATGCGCCTCATCGGCTACACCACGTGTTACCACTACATTATATCTACCTGGCAGTGGCTTTGGCATGTCAGGGTCTTTCCATGTTGTGCTACCCATTACAACAACACTACCCTTTGTTGTTTGTGCAAACCATTTTTGATCTGCGGCATTGTGTGGCCAAGGTAGCGTTCCGTCTTTACCTATGCCCCACGCATCATCACATGCCAGTATTGCTCTTATCATAGCACAAACAACTGCAAGAATGCCCAACTGTTCATAACTGTAAACCAAGCACATAGAACAATAGCACTACTGCCTCGCCTGTATGTGCTAAAAACAGCAAGTATACTGCCTATTAGATACAGTGGAACAAATATCTTTGTAGCAGGATCAAGTATTGTAAAACTCAATACTGCACTTGCAATTATCAATAATGTTGTTTCTACTATTTCTGCATAAAAAGCCAAGCGGTCGTTTGTATAGCTTTTCTTAAAGAAATTAATTACGTTTTTCATATAGTCTCCAATACTATTTTAGTCATAGCACTAAAACCAGTTTCTCGTTCAAGTGGTGACATACTTTCTTTTCCATTTAATAAGTCACTTACTGTGCAAACAGCAAGTGCCTTTTTATTAAATCTTATAGCTAACTTATATAGTAAGTGAGCTTCCATTTCAACTGCAAGAATACCATTATCTGCTAAAGGTTTCCACCAGTCTTTGTTTACATTATAGAACTGATCTGTGCTTACAATAGGACCTACATAATGAACTTGTTCTTCTGGTATGTTGTCAACAATTTTATTCAATAATTCAATATTAGCACAAGGCCAATTTGAAGGCTTTACAATGCTTTCATTGTGAGCCGTCATTGCAACAACTATATCACCTACATTAATGTTTTCTGCCATTCCACCGCAACTACCTACTCTTATAATAGTGTCTACATCATAAAAGTTGTATAGCTCATGTGTATAAATTCCTAAACTTGCTTGTCCCATACCACTTGCTTGAACACTTACTCTAGTTCCATTATAGTAACCAGTATAGCCTAAACAATTTCTTATGCCATTAACTTGTCTACAATCTTCTAAGAATGTGTCAGCAATCCACTTGGCCCTTAATGGGTCACCAGGCATTAATACAGTAGGAGCATAGTCTCCTTTTTTAGCTTCTATATGTGGAGTCACAGTTATCCTCGATGTTTACTTCTTTATTGTAACATAGATGTTAGTTTTGTCAATGATATTATGGGCCACAACCAAAGTGTGTATCGCATGCATGCAAATCTTCTTCGAGTATAAGTCCTTTATAGCTATCAAAGATAGGATTAGGATTAGGAGTAGCATGACCGGTGCCTATGCCATTGCGATCAGGATCTGCCAGTTCTTCAGCATCTGTGCTAGGACCATTTGGTCTTTGTGGTTCGCTGTAGTAACCTGGAGTTTTGTCTTGGTCTTGTTTTTTTAGAGGACCAAATGATTTTGGTTTTTGCACAAAGAAGAATTCACCACCAGTTTCTTCGCCACCGTTGTTTGGTTTGAATTCACCATCTACACCTTCTTTGCCCATTGCGGCTGCTTGTGCAATTGCTTTGTTTAATTCTTGCATGTTCTTTTCTGTATAATCTATACTATAATATGTTGGAGCTTCGTCGTCTTCGAGTCTTAGTAATAAGCGGATAACTGGTTTAGCAGGTTCCATCCATACAATTTCAACTTGTGTATCAGTTGGTAATCCTGTTGAAATAGGTGTTCCTTGTAACACATAAATTGAGTAACCAGTGTATATACTTGATGTTAGCAATGCTGGAATTAAGAACAGCATAATTAAAGGGTTCTTTCTATTTAAGATAAGAGCATATAGTGTAATTACACTTGTTATGAAAATTAATGTTGCGGCTAAGTAAACCATATTATAATCCTTTGTGCATTGATTTTGTTAGTGCTATCAATGTTTGATTGTTTTCTTTATATCTACGAAGATAATCTATATCTTCGTGTTCGTATGTTTCTGACCATCTAATCCAACTTGTCCATGAATCACATTCGTCTATATCTTCTTCCATGTGATAGAAATGTTGTATATCTGACAATGAATCATCTATTTCAATGTAGTCTTTGTTGTCTACACATTCTCCAAAGTATCTCGATGTATTTGGAAAGTGGTTAGAATGTTCAGTTTTAAATTCTATAACACTATTTATATTGATTACTGCATACTGTCTAAGCAAGTGTGTAGCATCGTCTGAGTTTGTTCTACCACATACACTGACGTTTAAGTCTAATTCTTGTGCAAAATCTATTGCATGTGTTTTATCCCAATGCACTCCACCTAGCACTATAAACGCCTTTTTAAAGCCAAGTTCTTTTAGTTTGTGTAACAATGCACACTTGTTTTTCCACGGATCTTGTGAAACTACAACGTTTTCAATACCAAGCTCTTGTGCATTTAGCATAGATACTTGTAGCAAATAGTCTGTGTAATGACGTGGAACTTCCATGTCTTTATCCCATATAAGATAACATGTATCTATATTGGAGTCGTAATTGAATACTGTGGAAGTAAATTCATAGTGTGGCTTTATATCCATTCTTACAAAGAAACTGTTACGTTTAATACCGGGCTTTCCTGCATGCCAACTGTTGTTGTGTGATAAGAAACAATAACCCGTATTTTTTTTAAATTCTCTTAGATATAGTTCATTGCCTTTGTTGTCGTAGAATATAGTTCCGTATTCAGCATCTGCATCTGTTTCGGGTAGATATATTTGAAAGGTTAATGAAAATAAATTGTTCTTTTGA
>VMHT01207787.1_pt1 | contig 20964 bp, 22 predicted proteins | sample 4693611 | NCBI WGS metagenome assembly VMHT01 (sample SAMN12280063, study PRJNA550983) | marine metagenome | isolation source: seawater sampled from same location over 5 years 0.02-0.2 micron viral filtrate | place: USA: collected off the coast of southern California halfway between the port... ...
AATCACCACCATCAAGTATTACTTGACCATCTGCTTGTAATGTCAAGTAATCACTACTAGAAGATGAAACGATTCGTTCTTTATAGATTCCTGGGCCTACTACTATTGTTTGGTATCCAGAGCCTCCTGTTTCTGCAGCTGCTACTGCAGCCATTATTGTTTTAAATGGGGATGTAGATGTTCCTGGGTTGGTATCATTTCCACCAATACTATCTACATAATAATTACCTGAGTATTTCCAATTTGCCATGATTATTTACTTTGTATTTCAAATGTTTCTAATACAGTTTGCCTAACATATGAGTTGTCAGTATACCCATATTCAGATTTACGTATATAATTATAATCGTCATATTCTGTTTCAATCCATATTTGTGTTTTTATTCTTGGTATGTTAGGATTAGACCCAGATAAAAATGTTTGGGTTGGTGTATTTGCTTCTACAACTTCACCCATAAATTTATAAGATCCCGTATCGGGTTGATTAAAAAATGTAAGTCCTGTATTATAAGTTGATCCGTTAGGTAATGTATATATTGCCATAATTCTTTATTATAAATATTAACTTTGTATTATTTGTGTTACTAAACTTGCGCTATATGTTAGTGTATATAATTTATTAACCCCATCTGATCCCGTTACGGATATTGATAAAGGATTTCCATCTTCAAATGATCCAGAATAAATTATATTTGTTATTTGTTGAGTTTCATTAAAGCTTTGTGTTATTTGTGTTATATTGCTTCCGCTATAAACTATACTTGCTGTGGTGAATGTAGATACTAATGACCCTAATATATTAAGAGACCCAGAAATAGTAGAGTCTCCTTCTGAGTTAAATCCATTTTTTATTGTAAATTTATTTCCCATATTATAAACTAAATTTTGTTTTTAAAGCATTATAGTTTTTATCAACTTCATTGAGAGAAAGTTCTCTATTATATATTAAACAATTTGAAATATATCCTTTCATAGAATAGTTAGAAATAGGATTACTTGAACCTCCTAACCAATGCATATTATTATCAAAAGAAATATTTGAATCTTCTATAGAAGTTGGGGATAAAATATTATTTACATAAGCTGATCCTGTTCCTGTTGTGTTATTGTAAGTAAAAACAGCATTGTTCCACTCATCAAAAGAAGAAGTAGAATTTACTAATGTAATACCATCAGGGGTAGCAAAATCAACTGTTATAGGTCTATTAGGGAGAGTATTATGTACCAATAACCTATTATCTCCACCAAATAAATTTCCTATTAAAGTACTATAAAGAGAAGACCCTACATCTCCTGACCCTATTATTCTAAACCATATAGAAATAGTAAAATCTTCTATATTTTCTAAGGGTGGTACTTCAATTAAAGCATTAGCACTCCCATCAAATTCAAAAGCACCTTTAGATATATTTGAATAATCAACCCCACTATATAAAGATCCAGATCTTGAATTATCTACTAAATCATAAACCATATTAGATCCAGCAGTATAGCATTCACTATTTGAAGGATCATAATATGATACTAATCCATTACTTACAATACGAGGTCCATATTTTAAACTCATTATATACTTCTTATTATTGTTTTTATTGTCCAACCAGGAGTAGTAACACTACCTGTTAAAGCAAAATTAGATCCTATTACTTCAACTGAAAAATCTAAAGCTGAAGTTGATCCAAAATCTGTTGTGGTTGTTTCTGTAAAATTAGCTTGGGAACCAGACCAAAGAGACATTATTTGTCCTGCTCTTGCATTAGATCCAGAACGAGCTATATATTCAAAAAATGCACCATCATATGATGATGTTGGTAATTCATATACTATAAAAGAACCAACAGAAGAAACTATATTTTTAGTTGTTGTATTTAATGATGGAGCAACAAAATTTCCTTGTAAAATTCTATTATCTGAGAATATTTCAAAAATAGGTAAACCTGATATATCATTCACATTAAAAAGGCTTCCGGATAAAGTATCAGTTACAGAAAATAAATCACCTGATGTCCCTTTAGATTCAATAATAGTTGGATTATTAATATTAGTATTAAGAATTTTAAGGCTACCTGTTAAATTTAAAATTGCTGTTGGGTTTCCTGTGCCACTACTAAAGGGTTGTAATGTCATTGAGGGAGTTGATTTATTACCAACTTGAAATGATATACCATGTCCTATAGATGCAGCTATAAGTTGTAAATTACCAGCATCGTATCCCCATCTTACTACAGCTCCAAATGGGTCTGAGGGGCTTCCCATATATAACCCACTTGGGCTAGAATCAGGGGATAAAGTAGCAAAATATCCAGCTCCATTACCTTCAAATAATGCTGCTGTATCGATAGCTAAATTTCCTGTGTATCCACTACTTCCATTTTTAATATATAATTTTGGTGTATTTACCCCATTTAATGTTGTTGGGGCAGTATCAGATCCTATAAACAAATCTCCTGCGTTAGTTAGAACAGTTGGAGTAGAGTCAGGGTTTGCTGAGTCTTCTATTCTTATAGCATCTCCTGTTCCTGTCTGGGTGATTCTTAATAATTCAGAGGTTGTTGAGTTTGAAATTATAGCTTTACTGCTACTAATTAAAATAGTATCATTTATGTTATCTGCCCCTAAACCTAAAGTATATCCTTCATCTGCTCTTATTTTAACATTTCTTAAACCCCCCTTTATATTTGCATTACCGTCTTCAATAATCTTAAATAAACCATTTATATCATCCGCACCTAACCATAAAGTTTGACCTATACCTGCTTTTAAACGTAAATCAGACTCTTTACTAAATATGTTAGCTACACCACTTCCAGTAAATAATATTTCCCCATAAGTGTTAGTTGTTTCAAGAATTAAATTAGTTCCTCCATCATGAGCTAATTTAACAGGACCAATTACATCTAAACTACCAGTAATTATAGCACTTCCAGTATATGGGAAGGGATCAAATGTTTCAGTATTTAAAGCATAAGAAGCAGTACCAGCAAATTGGCTAGTTAAAGATCCTGTATAAGAATTAAAAGAAGAAGTTGTAACAAATGAACCTGTATCAGCTATAGGTCCAGGAGGGCCTTGAGAACCTGATGGACCTTGAGGTCCAATAAGGCCTTGAGAACCTGAGGGACCTTGAGAACCTGATGGGCCTTGTAATCCTTTAGCTCCTTGAGGTCCTGTAGCAACTTCAACAATTTCAGTATTTGGTTGGGATATAGTAACATCATTATGATTAGATGTTTTTACCTCAATCCTATTTTCTGTAACTGTAGGGGTTACTTGAACATTTTTACTTGAAATGTTTACTTTACTCATATGCGAGTTACTTCTTTACTTAATTTTATATTTCCTTCTAATAGTCTTATAGTAAAAGGACATTCATTACTCCCTGAATAAAGTTCAAGATCATATTTAGCTTCATCAAAAGTTAATAAAGAACTAGTACAAGAAGCAATATATATTCCTATTGAACCTGAAGTAGGGGAAGTTGATCCATTTGATCCACTAAAATTTAATCCTGTACCATCAGGATTAAGAGATGAAGATAAAGTTAAATAAAGTTCTCCACTATCTTGAACATATGTAGATCTAATTTGTAGTCTACCTGAATAATGAGTTAAATCAATTGGGGTATTATTTGAATCTTTATATTGGATTTCAAAATTCGTAGTAGCACCTTGTTCTATTACAAAAGAGTATCTTCCTGCAGCCATTATTTTTTATTATAAATATAAAAAAATATTAGGAAACTTACATTCCACTTAACATTTCAAAAACTTCATCAATTGCTGGGTGTCTATGGTTATCTAGTAAAATTCTTTTATAAACATAGTTTGAATCTACAATTTTTGCCATATCATGGATTGCTGAGTAGTTTTTATCTTTTAAATCTATTTGTTGGTTATCACCACAAAATATCATGGTTGATCCTTTACCTAATCTACCTAATGCCATTCCTAATTGAGATCGAGTAAGATTTTGAAATTCATCTACTATAACTACAGAATTTTCAAAAGTTCTACCTCTAAAATGAGCTAAAGAAACTAATTCAATAGATTCTTCATTTTCCATTTTCTCTAAAATTTGGGGTTTATTATATACTTTTCTCATATTAGAACGAATAGGTACTAACCATGGTTCCATTTTTTCTTTTTCTGATCCAGGTAAAAAACCATTATCTTCTGTTGAAACTGTAGGGCGTGTTATTATGATTTTGTTTATCATTCTTTTAAAAAACATATCAAGAGCAACTTGACACGCTAATAAAGTTTTACCACTACCTGCTTTACCTACTATAAAATTATAGGGATGATGAAACATTGCTTGTTTAGCTGCTTTTTGTTCTTCAGAAAGTGTTATTGAAAATTTAACAGGACCTTTTGGTGGATTTTTTTCAGTATTTAATTTAGCCATATTATAACATTTGATTATACATATACAAAAAAAGCCTGGCTTTCGCCAGGCTCATTTAATCTTTATGATTTATTCTCTTATAGAGATGCTAAACCACTTACAAAGATACGTCCGAAGAATTCTGGTCGAATCATCTTCTTAGCATAACGAGTCAAGAGACCTTTACGTGGTGTAAATGTATCTGGATCGTACACTAGTGGAGTCATAATTAATGGAACGTATGGGGCAAATACTGCTCCTGTTTCCAAGAATTGTGAACCTCTATATCCCATCAAAATTACATTTTCAGTCATGTATGGGTTCTTATAAACCGTGTAACGGTTATTCAAGTTACCTGATTTTTGGATACCAAATGCATAAGACGATTTTGAAGTATCACCATCAGATGTTGAAGCAAATCCTGGGATTGATTCAAGAATTGTAGCAACTGAAGGAGAACATACTAACCAGTTAGCACCACCTCTAAGAGTCTTTTGGTGAATCTTGTTAGATACTTTCTGCATTTTAGTTCCAAGAGTTTGGAACCATTGTCCTTGTGTATTAAAGAATCCAAGATCTACATCCCAAGCTGTTTTATCAGAATTAAGACCTCTGTTACTTACTGCACTCCAGTACTCATCAGCAGCTGATGCATCAGCAATCAACATATCTAGATTTTCCAAGTCAATTTCTAATGAAATATACTCACTCATGATTGAAGTTAATTCCGCTTCAGCATCTAAAGATTGGTAAGCGTTCAAATCTTGAGCAAATTCTGGTGTCCATTGTGCTTTCAACTTACGTGTTTTAGCAACAATAGCTTCAGATTTCATTTTGATATCAATTTGAGGGATTGCAATATCCGTAGCACTTTGAGCATTAGGGAAACCAGCTCCACTAGCATCTTCAAAATCACCTCTATTGTTATCAGTTGGTTGCATGTTATACAATACTAAATGGTTAGTACCATCTGTTGGAATATCAGCAGTAGCTACTGAACCTGTAAAGATGAAGAAAATATTAGTTCCATCAAATTCAGTGTATTGTGGTAATAGTTTAGCAGCTGTTCCAGCAGTCATAGCTGATCCAGAAGCAAGAGCAAATGCTCTAACACCTTTTTCATCAGGACGTGCTAATGAAGCAACAGGGATAGATACAGCTGTAAATTCTCCCGCAGCAACTGAAGCTGAAAGTTCAGAATCATAATCTAATGATTGCCATGAAGCGGTTGATACTGTACCTACAGCTACTGATGAAGTTTGGTTGATTGAATAACCAAATCTACCAGCACCATAAAGACCACCATTAGGGTCTGAACCAGCACCTGGGTCTGTATCACCATACATTGAAGCAGGTGAAGTATAAGCATCTCCAGCTGGTCCAAAGTCTAGTTGTTTGTTTTGTCCGTATTGGAAGTCAAGGAAAAATACAAGACCTGAAGGTAGGTTCATTGGTTGAACAGACATGAATTCTTTAGTAGATAAAGAACCAAATACTTTTCTTACCAATGGAAGCGCTACACCAGCCCAAGTTTCACCTTGTCCAGATGTAAAACCAGAACCACCAATTTGTGTATTGGAAGCTTCAGTTACAAGTTGTTTAGCTTGATTTTCGAGGATCATTGCCATATTGTTTTTATCAACCTCGTTTCCAAGGCCTTCTAACAATCCGGTTTTACCCCATTTTGATGCCATCTTAGCAGCATCACTCTGCAAGTTTTTATAACTATTTGCAGAGTTTTCGAGTAGTGAATTAATTGTTGACATTTGTTTTTTAGTTTTTGTCGTTTTTAAATTTATTTAATAATACCTGCCAATTTTTGCATTCTAGCGAATACTTCGTTAGATTCAACAATTGGTTTTTTAGTTTTTGGTATTGTAGTCGTTTTTGAAGCTCTACCTAAGTTTTCTTTAATAGTATTCTTTTTAACTTTTAAACCTTCGCTTAAAGTTTCGTATACTAACTTAGCTTCCTTAGCTGTGTTTGCTTTATCAAACGATTCTAATACTTTTACTTTTTGACTTTCATTCAAGTTTTTAGACCTGAAGATTTTGTTTGTGTAAAGAAGTTTTGCATTTAATAAATTAGTTGCATTAGTTTCTTTAACAGCTTCGTTTAATTGAAGATCTTTTTCTTGAAGTTTATTTTCTAAAGATTCGATTTTAAGTTTAGCTTCTTTAAGCTTTTTCTTATAATCTTCAACCCCTTCTTCTTCAGCAGTGTCTTTTTTATCACCACGTTTAGAAGCAGGAACATCACCTTTTTTTCCACCGTATTTTTTCTTTTCAGAAAGTTCTTCGGCTTTAACTTCTTCTTCAATTTCTCTTAACAATTCAGCTAAATCAACTTCTTCTTCATCCATTTCAACAGACATTTCATCAGACATCCCTACTTCTTCATCTTCTTCTTCACCTTCAACATCTCCACCTTCTAGTTCGCCAGAAGCGACCATATCAGCGATTACGTCTTCGATCATTTTCTTAAGATCTTCATCAGTCATGTCTTCAAGATCAAGTGGTTCACCTTCTTCTTCTTTAGATTCTGAGTCGTCGTCTTTTTCATCGTCGTCTTTTTCATCATCTTCAGCTTCATTAAGTGCTTCTTCAACTTTTTCTTCTTTGTCTTCTTTTTCTAATTCAGCTAATAGTTCTTCTAATTCTAATTCGTCTAAATCATCACCTTCAGGTATGTTTCCTTTTAAAGAATCAAATCCTTGATCATCTGATGTTGCAGTCATTGGTTCAAATCCTGCTTCATCAACTGTAGTGTCATCTTCTTCATACATTCCTTCTTCCATTTTTTTATCAGTGTCGTCTTCTTCGTATTTCATTTCTTCCATACTTTTAGAATCTTCTTCATCAATTTCTTGGATTTTTGCAGAAAGCATTTCTTTTAAACGAGGTGTAATAGTTTCTTCTAAAGCTGCTTTAGCGTTTGCTATTGCCATTTCTTTAATGGATTTAGCATCTGCGATTGCTTCTTTAAGCAATTCTCTGTTTGTTGCCATTTTTCCTAAATTTTATTTTGTTGGGAAAGTACGTTTATTTAAAAAACGTAATAGAATAATTAAATATAATGCTGCATAAATGGGCAGCATATTCTCATATACATATATGAGGATTCTTCAAAGTCGCACTATAGTACAGGACAAGTACCTTTAGCGCAAAGTATTTCAGTAATTATTGAATTTGTACGAGCATATTTATTTAAATATGTTGTTCTTGATTCATTAAGAGTATTATTTTTCATCCATGAATCAGGATTAGAAGGATTAGAGACTAAATCCCAAGTAAGCAATTCAAAGTCATCTTGTACTTCCATTACTTCACCCATTTGTTTTAATGAACCCATTCCACGAGAAGAAATACCAATAATTAAACCATTTTTAACTAATGCTCCTGCTATACGACCTGACTCAGTTCCAAGTGGGCCTTCATCGCAAAATATTTCTACTTTACCTATTATTTCATCTCCATCCCATCTTAATTCTCTAATAGCATGTGAGGCATTTTTTAGGTTTATTACTTGTGAATCGGGGTGGTCTAATTCACCACAAATTTCTGTTGATTTTTGGTCTATTTTTTTTTGGAAGTTTTCTAGTTCACGTTCCCATAACTCTTTTTTATAATATCTACCATTACCGTTTTTAACTTCAACTGTAGCTAAAACACCTTCAACAAAAATGTTTCCACCTCTGTTTAATCCTTCTACAAGTCGAACAGGACTTGATTTAAATTGTCTAGTTTCTATTAAGAGTTGTTTATTCATCTTATCTTCCTCTTTTTATGTCACTTAACCACTCCCAATCAGGTTCTACATCATCTTCATCTGGTTCAGTAGTGTCTTTGGATTTTTCTTCAAGGTTAGAAAATTGAAGTTTATCTATTGATGATAAAGTATCAAGCATATCTTGTGCATTATTTTTAGCTTCTGGGTCTTTAAGGGTTTGAGAGATAGAATCTTCATCTAGGTTGGCTTCTTCAAGTGGTTCATCTTCGTCAATTACTTCTTTTTTAGGGATAGATTTAATTTTCTTAGCTTCTTTAGCAAGTGCTTTTTCAATTTTAGCTTTAGCTCTTTCTAAAATTTTAACATCTTTTTTAAGTGCTTTAACTTTTTTACCATCTGTTAAAGCTTTTAAATCTTCATCTTCATCAAGTCTTTTAAGTCGTGAACATTTTTTCTCAATTAGCTCTTCAATTTTTTTAAGTTTAGATTCAAATACTTCATATTCAGCTAACTTATTAATTTCAGCTAATTCTTTATTAATATTTTCTTTAATTATTTTTTTAAGTTTAGATTCAGTTAAATTATCAGATTTATATGGAGGTAAATCAATCATCACACCATCATCAACTACTTTTAATGAGTATCCTTCAGGAAAAGATACTATATGGTAAGGTCTCATTTGTCCCTTAACTGGTAGTTCTGAGATTTTATCAATTGCAAATTTCTTGATTAATGCTCTAACTGCTGGCCAATCTTTTTCTGTAAAATTGTCTTGAATTTTTTGGAGAGTAGCCTTAGTAATATTTTGAGCTCTTGTAGATCTACCTCTTGTTACTCCTTTTAAAGCTACATACATTAAATCTGATATAGCAAGAATTACTTCTTCACCTTTAGAAAATACTTTAATATGTGGTATCTGTACTGATTCATCGTAAGTAGGTGCATTAGGGCCAGGATCACTTAAGTTAAGTTTACTAATAATTGAATCAGGTAAAAGATAATTTGTAGGTATTTTTCGTCTACCACCACCACCACTTACTGGGTTGATGTTGATCATTTCTTTTAGTTCTTCATTAATTATGGAACGAACTATTTCACGAAGTTTACTTTCTTCATCTAATTCTAACCTACCACCTCTAAGAGTATCTTCTTCATTTTCTTCTCTTTCTTTTTCTTGTCTAAATTCTTCGTCTTCTTCAGGAGTTGTAGGACGAGCTTGACCAGTGTATGGAATAGGTATTTTTTTCTCTTCATTTAAATTACCATATCCAGAAGACTTGTATTTACCTTTAGGTTCTTTTGGCTCACCTAAACCAGGTGCATCCATTGTATATCCTAAATCTTTTACACCAAACTGACCTTTTTCATTGTAATATATAGGATTTTTTTCAAGGTTTTTAATTACAATAGCTTTTAATTGTTCCATTGTTTTATTTTCATTTTTAGGATCTTTCATTTCAGTATAGTATCCTTTCATAATCTGATCAAAAATTAAATTATCTGGATTTTTCTTATCTTCATAATCAAAATTCTTTTCAGCATCTTCTTCTACTTGTTTTGAAGGTTTTTTAAGTTCAGCTTTTTCATCTTTTTCTTTTTTAGCTTCAGCTAAAAAGTTTTCAAAAGCTATCTCATATGATTCCTTTTTAGAAGATTTAAGTTGGTTAATAGGTTCTAAACCTACAACATTTTCATTAATAAGATTTTTAGTTTTAAGTACATTTGCTACTTCTGTATATGTAGCAGAGTTACGAATTAAACCTGGGAATTGTTGTTTGGCTTCTTTAATAAAGATGTCTCTATGGCCTTTGCCTTCTTTAATTAACAAATACTGGTCTTGTAATGTTTTTTTCATGTTTAATTTTCTATTAATAGTTCTTTTATCTCTTTTAGATAACTTAATACAACTTCTATAGGTTCAGTTATATCATATGAACCTACATCAGCACTATATTGTTCAATTGTATTATTTTTAGCATTAGAAATTAATGGAGATATTTCATTCATTAATTTTTCAATTTCATTTAATGATTCTAAACGACGTTTTTGAAAGTCGTTCATTTCCCATAATTTTTTCTTATCATAAGATTTAGGTTTAATGTTAGGAACATTTTTAAATCCTAATTTATAATAATAAATATTTTTAGCTCCTTTAGCATTTTTATTTTTGTTAAAAACAGTTGGGGTAGCATAATTAGCTCCTTCACCTGGGGTAAAAGAAGCACCACCTTGGTTAGTGGCGGACATTTCTTTTAGTTTTTTTCTTACTATTTCTTTAATTCTATCCATTAGCAGTTTCTAATTCATTTACTAAATCACAATATTGAAGTAAATCAATTAAGTCATTATCTTTAAGTTTATAATTTTTAGATGGAACTTTAATTAAAGAAATAATTTCATTAATTTTTATTTTAGTAACTTCGTTTTTAGTGTTTTTATTTATTTTTTTTAATTCTCCTTTAACTTCATTAATTTTATCTATATAAAATTCTTTTAAACGTGGAGCATTATCAATAGAATTAACATATTCTTTAAGAACTAATTTTTGTTTAGTTGCTAAGTTACCATACTTTTCATTAAATTTTTCCATTAATATCTTATATGTTAATAACTTAATATCTTTATCTGATTTATTAATTTCTTCCATTACTTCATCTCTAACTTTGCTTTTTTTAATTTTAGCAATAGTTAAATGTTCTAAAATAGTAACTTTATTCTGGATTAATTGGTCAGGGTTAGGGTTATTAGTATGGGAAAGTTCAGTTAAAGTATAAAAAGCAGCGTATGGTTTATAATTAGGTAATCTATGATTAAAAAATTGTACTAAATTATAATGTTTTTTTATTTCATTTATAAGATTATATTTTTGTCTTTTAAGAGCACTTTTATTTAAAGTTTTAAAAGATTCAAGTAAAGTTGATATAACAATAGAAGCTTTTGTCTCTGTTAAAGATGTTTTTTTTAATAAAGATTCATATAGTTTATATTCTCTTCCTAATTCTGATTTTACAAAATATTTTTGTAAAAGTTCTTTAGCTGGGGAATTTTTACTTTCTAATGTGTCTGTAGTAATTTGACGTACTAGAAGTTCAAAAAGAATACCAGTGTTTTTATACTTTGAATGTTTAATATGCATCCTTTAATATTTGTTTATTTATAAATATATAAAAATTTATTATTCTTTGATTTGATTTTCATCTAATAATGAATTTCCTTTAATTTCTTTTTCAAATATAATCTGCTTTTTTTGATTTTTTATATCATTAAACATTTTAATATTTTTATTTCGTTTATTTTTAGTTTCTAATGCTAAAGGAGAACCACCTTTATAATTGGGTTTTATTGAATCAGATTCATCATTATCTTTTTTCATTCCGATTGCTCCTATTCTATCTTTACCAAAAGCATTATCTTGAGTATTTCTATTAGATGATTTTTCTTTTGGTCTACCTAAGGATTCTTTATCTTCATCATATCCTTCAGGTACTTCTCCATTTTCATATCTATTTCTACCATATAATGAAGCTAAATCATGTGGTGTACCATATGATTTACCAGTTTCAAGTGGATCGTTACCTTCATTTTCAATTTGTGCTAATCTAAATTTACGTTTAGCATCTTGAACATTCAAAGAACGATATTCTTCATAATCATCTTCACTTAAATGGAATATATGTTCATAAATAAAATCAGTAGGCATTAATTTATTTTCAATAATAGTATTAGCTAAATCAACTTTATCCCTCATTAAAGCTACTCTTTCTTGATCATATATCACAGAAGGATTAGTTAATGAAAGTTCAAAGTTTACTAATGAGTCATCTTTATATCCTTGTGAATATAAATGAACTAAAGCTATTTTGGTTAATTCAGATATAATAATCCTTTGTATTCTTTCTATTGTACGAGCAAATCTAATATCTTCAGCTGCGAGTGTAGCTTTACCAGTTAAGTCTTTTTCATAACCCATAAATGCTTTAGGTACTTTAAGTGCTGCAAATAGTTTATCTCTTAAATATTCTACATCTTGAATTCCATCATATTGTAAACCACCTAAGTTATCTATTTTAGTTGCTTGATCATTACCTCTTACAGGAATATAAAAATCTTCTAGTAAGTTTTGCATATTATATTTTAAATTGTAATCTCCTGTTTGTTGATCAATATATGGAGTACGTTTCATTTTTGATATTGTTTTCTGCATGAAATTTTCTACTTCAGCAGGTGCAATATTACCAACATTTATATAAAATATACGTTTTTCAGGAGCACGAACAATTCTATGAATTAACATAGCATCTTCCATCATTGTATATTGTTTAAATAATTTACGTCCTGGTTCTAAATATGATCTACCATAAGGTAAATAGTTAGTATCTGAAAGTAATCTAAAATGTGCCATTTCATAGTTATCAAAATAAATAGCTTTATCATTTGGACTATCTGGGGTAAGATTAGGTACAGTATATTGTCCTGAGGCTGCATTGTAGATACCATCAGGGTCAAATCTAAATCTTACATCTGCGGGTCTTTCTTTATCAAATCCATCTTGTCTTTCTATATGGAAAGCATTGTATGGTATAATATTATATACTCCAAATTTTTCTGAGATTTCTAATTTTAAAAAGAAGTCCCCATATTTACACATATTTCTAATCCAGGGCCAAAGATTAAATTCTATATTTAAAACATCATAAAATAAATTATATAATATTTTCTGCACATCTTCATCTGAAGATTTAATTTGGAGTACTTCACCCATGTCATTTTTTAATGTACATTCATCAGATATAATATCTAAAGCAGAAGCTATAATAGCATCTGTATCCATAGCATCATATTCAGAATATAATTGTGGTCGTAACATTTGATAATTAAAGCTACTTTGATAACCATAGACTGAAGTGTTTGTATTAGTCCAAATTCTATTAAATCTATCTACTACAGAATTTGTTTCATACTCTCCTGAAGCTTGAACTTTATTTATATCAATAACTTTAAGTTGGTCACCTCCATCATTTCTAATTATTACATCAGTTGAGAATAATCTTTTTAATCTTCCAAATAATCCAGTATCTGCCATTTTTTTTTTGTTTTTTATAATAACCAAGAAATATCTTCTTGGCCGTTTGAATAAGGGTTATCTATTTTATAAGGATTTTTAAAAGCTCCATTAGTTGAATAACCACCTGAGTAAGTAGTGGTATTATTACTAACATTATTAAGCATACTTTTAGTCATATCCCTTCCTTGTTGTCTTAGTTTAAATGCTGTTTCTCTTAAATAACAACCTATAGAAAAAGATAAAACTAAATCATCATTATATCCAGTTTGAGCTTCAGCTCTACCATTTCTCCATATAAATACTTTCATTTCCTCTAATAATCGCACAGATCGAAATATAACTCCTTTATCTCGTACAGCTTCTTGAAATTTACCAATAGCTATAGGTCTAGTATTTGAAGCCATTGTAAATCCAGGAGTCATTTTACTATAATCCATATAGGGGTCAAAATAATTATCTACAGACATGCTATTGCCTTTAGGTGAATGATATAAATTCTGATAACCTCTATCAAGAATAGTTTGAATAGTTGACCATCCTATACTTGAGTTTTCTGGGGCGAGTAAAGCATTATTATATTCTGTTGCTATGCCAACTAATAAATTACCAAAATCTTTTGTACCCATTTGTCCTTTATATTCAGCAACTTGAGTAAATGACTCAACATCAAATACATGAAATGCTGAGTAGTCTTTTCCATCACCACGAGCAACATCAGCTACAACTAGATAATCTCTTGAATAGTCTGCAGGTTCCCATATCCATAAGTTTTTATCTAATCCACGTTTTTCTAATGGTTCTTTAATATAATCTTTTTCATAATAATCTAAATTCTCAGCATAAAAAACTGTATCACCAGAAGTAGAAAAATCACAATCACATTCTTGTGCTGCCATTCTTATTCCTAAATCTGCATCTTGTTGGTCTCTCCATGATTGGTCTCGTTCAGGGTGTACTTCCCAAGGTAATCTAATAGGTAAAAAACTATTATCACCTAATTCAGCTGCAACCCATGTTTTATGAAACCAGTTTCCTGTACCATAGGGTGTTGATAATGCTATACAACCACCACCTGTTGCTAATGTTTGTTGAGCTGAGGCCCATATCTCGCCTATATTATTAATAAAAGCAGCTTCATCAATTATTAATAAAGAAACAGCTTCTGATCTACCTGCATCTGAACTTGCTGAAGTAGCTTTTATTTGGGATCCATTTCTTAATCGGAGAGTTAATTTATTATCTTCAGAGGGTTTTTGTTTTTCTTTAAGCCAAGAAGGTAAACTATCATACATAAATTTTACCTTAGTAACCATATTTTTAGCTGTTTCTTGTTTTGTTGCTATACAGAGTATATTTTTATCTTGATGAAATAACATCATCCATAAAGAATAACCCGCAGATAAAGTAGATATACCTAACTGTCTAGATTTTAAAACAATTGAATATGGATTTTCTTGGAATAAAGTTAATACTTTATCTTGAAAAGGATATAAATTAAATTGGATTCGACCTCGTTTAGGATGTTGTATATAACAATACTTACGCATAAAGTATGCTGGTGATGCAGCGCATTTAACGTATTCTTCTCTAATTTTTCTTTTAAGGTCTTGGCTCATTTTAATACTATTAAAGTAATTAAAGAAGTTAGGGTAGCCAAGAATCCTGCACTTAACCACTTAAAACCTTTTTTAAATCTATTATTTGATTTTTGAAGTTTATTTACATCATCTTTTAAACCTAAAATAATTTCAGATTGTTGTTGATCTATTTTAATATAGTTTTGAATTTGAACAATATAATTAGCATCCTTCTTGATAAAATCTTGAATAATGCTATCTTGCCTAAAAATTTTTTGATCTAAACTATATACCAACTCATGAGTTTTTTTAAGTTCAGCTATAGCTGAATCTCCTCTAATTAGGTCAATTGCTATCATTTGAGCAATTTTATAATCAAAACAAACTTTATTGGTATCTTTCTGTGAAAAACTTATCGAGCTGAGTAGGAGTATAGGAAGTAATGTCTTTAATTTTTTTAGCATAATATTTTCTTACTTTTATTATTTCTTTGTTTGTGCTGTCAATTTCTTTATTTAAAATGTTAATTTCAAGCTGTTGAGTAAATATAGATCTATCTAATTCAAATTGCTCATCTTCTAACTTTATTATGACATTCTTTAAACTATCTATTTTTTGCTCTTGTTTAATATAATCACCTACTTGTGTAGGTGATATTTCAATAAATATAAAATATAATAAAAATGTAAGGGGAACTACACTAATTAATACATGCCATAACTTTAATTTAATTTCCCTATTCATAAGAAAAACTTTTTATAGTTGTTTTTCTAACTCTTTTTTTCTTTTAGTTAAATCTTTGAGTTGATTTTTTAAATTTTCTTTTTCTTCTCCTTCAGCTTTTGAGTAGCTTTTAAGTAAACTCTTCATATCTGTTTCAACTTTAACCATTTCATCTTTTAAATCAGATAAACTATCTCCACTAGAATCAGAAGCTGTTGGTTTTTCTATTTTTGGTTCAGAAGCTGTTGGTTTTTCTTGAGTAATTTTAGGTTCAGATGTTTTTACTTTCTTTACTCTTTGTTTTCTAGATTTTTCTAAATAAGGAGTAAAATCTATTAATTCTTCTCCTGTTTTAGTCTCAAATCTTTCATCTTCTGGGCGGGCTAAAAATTTACGGATCTCAGCGTTATTAAAAGTAGCAGTATCAACTCCTAAATCTTTACTAACTTGTCCTGTGTCTACTGCTCCTTCATCATCTAATTTTGTTAAAAGAAGATTTAAAGCTTTACTTTTTGATACTTCTTTTTCTTTAAAATCATCTAAAGTTTTCTTAAATCCTGTTGGGTCTGTAACATTATATATAGGAATTTCATTTAATAATTTTTCTTCTAAAGTATTAGAAATTTCTTCACGTATAATTTCAAGTAAACGAGTTTTTTTCATTTTGTATATTTTTATTTATTTATAAATATGAAGGAAATATTGCTAGTTTAACTCTTTCTATTCTCTCTTCTATTGATCCTGATATGAGAGTTAAATTTTTAATACGATACCCATATTTATTTAAAAAATGTTGTATAGTATTATCTATATTTTTTCTAAACTCAGCATTTGTTTCTCTAACACCATTATCTTCAATTTCAACGCCTTCAGGACTAACATAGAATATATAATCGTATTCATGTATTAAACATGCGGCTAAACCTTCAAACTTATCTTTATCTAAATAATTTATAGATTCAGAACATTGTGCAAATGACATAACATCAATAATAGTTCTATCTGTTATTATGTTTTCTTGCATTAATTCACTAGCACGTTCAGCTAAAAATACAGATTGACCTTTGACTGTTGAATCAGTATTTAATGGTATTCCCATTTCCATCAAATATTTTGAACGTTCTGTTCTAAAATTATAATCTTTAAATTCAGGTAACTCTTTTAACGCATTAACTAATGTTGTTTTACCTACACTCATTGTACCACAAAAACCTATTTTCATAAAAATTATTTTTTACCGTAATTAAAATCTCCTGTTTTAAGTCGTTGTAATATATTAAATTGTCTATCAGTTGCCAAACTATTTTGTCTTTTAACAGAATTTATTATTCCTTGAAGGTATTCTCTTTGAGAATAAGAATAACGATTCATGTCTAACAATTGTTGATAATATTTAATATTTTTTATTTCATGTTTTCTATCTGGGAGTTCTGTTAGGAAGGAAAGAAATTCATTTATGATTTGTTTATGTCTAGGGGAAGTGTTGGTTGTTTTTTTTATGATTTCATAAAGGTTTTCTTCTGTTTCATTTAAAACATTAAGAGAATCTATAACATCTTCAGCCTCATCAGATTCTCCTTCTTTACCATAATCAGATAAATCATTTAAATATAAAGTAGTTAATTCGTTTAAATTATTTTTTGAAAGCTTCATATATATATTTTTTTATTTCTGTAAAAATTTCTTGTAATTTATTTAATTGTTTATTTAACCATTGTAATCTTTCACCAAACCTTTTTCCTACCATTGGAACTTCTATATTTTGTTGTGGGATATAATTTAGTAAAGGTTTAATATATTCATTACCTGCCAAAAATATAAATTTATCTTCCTCAAAATTTAAACCTTTTTGTTTCATTTCTTTATAAGTTTCTTCTCCCCATTTATCTTTTTCTTCTTTTTTAAAATCTTTTAAAGTTAAATCATAAGGTTTTAATATTTTATTTAACGGAACTAAATGGTATTTAGCAGATAAAATATACATTTTATCAGGTTTAAGACTTTTACCATATTCTAATGTTTTTTGAAACATTGGGGAAGCAGAGTAAAGTTCTTGAGCTGGGGCAGGGTATGGGGTTTTAGATTTAGTGCAACTTAATAATACTATATTAGCCATTTAGGTTTTTATTATAAATATTAATAAGTTTTTATTTTTTCAATATAATTATGTTTTAAAAGAATATTCATATGAATTCTAAAACAATTCATAAATATTTGTGAATAGTGGGGATATTGATTTATTATTGTAGGTAAAAATGTTTCAAATTTAACCTCATGATTTTTAGTATAAAAAATATGTATATGTTTTTTTATATTTTTATATAAAAGTTTAGTAGCTCCTTTACTATTATGTTGTCTTAAAAAATAAAAATAATTATAAAGATATATTAAATAAGGTTTAGATGATTCAAATTCCATATTAGTTAAAATTTCTTTAGCTATTTGAATAGTAGAATAATCAGTATTATTTATCATATTAATTATATTTTCAAAAATATCCTCATCTATTGTTAATTCTTTATTTATATCTTTATCTATTTGATTATCAAATATTAAATTAATATTATAAGTTTTTATTTTTTTAAATAAATTTATAAAAAAATCTACATTTTTAATTGCTTTAGATTTTCCCCAATCGTCATTTACTAAATAATGATTTACTAAAGGATAATTATCTATTATAGAAAAATTAGAATCTATAGAAATTAACTCATCTTTTGTAGTTGGAGAAATAAAAACATAAGATGCAGCTTCTATTGTTTTATGGTTAAATAACCAATAATCATCATCTTTTGGAATATACCTTTTAAAAGTTGGATTTTGATAAAAGATATCAATTGGTATTTTATACCAAAGATTTGGAGAATGTAAATAAGATTCTGAGATGAAATTATGGTTAATAATAAAACTATCTAATTCTGAGATTTTTCTGGTTAGTTTTATATTTAGATTATTTTCTTCTATATAATTTTTTAATTTAAAAGAAGCGTATTCTGATAAAGGGGTTAAATAAATGTTTTTGTTAGGTTCAAGTTTATTATTTTTATTAGCTTCATATAGTTCTTTATATTCATCTATTATTTCTTGTGTTATATACCCAAATATATTTTTACTTGTAGTAAAAAATGTTTTGTGACCTTTACTAGGATCTTTATATTTAATAGGTCTTTGATGGTAATGTAATACTACTCCTAACATAATTTTATTTGCTTAAAAATTTAATTAATACTTTATCTAACATTAATAACTTAAATGATGATGGGTTCCCACTATAAATTGATTTTATTATGTTGTATTTTAAATCCATAGTAAATAATTCTTCATTTATTAAAAATGATAAACGATTTATAAAAGATTTTTCAATTTTATTATTTTTACTATAATATAAACTATAATTAATAAGTCTAGTTGAAATAATTGAAGCTAAATCTGCTCTATAATTTTTATCTTTACCCATTACTCCTTTTAAAGTATTTAAAATATATTCTTCATTTTCATGAGTTAATATATCTTTAGGTGAAATAATTTTATCTAATTTATTATTAATAAACATTGTAAATAATGTTGTAAATTCAGAACCTACAGATCCTTCTCCTATTAATTGTATTAAATATAAATTATCTTGAAATGAAGGAATTGATGAAATTGAATTAAAAAATGTTGTTATGCTTCGTGAATTAGTTTTAGTTGAAATTAATTCAGGATGTTTTAAAAGAAAATTAATACATCTATTATCAATATGATTATTTTCTGCCCAAGTACTCCAACAATTTATATCAAATTTTAAATTAATTGATATAAATCGAGTTTTTTGTGCATTATCTATACTATTAACTAAATACTCACCATTATCTGGGTTGGATGTAAGAATTATATGCCAATCTTTGGGTAATGACCAGCTTATATATTGTTGTCGATCGATTAACTCCATAATAGCTTGAATAAATCTTACATCTGCTCTATTCCAATCATCTAATAATAATATTCCTCCATTATCCTTTCCACTTATCCATTCAGGAGGACAATAACTCATTCTATTTTTTCCTGTAAATTTATATCCTTGTTTAGTATATTCGGTAACAGCATGTTCATCAATCCATATACAATCATTATTAGTTAAACATACTTCAAATTGTCTAATAGGAAATCCAACTAAATCTCCTAATTCTTCAATTTGAGCTAAATTTAATTTAATAAAATTTAAATCTAATTCTTTAGCTAATTGTACAATAGTGGATGTTTTACCAATTCCAGAATCACCTATTAATTCAACAGATACATTTGGTTTATTATTTTGTTGTAAATAACGGTTATTAGAAATAATATGTTTTAGAAAATCTTTTGTTTCTTTAATATTTAAAGAAACCTGAGAGGTTTGTTGTGACATAACTTTTATTTTTTAATATATATAAATATACAAAAAATACTTTAAGAAGCCAAATTCATTTTAATTGTAGGCCCCCAACCATCTTGTTTAATTTTCTCAATAGATGCTCCTTTAGGACTTAAAACCATTAATGTGGGTTTAAATGTTTTTATAGTATTATTTCCTATATACCCATCAGTTAATATAATTAAATTAGTATATTGTTTATTTTTATTAAAATGTTCTATAAATATGTTCATATCTGTTCCACCTCTACCTTGAACAAATTCAGGTATTTTACCATGATATGTATAAACATTATGGATATTAGCATCACCTTCAGCTATAGTGATATTAACTCCTGATTTATGCATATGATAAATTTCATTAAAAAATCTTGCTAAATCATGTTTATTAACTGATCCTGAAGTATCTACTCCAACTAAGATGCATTGTTTGGGTTTGACTTTTAATGAAGGATTTCCTGTAAATCTCTTATTGGGTTTTCTCCGAGTTTTTTTAGTTTGGATTTGGGAACCTCTACTAAAAAATTTTCTAAAATATAATTTCCAATCATATGATGGAGGTTTAACTATAAATAAAGTATCAATATGATCTTTTAATTCAGATGGAATAAAAGATTGATTATTCTTATTAGAATCAACTATGTTTTTAATTTGATGATTAATTTGAGATTTAACAAGCTTTTTATTAGCTTCAGATAATTTTTCAAACTCTTTCCATGTTATATGAAAACAATCTTTTTCCATTAAATTATTTAAAGTTTGGCATAAATTTTGTTTATAAGCTTGTTGTAATAACTTATAATATTTTTTAGTACCTGCTTTTAAAGGTAAATTTAATTTAGGAAAAGTAGATGGTAATAAAATATCATTAGTAGGATAATAATGAGGATCAATATATTGATTTATTTCAATATCAGCAGCTATATTATAAAGTTTATGATTAGAAAAATTATTTCTATCTAATAAATGATTAAAAACTATATGAAGTAATTCATGTTTAATTAAACCTATTTTTTTATTATCATTATCTAAAGATTCCCAAAAATTAGGATTAACTATTAATTGATAATTAATATTAAATATATTAACACCTGC
>VMHT01007239.1_pt1 | contig 20962 bp, 13 predicted proteins | sample 4693611 | NCBI WGS metagenome assembly VMHT01 (sample SAMN12280063, study PRJNA550983) | marine metagenome | isolation source: seawater sampled from same location over 5 years 0.02-0.2 micron viral filtrate | place: USA: collected off the coast of southern California halfway between the port... ...
TCCTCGTCAAAGATCCGATATTCAGCACACCACGAGCAATACTCAGGTTATCGATGATACCAGACGCTTTAGAGATAGATCCAGTGACTTTTTCGCCAATCTTCCAATCTCCATCGTAATCGACGATCTTGAGGATCTTAGGACCGATTTGCCAACCAGTATTGGTAGAAACCTTACCAGTTGCACTTGCAAGCTCAACTGCACTACCTTGGAAGACTTCTTCGCCTTCAAGGAAGCGAGATGTCTCAACAACTGCTTCTGCTCTACCACCGAAGACTTCAGTGAGCAATACTTGACGACCACTACCCTGAGTCAGGAATGTGATGTAATCACCTGCTTGTGCTGACTGTAGAGTCAATCCAAAGCGGATTTGGTCGGATTCTAGTGAGTTTGCCTGACCAGCGATTGCATAGTAAACCTGACCATCAATCAATGAAGTCAAACCTGCGCTAGATGGTTTAGGTAGGATACCTTCAGTGCTACCGACATTTTCTGCACGGAATTGGATTTCTGCACCAGTTGTGATTCCATGAGGGAAGTTAAACTGCAGATAGTTGAGGTCGAGGTTAACAACGTAGTTAAACTCAGACTTCAGCGTAACTGTAGGCTCAGATGAGTATCCAGCACCAGGATTCTTGATAATAATCTCATTGAGTCGGTTATTCTTAATAACGGCGACTGCATCAGCACCTTGACCGCCACCACCTTCAATAACAACTGCAGGAGTCGATGTATAACCAGCACCAGGATCTGTGATCTTGATTTCGGAAAGAATCGAAGTATTGAAGAGTTGAAGGTTAACAGGGAAAGTAATTTCAGGTTTCAGGGTGTAATCGTGTGAATAACCGAAACCAAACTCATTATTCTTAAGTCTCTTGATCTTACCGATGTTTCTACCTGTCAAGAAGACAGATGCACCAGTACCTTCACTAGGAATGATAACATTTACAGCACCACCAGATCCAGACAGTGTAGGTCCAAGAATACCAGTGATAGCGTCAATATCAACGCTTGCAGTGGTATAACCTTTACCTGGGTCTGCAACATCGACCTGAGCGATTGCACCAGATCCAGTTTCGTCATCTAGGAGGACTGTGACGGTAACTTTACCACCTTCACCATCTCCAGCAACAGGAACGTCGTAGTAAACGCCAGGTGCATATTCCGTGCCACCATCAACGATCTCAACCTTCTCAATTTGACGGAAGGATGCAATATCGGAGATGATAGGCAGTTTCTTATAGAATCCACCAGGAGAAACCAGTTTGATACTGTTAATAGGACCAACTGCTCTGGTAGATGTTGTAGAGTAGAAGGAATACTCATTTCCTTGATCATCAGATCCAATCTCAGCGTTATTACGCTCAGGCTCTCTATTAAGTGGGAATTTGAATTCAGTATCGCTTACAATCTCACTAATGTTGAATCTACCCTGATATGGAGTCGTGATAACGTCAATGTATGAGTTTTCTCCAACTGGGGAGTTAGATCCAGTCCTTGATGGGTCGAAGTAGTAAGAGATGTTAGTAACATCACCAAGCACCAAGAATTTAACGAATGGAGTGCTTGCACCTGCACCTTGGATACCAGGGGTGCCTTCTCTAACAGTATTGTTGAAAGAATACTCCAATTTATACTGGTTATCCTGAGAGAATGACAGATAGTAACCGAAGTTGGAAGGATCGCTAAGCTCGAAGTTATACTGGTGATTTCTAGTGAAAATTAGAGTAGGATGCTTAGCATAGATGTTGACGTTTGCAATTCCACTGTTAACAAACGTTGGGTCAGAGACTGCGGTCTCTCTAATCTTAAATGTAAACTCTCTAGATCCGATAACGTCATCAATGAAGAATGATCCGTTATATTGAGCACCAGAGAATCCTTCAGTGAAGATAATTTCATCTTCTTTATAGAAGTGTGGAGAATTAGATGTGCAATAGACTTTATCAGTCCTAACGCTGCTAGAAAGAATGATATCTTTCTCAAGACGTGCAGTAACACGGATCTTCTTAACAGATGCAAAACCAGAGATCTCTACAGACTTCTCATCTTCTGCCAAAGTGATATTGTTGGTGTTGACACTAACAACGTCATTAGGAATGAAGTTAGATCCAGGATGGACTTCTAAAATCTCAATACTATAGTTGTTGCCTTGATCATAAGGCATCAAACGAGTATAGGGACTGATTGCCTCGCTAGTTTCAACAAAGGACCAAGTAACAGTGCCATCAGATACGTCACCTGTAGTGTGAGTAGGAGGCACTGCAGTAGTAACACCACCGCCACCAACAGCAACCTGATAAACGTTGAGTTTATACCATACACGCTGTCCAGTAGCATATAGACGATGTGGCAACCACTCAGGCATATCCAGACCAGTATACTGAGGTCTGGGGAAAGGATGCTCAGTCAGGTCAACAGTAAACTTACCTGCATCGTCGATGAATGCCCAGTTGATAACACCATCAGTGACAACACCAGTGTTATGCTGAGGTGCAATGGTGCCAGATGTGCCAGCACCCTGTGCTTCATAGATTCTCTTTTGGTTGTAGACACGATCACCTTGTGCATATGCAGTTGCTGCCTGCCAAGGAGACTCTTCTTCAATAGTATCGAAGTAAGTGCCTTCAATCTGGTTGATGTCTCCGCCAGGAGTTGTAGTGCGGAATCTATCAGTGGTATTAAATGTGCCAAAGATCTTACCAACTCTATACTTGGTGCCAATACCAGGATTCAACAGAGTGCCTGCAGGGACTTCTGTGATAGTTGCAAAAGCAGTAGTAGTGCCAATGTTGTTAAACTGCTGCAGTATAGAATACTGAGTAAGTTTAATTGGTTGAGTAAACGTAAATTCTTGGACGTTATCAATTTTCTGATATAGAGCATCCCTCATGTAGAATTTGGGGATAACTTCAGCATCGATGATCAACCTCTTACCACGAGGTGATGGGATGGTAGAAGTCTTAGATGCATACTGATCATACACTGAAGATAGTGTATATGTACCAGGGATCAACGTAGAGAAAGTCTGGGACATGTCCAGAATCTGCAGACCACCAGGACCCTCTAACCATGGACTAATTGCACCAGGGCTAACAGATGTCCAGGTCATACCGATTGTATGATCGGTGAATGCAATAGTGCTATACTTGTTAAGACCAGTCAGGGTGTAAGATGCACGCTGAGTATGTGCTCTATCAAATTTAATCAGTGCAACATCAGAGTTAGATGTAGTGATTGCAATCTCAGAAGTAGGCACAGTATAAGAAGTGCCAGAATATGGAGCAGCATCATCGAGCACAAAGTCGTCGATGTTACCACGGAAACTATTTGCAACTGTTGGAGCACTGACAGGACCACAGACAACAACATCATCGAGAGCAACATCAGTAGTGCTCTGATAACTGATCTGCTGGTTGCCGCCAATGAATACCTCATAACGATACAGACCCAGAGATTCTTGACGCTTCTGGACAGTAACATGGACCCATGCTGCAGCAGCAAAGGCATCCCAGTTAGTTGCAGCAACAGAAGAAGCAACCTGAGTGCCATTCAAGTAAAGGATAACCTTCTGATAGTCAGGATCGGTGTTATCACCTTGAATAGTTGCAGTGATTGAGTTGGTATTAGTTGCATCGTTAATATGCAGCAGTGTGGGCTCATGAGCAGTATTCCATGCTGTAGTATTCATGGACATCCACATTCTGCCACTCCACTCAACAGGGGTCAGACCCAAGTCAGCGATAGTGATAGGTGCAACGTCGTTAAACTTCAGAGATCCACCATCAAATTTGTAAACAGCAGCATCATGAGTAATATCAGACTGACTGAAGTAGTTGTATGTGCCAAGATCTTGCTTGGTAGTATCTTCTACAGGATTTGCACTGTTACCCATTCTCCAAGAGACGAGCTGATCAGATTGCTGACGGTTGACAGCAAGAATAGTATCACCAGAGTTATCCAGAGCATGAGTAGTTGCTTGGAAACCGATGCTTGCAGTATCATCAACCTTAGTCTGATATAACAGAGTGCCGTCATACTTCATATAAGTGATAACTGCATATCTCTGATTCTGTGCTTCAGTAACATCAGAAACGAGAGTGTAGTTACCCCACTGGTCATAAGAAATGCCAGCATGGTGCATTTCAAGGAAATCACCAGAAGTTGTAACTGTCTTACTCCAATCCCAAGTGGTTTGTGCAGTAGAAAGGAGGAATTTATTGATCTGGATCTTATCGTACTTAGATGCTGCAGAGTTGAAGATATCCCAAGCAACAATGATTGCACCATAGTCATCCATGACCATTGTTGGGTTGACAACACGTCCACCCACCGTAGGAATCTGCTTGATCCAATCCATCTCGATGTTTGCACCATCGTAGAAGAATTCACCGAAGATCAAGTCATCATTTTGGTCGTTAACACCAATAAAGAAGAATCTATCATCGGAGATCATCATGATCTGATGCATTTTCTCAGAATCGTCCTGAGATGCAACCTTACGCTTCTCAACTAGATCGCCTTCAATACCACACTGGATGATCCACATATCATCGGGATCAACAGAGTTAGTATCGGTATAACCGCAAAGGTAGATACGTTGCTCTTGGTCAAGGGCAATGGAAGTTACATAATCTCTTCTGGTGCTACCAGAGATACCAGCGATTGCTCTCTGCCACTTCAGAATACCGTCAGGATCGTTTGCGTTGTTGAATCCAGACTCATAAAGTCCTAACCAGATGTCTGGGTTGTACGTATCGTTGTCAGGATTCTTTGTTTGGCCTGTAACATATATGAGGTCGTTTTCTGGAGTGTCATTGACCACCATCTTGAGGAATTCAGCCCTCTTCTGGTTAGCATTAATAGGAATGAGAGTTCTTTCCCAGATCTTCTGACCCAAGTCATCAAACTTAGCAAGGAAACCAGACTCATCACCATCTGTCTCAGTAATCTTACCGCAGATATAGGTATTGCGTTGTGCAGTAACTTTAATATCATTGATTTCAATGATACCAGTTGCTTCCATATACTCGGTCAACCAATAGCGAGTCTTCTTAAACTGCTGTGGATGGGAGACACGAATTTGAGGAGGATTCTCAGGATCATAACCATTACCAGAGTTGATAATGTTGACAGTATTGATCTGACCAGTGTTTTGTAAGATAATCTCTAGTTGACCATCCTGACCAGCAGATGTGATCAATTCAAACGTAGGAGGAATATCTTCATTGTAACCAACACCAACCTGACTTACATTGATACGCTCAATACCAGATACAACTTTAACTTTGAAGTTTTTGTTGGTGTTATCAATGACAGGAGTGGAGTTAATAATCAACTCATCCTGTGCTCTCAGGTCATGGTTAGTAGAAGTCGCAATTACACCATAAGGGCGATCACCAATGATCTCCTTACTGTATGATTGAATGATTTGACCCTTAACAGATTCGATAAGTGCAGAAGCACCAAAACCACCAGTGCCTTCATCATCGAAGAAGATAGTATCATTAACCTGATAGGATTCACCTGGGTTTTCAATAACGAAACCGTCGATCTGAGCATCTTCAAACTGAGTAGTTGTCTCAACTTCGATGTCAACTCTAGACTCTTCAGAAACCTGAGGGAAGTAATCATAGATTTGTAGAGTTGCCTCTTCAGACATCTCAAGGATTTCTTGCTGCTCGTTGGCATCAATGATTCCGTCGTTATTACTGTCCTGCACCTCAAAGATAAGAGGATATCCTTCGATCTCAGTCGTCAGGACATCTGCTTCTTGGTTAGGTTGACGATCAACATCGATGTCAACGTTAACATAAGGATCTCTATATCTTACAACGTCAGTTGGGATATTTTCCTGGGTTGCACCTTGGGTGAAATTCCAGTTATCAGGAAGTGAGTTAAACTGAGGTCCAAGGATATATGGGAATTCTGCAATACCTGCTTCTGATGCATCAATAGTGATGAAGTATGCATAAGTGCCATCAGGGAATTGTGGTGTCTTACAGAAACGACCGTTATAGTTGTCAAGGTCACCAGACTGGAAGTCGTAGGTATAGTCAGCAACAAACGATCCAGCAGGATATTCAGACAACTGAGGTCCGTCAATACGAGCAGGATTTGGATTAGTTGCTAGGTCATAGACAACGTTATCTTTTAGTTTATACGAAGTGCGAAGTCTTCTGATTCCGCTGTTTTGGTCAGTTGGGTCAATGTAACCATAGGGACCGTAGATTGGGTTACCATCGTAAGCCCAACCCAGAATAGGAGAGTGCTCAAAATTGGATGCTACCTCTTGGAATTGTTGTGTAACGGGATTGAGGAAGACGTTATCGCCCACCACATAACGAAGCTCTTTAGGATCACTAACGTGAGCATACTCACCACCAAACTGGTTATTCAGACCAGTAAAGACGTATCCTCTTGCTCCATCATACTTTGCATTGAGATCATACTGAAGGTTTTTATTCCACTCAAATACTTGTGGAGTAAATTCAGCAAAGTCGCCAACAGACTCAAGTCTAACAGTGGTAAGACCTTGGGTATATCCAATACCTCTGTTACTGATGTCAACGCTAAGGACTCTACCTTTATCTTCACCAACAGTGCCGATAACTGCTCTTGCAATAGCACCGAAACCATCACCATTGATGACAATGGTAGGAGCAGTTGTATAACCACTACCAGAGTTAATGATAGCGATAGAAACGATACGACCATTGATAACAATGGGTTGTGCCAAAGCACCTTCACCAGAGTTAACTCTGATAGCAGGCAGGTCTGTATAACCACTACCAACGTTGGTAATAGCAACACTTTGAATAGGACCACGGACGTTTGCATTTGCTGTAGCACCTGTGCCACCACCACCAGTAACTGAAATACTAGGTTGTGAAGTATATCCCGATCCTGGTTGCTCAACCAGAATTCTGGTAACACGACCACCAGTTACGATAGCTTGTGCAGTTGCTCCAATACCGCCACCACCAACGATGGAGACTAGAGGAGATTCTGTATATCCACTACCTTCATTAGTAACGTCAAGTGAAGTCAGACTACCATTAACAACAACTTCGCCAGTAGCACCTGTACCGCCACCACCAGTAATTTCTAGGGCAGGTTTAGATCCTGCATCATAGTCTTGACCAGTATTGGCAACTGTAATGCCAGTCAGAGGACCAAATCTAACAAAGTCGCCAGACTTGTATGCCCAGATAGACACACCATTCACCCATGCACCAATCGAGGTGTTTGCTTGAATATCTTGACGCTCAGAGATGGTCTGGACGTTACGGGGCAGACGAATCAGTTTACGCTGGTTACCAGGGATCAGTGCCGACCCTGTGAAAGGACCAACCTTATAATTGGGTAGACCAGAGGAAGCAACATAAACGTACTGATCATTAAAGAAGGAGTTTTGGATATTTGTTGTAAACTCGCTAACAACACTATCGATGGAATTGACATCGGACTTACCTCTGTTAAGGTCCACAGAGAGAAGAATGTTACCTTCAGGAATGATCTCCGTGGGAGTATTGATCTGGTATGTGAATTGGAATTCATCAATACGAGAAGTAACGGTAAAGGTGCCGTTGAATACAACAGGGTTAGCACCATAGATCGTCACCTGATCGGACACCAGAAGACCGTGTGGGTTGCCACAGACAACAGTAGCAGTCTGGTTGTTAACACCACCAGGGGTAACGCTAGTAACTTGAATCAGTTTTTTAACGTTATACAACCAGGAAGACAATCTCTCGTCTTCAGAAGAAGATCCGAGTTTAGCAACCTTCAGTTTGTCACCTTGCAGGTAGTAAGATCCAGTATCATTCAGGATCGTTGTGCCTGCCTCTGCAATACCAAGCACTCTGAGTTTACACTCAGTTGGGGTGTCCTTATTGACATATACAAAGATGTCAGAGAAGACAATAGTGCCAGGATCCCAATCTTCTACAACACCATTCTGAGATCTGGTGCATTCGATAAACTGGTTAAGTGATTTCTCTTTATACTGTACGATCTCTTGATCGTTGATACGAATGGTGCCGTTTCTCTCTGGCCATCCAATCGTGGAGTCAACGGTAATAATCTGACCAGTTGTATCCAACGGCTCAACTAGAGTCGTCTTATATGGGATAACAAAACTACCAGTTAGTGTTTCTTCAGAGATTGCCAATTCATAGATTGTGTCCTTACCTTCGATGATGGTAATGACGTTTTCAATCAGGGCATTTGCTGATTTAACAGCAAGGTCAACTTCATCAGTATATTGAATAAGTTGAGAGTCAATCAGATTAGCAGGGTCACCTGAGATTAACTCAGCACGCAACACGGTATCAACAACCCATGTAGCAGCAGATGGAGAGATGATCTCATCTCTAGGATAATAGATATCCACCTGCTCGCCAAACATGATCTTAAACAGATACTGTGTGGAGAGCTCAGTGCCTTTACTGATGTAGAAGTCACTGATGTTTTTAATAACTTGGACTGGATTGATTGAAGAATAATCAATCTCAATCGTAGGAAGATATTGTCTTCTAAACTTATCAAAGACTTCTCTAATAAACAGAGAGTCTAAGTTAACAACTGTGGATGCAGCAGGGTGAGTAGACTGACGCAGTGCTGCTTCACCAGCATAGATCTCATTATGAAGGTTATCGTATCCAACAGCACCAGATACACCACGACTACACTCAAGGAATGCAGAAGGTGAATATCCACTACCTCTTTCAATGATCTCATAACCAGTCAGCTCGTTGAAACCAACAGCAACAGATGCTCTTGCTGCTTTAGGCTCAGCGATGTAGATCTTAGGAGGCTCTGTCTCAGAATATCCACTACCGAAGTTGGTAATATTGATATCAGTGATTTCACCGTTAAAGATAGTAGCTTGTGCAGTTGCACCCGTGCCACCAATTGGCTCACCGTAAGGATCCTTTCTGTCGTCAACAATATACACAGAAGGAGCATCGGTATAACCGTTGCCACCTGTTAGCATTTGAATATTGGTAACGTTACCAGATGCAACAGTAACGTCAAGAACCTGAGCACCGATAGGTTGAATAATTCTTGCTCTAGGTGGGGTTACATACCCTCTACCTCTATTTGTAATAACGATCTCGTAGACTTGACCGTCTTGGTTGATTCTGGAAATTGCCTGAGCATTGATACCACCCTCAGGTGCTGGGTCCAGATATACAATAGGAGGATTACTATAGTTCAGTCCAAATTCTTCGACAGTAATACTGTCAATGTTTACACGACCTTCACTATCAATCGTAGGTTGACCGATTTGGCAACCACCAGGATTAACAAACGAAATAGCAGGGATAAAGTCATATCCACTACCAGAATTCATGATAGTTAGACTATCAACCTGACCAGTTTCGTCATTTACAGTCAGAGCGACTTTTGCCAGTGTGCCACCTGTAGGAGCGCCTACAAGAGCGATTGGGGGGTTATATGATGTGTAACCCTGTCCACCATCAATTAGGTTGATATCTTTGATACCACTAACCAAAGTTTTGGCAGTTGCACCTCTACCTTCAGAGTGCTGGACTACAACCTTAGGCTCAAAGTCCAGTCTATATCCACTACCACCAGTTTTAGGAATTAAGCGATCAACTTGACCAGTAGCATCAACAGAGACGACTGCAGACGCTCCAGATCCAAATAGAGGTGCAATATACTCAACAGAGCGAATATGAATGTCATCAGCAGCACCCAGAGGGAATCTGAAGACAACTTGATCTTCAAATACCGTATAATCGGTATATGCCTCTAATTGGCGATTATTCTTCTTGACAATCAGACCAATTGCCGAAGTTGGCGTATATGGTTGTGTATTTACTCTGAGAGGATATTCTTTCTTACCTTGGTAATCTTCAAAGGGTATGGCATCAGTTGTGACGATCGCTTGATCGGCATACCCAACCAAATAGATAATTTCAGTGAATGCAGAGTCGTCAGCACCAGATCTTTCGCGAGGAGGAACAGCAAAGCGAATTTCGTCGCCTTCGAGGAAGTAATCAACTCCAGGCACCAACATTTCGTTATATGTGATAACGATTAGGTGATCTGCTGAAGGAGGGTTTACAGGAGTGCCTAAAAAGTTTAGGGGGAATTTATTTCGGACCCCATCAAACAACTGGAAAGGATTTTCGAGTTGTTGTTTCTTTTTATCAAACTGAGCAGGAGAAACACCTGGGGTAATGATCGCATCAGGTCCACGAGTAACAGACTCGTAATAAATGACCTCATTGTCGATCATGATCGAGCCATCGGTCTCCTTGAAACCGTCAATTGACTCAATTCTGATAGTTTTATCGTACAGACCGATATCACTCAACAAGAGTGTATCTTTAGACAATTCATCCGACGTATAACCGTCAAGATCCAAATAACCCAGAAGATTATTCAGGATATCGTAAGGACGACCTGTTTTCTCTTGAGACTTGTAATATTGGAAGAGAAAGTCAACAAACTGTCGATCCTCCTCCCTAATAAATTCTGGGAGTTGATTTTCAACTCTATCCGAGATGGCAATATTCTTGTGTGGCATCTATTTCAGAAACAGGAGGTATCTACTGGATATGTGAAAGTATCCGTGGGATAATCAATGATATTTATCCCGCTTGGGTCACCGAAGTTGTAACCGCTAAAGTTGTTAGGATCGAAAGGAGGAATTGAGATATTACTGGTTTTCCAGTCGATTGGATTGACCGTTGGATTAAAGATCGTGGGGTCAACGCCAGGTGGAATCAGGATAGATCCTCCATATGGGAGCACTTGGATTGGAAGGCGAGTTGAGTCGTCTGGTGTGCCTTGAATTGCAAGGGGACCGACGCAAACTTGACCTTTACTGTAATCTACGCTACCAACAGCATTATTTAACACAACTTCAACCTCGTCTCTTTTGGTGACAAGGAGAAGGTTACCTTTTCCATCATCTCTGATGTTAACAGGCACCAAAACTTGATTTTCGCCAGTAATTGACTGGGAAGACGCAACAGGACTGGTTGAATTAGTGCCAGCACCCTGCATAGTCAAATTAACGAGATCTTCTGAGTAACCTGTTGCATAGAAGGTGCCAGATTTGACCACAGAGAAGGAAGGAGCACAAGATCCTGAATCTCCGCCACCAGCATTGGGATCCTGCTCACATCTACCGTTAATACAGACTTGACCCTCTGGACAATCTGCATCTGTAGAGCAAGAAGTGCCATCTCCACCTTCAGGACTTCCTGAATAGTCGCCAGGGTTGTAAAGTGGGTTACCGAAGTCCAGACATTGAGTAAATACGTTACCAAACTCGAATTCGTCAAGATTTTGACCAACTGTCATCTGTGTGACACTACCAGAGATCGAAGGGTCGCTATTATCGACCATTGCGTTATACTTGGACAGATCAACACGACCACCGAAGCGATTATTCTGACCATTCCTGTTATACTGGTCAATATTGCGAAGAACATCACTTCCGAGTTGAGCACCACTCTTATTAGTGTTATTACCGTCGTAATAAACGTAAGATTTTGGAATAACGTAGAAAATGGTAGGATCAATGATCACAGGATCGATAGATGCAACCGTATAACGCTTCAGATCGTTTTTGATCTTTGCTTTTGTCGTCTCATTCAGTTTGTTACCCGTTTTTGGACGGATAGCAACATAAACTTTACCGTAAATGGGTGGAGTAAGTTTCTCACCACCATATGCGGTCACTGCCGCTGCCTGAGGATAGATTTCTGAGACAATATGCTCATAATCCGCTTCAGTCACTGCTCTGTTTTGAGTAGAGAATGATCTAGGTGCTCTAAACTTGATAGATAGCGCACTTTCACGCTCTTCACCGTCTGCTGCAGACTCTCTAGTGACAACATTGATGTTTGCAGGTGCAATTGCGCGTTGATCACTGTCTCTAATAGTGCCAATGAAGGCAAAGTCCTTACAACCGTTTGCTTCTTGACCGAAAGTGGTCACATATGACAGTCTGATGAATTCACCATCGATCAATTTACGTCCAAGCACACCATCACCGAAGATCAGACGGTATCTAAGGTCATCTGACTCCTCAAGGTAGTAAACACGAGAGGTGCTGTTGAGCGTAGTTACGTTTGCAGCGAGGTTGTAGGTGTCAATCTCTTGCGACTGTGCGTTAGGTGAGATATCAACGTAAACCAAGGCGGTGTCTACGTTTTCAGCGGGGATAATATAGTCTTGTCTCTTAGTATAGTCAACTGTGTAGTTATACTTAAGCAAGTTGCCCTGATAAACCAACACAGGGTCAAATACTGCGATACCAGTTGAGGGATCTACAGTAGTTTGCAACTCTCTAGTTACACAGAAGGTGTAAGTATCGTTAAAGTTACGGGCAACAAACACATCCCCTGCAGCAAGTGTGCAGAATTCTGGGAATGTGGTGCCATTCAGTGAAACTTGTGTTTGCACGCGGATAGTTACACACGCTCTAGGTGCCTTAATTGACCTAGGAGTGTAATTTAACTGCTTTGCGATGCGGATAACATTGTCTCTTACCGTAGCAGTCTCAAGAAATGCTTCATTCAGCGCCATGTTAGCGTTAAATGCTGTATAGTATGTGTTATACGCTAGGATATCAATCAGATATGACGCAGCACTACCTTCAAAGTCGTAATCAGTAAACTCGTTACGCGTTCTGAGGTAAGATTTGATAGACTCTTTAATCTCAAAGAAGTCTAACGACGTTAGTTGTGATGGGATTGCAGACATTTCAGGTCTTCTCTAAGAGGAATGTTACTTCTTGGGATATGTTTTCACCAGTGATCAAATACTCAAGCTCAACTTGAATTTCGTTGAGATCATCGTTGTCTCTGATGCGGACATCTTGGACAGTGATTCTCGGTTCAAGACGTTGAAGGCAATCACGGATTTCAGTCTTAATCGCATCCTTCGAGAATGGATCCCATGGCTCAAAAAGAAGACCTTTCACCCGACTTCCAATGTTCGGCTGAAAAGGTCTTTCACCTAATATAGTCAATAGCAAATTTCTTACAGATTGATTGATTGCTCTCTCATTCTTGACAGCACCAAAATCGTCAGTAGAAGGATTTGAATTGAAGGAAATTGCTAAGTCCTTGAATCCTCTACTGACGTACTGGTCTGATCTGAATCTGTAAGCAGGCATTTAACCCTCTTTTTTCTTTGGTCTCTCAGGTGGTTGAATATTCTTCTTCACCTTATGAAGATATTTATCACTTCGTGGGTCGGTTATTAGCCGCATACCCGATTTGATAAAGTCTTCACTCTGGTCAGGCACTGGACTGTTAGCCACGATGATTCCTCCACATGGTAATTTTATTTATGGACATTCCCAATGGTTGTTAGGACGCTCCCACCAGAAGTGTAAATCTTCTTGGGAATTGTCATAATAATGGGAAACGAAGTCAGACTTGAATCTGCTTCCTTTATTTTCACAAAGAGCAACGGTGTAGTATGGCTTGCGATCACCAACCACTTGATACTCTTCCATGATGTCTGTGATCCAAGTGTAGTTGCCACCTCTGATGACACCTGCTTCGATCAATACAAAGTTGTCCCAGTCTAGAGTCCACGACAGAAAGTCTATGGTAAATCGCTTAGCATAGTTTTCAACCGATTCATCTGGAAAGGGGACATTCACTGCTTCAATATGATAAATCTCACCATCCTTGCTTAGTGCATGACTCAAATGTTGAGTTACGATACTAGAGTAGTCTGGTGAGACACATAGGAAACAAGTGTTATCAGGGTGAATGTCTGGATCCTCCATTTGGATCCGATAGATCATTTCCTGAATTAGTGCCATCTCCCTGTCTTGGGAAATGAAATTGAGTTTCCTCTTCATGATTATATGAGGGCGGGTGGAAGTTACAATACTCGTTAAAGGTAATCTTCATTTCTTTATACGAGAGTCCACAGTGATTTGCTGCTTTAGGAAGATTCCATTTAGCAGACCAAAGCATCTCCATAGACTCTCGGGTCTCAGCTCTCATCGACCTTGACCACGGTAACGCTTACCTTTCTTGTTACGAGATGATGCTGAGTATTTAGTATTGCCCGATGCCCCTTGTCGAGTCATCTTGGGTTTACCAGGCACCCATCCATCTTTAACCAGTCCAGTCTTTGCTTTAGCGGGCATTAGTCCCTTTCAAACTACCTTAGGATGATAGCACAGTTGGGTGACCAAAGGCAACCACTGAAGAGCATGGATATGAGAATCCAGGGAATCCAACACCTAGTGGATCTAGGATCCTGCCGACAGGTATCTTAAATGCAAACACTGTCAACGTAGTGGGGAAGAGGACTCTCGGGTGTCCCACTCCACCAGAGTCTTCAATAGTCAGTGTGCTGCATGGGATAGGTGTAGGAATAGGACACACACCCTTACCACAAGGGCAGATGTAAATCACAATATTTGTACACAAAGCAATGTGGGGAGTGAATGTATCACCACCGATCATGATGGGGATAAACTGCACCAGCACTGTTGCTCGTATTGGATTGACTGCTGAAAGGGGAATTAGAGGTGTGGGTGGCCACCAGCATGTAAAATTCTTAATGACGATGCTGTAGGGCACAGGAGGGGTGCCACACGCCTGCACTGAGTGGATGGTAGAAGGCAGACAGAGACCATGACCTGAGCATGGCAAACCATTCAGTGATGCAACTGGTTTTAGAAATCCGAATGCCATTAAAACTCCTGGTTAATATCTTTACCTGCAGTGTCAGGTCTTGCCACATCGCACTCGGAGAAGTATGGGTTACCAAAGTTATTGATAGCATTACTGAGTGCTTGGACGCCACCAGTCAACCAATTCCTTACACGCATTGTGCCGCTGTAAGATCCCATCTTCAATACTGTGTCTCCATCTTCGTTGGTATACATTCTAGATGGGTCAATAGCAATAGATGCGTCATTCACATTATCTAGACCACACGCAGGTGGTCCACCACCCAATCCAAGCAGAGTGTAAAACAAACCACCAGTATACCCAGCTCCTGAAACGCAGGTTGAGCAGAAAGGATTCAGTGGTCCAGTGGCGGTTGTATGTCCATCTGGTGTAGTGCCGTTAGCGGGTCCGTTGATCTCCCAGAAGCGTTTCCCAGCGATCGGGTCACCATTGGTATCATAACCACAGTAAACGTCTAGAGGGGCGTCTGAGGGCGATCCTGAGGCACGTACATACTTGTCCCAGCAATCATGGTTAGGCACATTCGTGCTGCCAGGGTCTGGACTACAGTCTACAGTAAATGCAGTGTATGGTTGAGGCGTTGTGCTGCCACCATAACTCGTAGTAGATGAAGATGATGAGGTTGATCCGTCTGGATTGGTTACTGTAGTTGTAGTTGTCTCATCATCAACCCAAGTCAATCCAAAAGATGCCGATGTAAGACCACCACCAGTCAGATTATCACCCAACCAGAGCTGGAATTGCTCATATTCCGTGAAACCACTACGGTTATAGTCAAAAGTATTCTCATCTAGACCCACTGGGACGAAAATAATGTCATTTTGGTCATTAGGATCGCGATAGCAGCGCCCATCGACCGCTCCATTGCTACAATTCCACGTTTTATAACCACCAGACACCTTTCTGCGCGGTGTTACCTTGGGTTTTTTGAAATCTTCGAGGTATTGCATGAAGTCATCACCCATAGATCCTGTAGTTCTGCCTTCAATCATGATTGACACGTTAAATTCTGCCTCTTTGACCTTAGAAGCGCAGTATTTGTAAGGCAAATAACCGAAAGCACGCTCATCAGTGAGGTTTCTACCCTTCTCAATCATGTCAACAACGGCAGATCCCTTCTCAGTAGTGCTAATGTACGCACATGGCATGTCAAACCAGCGTCTGATGTTGTAAACCTTGGGTTGTCCCATGGTCAAACAGCGGTTTTTCTGGAAAGGACCGTAAACATGCGACGTTGACTCTTGGTATTCATCCAATTCACCGACTGTTTTGTAGATATCGGGCATAACTTGCGACTCAAACCCACGAATGCGGTCATCGAGACCACTCATGATCTCCCAGAAGTCCTTTTTAGGGATGGCATCAAGCACATTACCGCGACCATTCACCTCCAAACAGTTAGGTGGGAGGTCAAAACACAGTTTTGTTTCATTCTCAGTGTCAAGCTCCGCCATTCTGATGTAAGAATCAGGTGCTGCAGAGGCAACAGGGGTGCTCATAATAGTGAAACCCGTGTTTGCTACCTGATTAGGGGAGGTTGCAGACCCAAGACCCGTAGTACCTAGGGACTGAAACTCAGTAGGTGCCCCTCTAAACTCTTCTCCAGTGTTAGTATTGATCCAATCCGTAGGATCTTGCTGTTTACCAGTGGGTAAACCACCCTCAACATTAGCAAACTGATCAGAAATACCCTGTCCTAGCGCAGCAATGTCTCCGATGTCGGGACTTTCATACTCAATATACTCAGGATCGGTTACAAATACATCAGGTGGCTCCTCAGGATCGTATCCTGATCCAGGTTTAACCACTCTAACTCTCTTGATACCGCCAATTTCATCGAATGCAGCGATCTTTAACTTAGCAGATTTGAGCTTTACTGCGATATTGTCATGATCAATGGGGAAATCAAGTGCTCCTTGAGCGGATCCAGCAGCAACTTGCACCTCTTTGATGGGATCATCCCCTGAGAATGAGGATTCGGTGAATCCAATTGCCTTATTCCAGTCAGGATCCTTGAGGATTAGGTCTTCTAAGTGCTCTGTAGTGTCCGTAGCAGAGAAATTCTTGAGGACTTTGGGTGTAATTGCCGTAATCTTTGCGTTTTTGGAGTAACCACGTCCGCTATTAATGACAATAATCTCATCAATACCGCCTTTATCGTTAATAACTGCCTCAAACTTCGCCTCATCGAGTGTACGATTGGGGACAAGTGCCTTCGGAGAGAGCTCAACCTTGTAGAATGCCACTCTTTTGGGGAATTCATACACACCAGCAAACGCACATTTGTCTTTAATGCCGTATCCAGCAAGGATTTCGCACTGACCATCGTCTGTAGACGTGAATTGTTGCAGATAAGAGAAGTCATTTCCGTCTCCTTCCAATTCCATGACGCCACATTTGAGCTGATCGCCGTAATAAAGGACGGAAACTATATTCCAACCGTTGATTTGCTCACCTCTATTGAAGTCACCACTCCTTGTTAGGTATCTAAACAGGACTTTAGTGCTATCTGTGTCAATAGTTTCAAAGGATTCGTTGACTGCATCGGTAGATGCATCAGTTAACACGCATCTAGTCTTAGTAGTCTCCCAAGAATCCTCACGAATCTTGTAGAAGTGTGAGTAATAATGATCATTAGGGACGCAACATGGTCTAGGTCTACCACTATTGTCGTCATTACAAGTGGTATTAGGGCAGCAGGGGATATCATTCAGTGCATACTGAATACCAAAGATCGGTCCATTCCAAGGATACGACGTATCGTAGAGATAGTAATAGAATTGTGAGTCATATGAATCCTCAAATCCTAGGAAACGAGGCACTGCTCCCTTGATTGCACCATTGAGTCCATACATCCACTCAAAGTTTGCATTCTCACTTGTCTTCTCTGCGTTATCAGGGTTACCAAATCCCAGCACACCAGGGGTAGCACCACTAGGACCATTACCATAACCACCAGGATACCCACCTCTGTTATAAACTCTCCAGTTAAAGGGTTGGTCTTCCCCAGGGAATGCATACCAGTCACGCTTATTCACACACTGACCAGTAGGTCCTAACTTACCCAGCTCTATAACACGCTCTTGTGGACTGTTAGGAGCATCTGCAGGATACACATACCCAATGATACCCTGATAGTCGTATTCCCTATCCAGTGGTTTCTTACATGGGATAGGATTATCGTCTAGATTGATCTCCTCTGCAGGGTTGATCGTATAGAAGTCATCAATATCTTTTCCACTACTTGCATTCTGACTACCATAACGGTAATGATACAGAGGCACAGCATCAGGTCCATACTCCTGTGCATCAGATTCATTTGTAAAGATATACCCTAAGGTATAACATTTGTAATACTTTCCTTTACCACACCCAGTGCTGTAACCAGAAGGGTTACCATTACCAGCAACTAGGACTGTATTGTCAGGCCAATATGAATACCACACTACGAGTGGCACAGCACCTTCTTGCTCACGATCTAAACAGAAGAAGTATGGAGTGCCTTTCCTTGGCTCATGATTATATCCACTCGATATCTTCTTCCACGATTCATTCTCACATCCTGCATCTGCTTCGATCATCTCAGGATTCTTTGTATACTTGTGATCGCGCTTCGCACCACGATACCATCTGTATACAGGTTTACGGGTATATCCGCAGTATGCTACACAAACCTCCTCTTGGTCACCGATATAGTGTACAGCATCTTTCCCCAGAGGATAGGATCCAGGTCCACTACCCTCAAAGGTAATAAAGTAGTCTGTGCCCGTGCCAAGTCCATTACCATCTGCATGACTTTCATAGTCACCGCTGGATGGTCTTTTCCAGGTTGTATTATATTCTTCCCCTGCAATAGGGTTAGGAAAACTTCGAGCAGACTCTAGGAGATATGCAGGCATTACAAATCATTTGTCTTCCAAATTATTTAGACGGGTATATAGATCGTCAAATAACTGAGGCAAATTAGAATGCTCTTCATGTCCTGGTATCTTGTATTTGATCATATCCGCACCAGGCGGCGGAGTTGATTGTAATGCTTGCTCTAGGGCAGTTACGCGATTAGACAGTTGGACTAACGCTTGTGATAATTGCTCAAAACCCCAGTTGGTATATTCTTCTAGGGTGTTAAACTTAGGAGTTTCATTCATAAATTAGGACGCGGTTTTTCGCGGATTTTTTAGGTCACTACTTTCTTCATTATAATAGATCCGTCAATATCCTCGGAATACTCGATAGTATCTCCCACGTCCCACTGTGCTTCTTCTAGCAAATCATCGGGTAGTGTGACAAAGCATTCTCCATGCTCATCTACCTCGACTTCTAGGACATAACGCTTTGACATGTAGGTATTAGTTTCTACAATGCTATGTAGACTTCTTACGGATTGCACCGATACAACTCGTATTCCATATACGGTTGCCCTCTTTCTCAAGGTCTACAATCATACTGACAGCATCATATGGATGGTGAAGCATATAACCATCACCTAGGTAAATCCCTCCATGATTCGGTGCTCTGCCCCGTGGTGCTGAGTATGATCCTCCTAATGGATTGGTATACAGTCTGAAGAGAATTACATCCTCTGGAAGGAGTGTAGAGAAGTCTGTCTCCTCTCCCCATTCACTCTCCCATAGTTTCTCTGCACCACCCTCTGCAATTGCTTCGTCAGTAAAGGTGATGATTCCCCGTGCATTGAAGTCTGGTAGATCGTCATCATGGATATACTTGTAATACTTACGAATGATCTCATAACATCCGTAGATACGTCGTCCTGTCCAGGGCAAACCTATCAAGTCTTTGTATTGCTCTCTTAAAGCAATCATCTTCTCCTTGCGGGAAATACTCATGTTTTGGTAGTCTTGTTTGTAAGTTTGGCGAGAAGCGCCTTGTAAGCGATCCTAGCGGTCTCTGAGAGAGATTCCCAGATATAATTCAACTGTGCTCTCAAAGGGGTTGAGAGAGTAAAATTATACTGGGAATTTTTTTGTGTAGGGGGGACCCGAAGTTTCATTTGAATAATATTGTGAGGTCGCTGTGATACTTTTGTAGGTTAGGGAAGTATACCTTTTTTATATACCCGCTTCGCGGTAACACAAACCATGCACAAAAACACTGTCCTAAGTGTCTCCTACCTCTACATCATAGCACATACCCTCAGCAATGCAATAGTCACAGAATTGTTGATACTGTCTCAGGTCATCATCTAGATCTAAGTCTATCAACTCCTGTGCCAGTTGTATTTGCTCTGCTGGTGGTAGTTGTCCCTCATCGTATAACTCTAGAAGCATTTCTAGTTTATTAGATAGGGATGTGGAGTTGGTCATAGTTGTGCTGAGAATGTGCGTGCGTCGTTAACTGCTTGCTGCTGACTCTTGAATGGTCCATTCTTTGGACAACCCTCGTAATCATACCGCCAAAAGTAACGCTTACTCTTCTCCCAGAGTTTTACATCAACTGGAGGATTGGTGTCGAGTGTGATGCTTTTCATTAGTCTGTGTAGGTGTCAGATAGGGTGTCTTCAGTTAAGTCATCATACTCGGGTGAATCATCATCTAGGATGTCATCAATCCAGTCCTTGTCGATTTCATTCATGAGTTGTAATCCTCTGGGCGATTGGTGGCATTGTCGGGCGATGGGCGTTGATACTTACCTGTGGATTCATCTGTGGAAAACTCATCACTTACTGTGCGATTCGTCTTGCCATACTGTCTCTTTTCTCTGATAGATTTGGGGCGTCGTGAGTTGTGGAGGTCGTTGCGTTTGTAGGTCCTTCCCATTAGTCAGCAGATCAAAAGTGTCTTTGGTTAACTACTCAGTAATAATAGAATCGATTGGCATAATTGTCAAGTGGTCTGTGTGGGTTTGTGTAGTGGTCGCTGGTATGTTGACAAAAAAAACTCGCTGTGCTACGGTCTTAGGTAACGTAAACTCCGCAGATATAATTCTCGGAGGTATATTTATTAAGACATTTTAATTATCCACAGGTTTTACGGAAACTGTGGAAAACGTGTGGAAAAGTATGTTAAACTGGGACAACATTAGCAGTGATTGTGATACGTTGATCTGCTGGGTTGGAGTCATATCCGTGAGTGATATTAGAGGGATATATGAGAATATCTCCTTCTGACTGTTTGAATGTTGCTTCGGTCATATTGTAAGGAGTTAGATCAGTTGTGTCTAGTTGAATAACTGGATAAAAGTGAGAAGCAACGTTTCGTCTCCACTTCATATAAGCGTGTTGTTTGTCATCA
>VMHT01087860.1_pt1 | contig 20962 bp, 39 predicted proteins | sample 4693611 | NCBI WGS metagenome assembly VMHT01 (sample SAMN12280063, study PRJNA550983) | marine metagenome | isolation source: seawater sampled from same location over 5 years 0.02-0.2 micron viral filtrate | place: USA: collected off the coast of southern California halfway between the port... ...
TATGTTCTAAATCCATAATTGTTTAGTTTATATTTAATAGGATTCTTAATGTAATGTTCTAAGTCTTTTTTTTGACTTTCATTTAGATAGTTTATTTTAGATTTTTCAAGTATATCATGCCAATCTTGTTCATTATCATTTCCACTCCATAATTCAGTTTTATTAGCATTTTTTAAATTAGCATGCCAGTAAGTTAGTTGTTTCATAATACTGACCCCTTTTTATTATTTGGGTCTAAATAGCTTTGTAGTTCAAATGAATCTAAATCAAGACCAAGTGTATTTATAACTTCAAACTGTTCTAAAGTATTATTACTAAATAGATTTTCGTATAAAGTTATTGGAGTGTTTATCATCTTACTTATTTTTTCAAGTGATTCTTTGTGATGTTTTATTTTTTGACTTTCATTATTCTTTTTAATTTTATCAAGTAAAATTATTTTATCGAACTGAGAAATAAACTGAGACATAAATGTAAAATAACTTGGAATAGAAAGTGGTTTTTGATTTGTAATAAGTTTTACAACAAACTTATTTGTTACAAAGTTCTTTTCAATGTTAAACCAATTGTTTTCGTGTTTTTTGATTTTAAATGGATTTTCTAAATATTCATATCCTTGTTCCGATATTCCATTCATAAGCAATCGTGCTCCACTCGTATCTGTTCCTATAATTAATATCTTCATGCGTAAACTTGTAACAATCTTAAAATTTCATCCAAAGATTCATGTCTATGGTTATCTAAAAGATTAACTGAATATACATATTGAGATTCTTTAATCTTTGGTACTTCATGAATTGCTGAATCATTTGGAAACTTTAAGTCAATTTGTTGTGGGTCACCAGTTAGAATCATAGTTGACTGCTTGCCCAACCTACCTAACACCATACTAAGTTGTTGTTTTGTTAGGTTTTGAAATTCATCAACAATAACACACGCATTCTCAAAAGTTCTACCTCTAAAGTGTGATAGTGATACTAATTCTATATTTTCATCAGACTCCATCTTTTGTAATATAGCTGGTTTATTATAAACCTTTCTCATATTAGAACGAATTGGCACTAACCATGGCTCCATCTTTTCATCAAGTGAACCTGGTAGATATCCATTATCTTCATTGGATACTGTTGGTCTTGTTATAACTATTTGATTTATCTTACGAGTAAAAAACATATCTAGTGCTATTTGTACTGCAAGTAATGTTTTACCACTACCAGCCTTTCCTACTACAAAGTTATAGGGATGATATAAGATGTTTGTTTTAGCCATCTTTTGTTCTTCTGATAAGGTTATTGAAAACTTTACTTTACCCTTTGGTGCTTGTTTGTTTATATTCTCTGACATACTACTCCTTTATAAAATTATATGGGGTAAACCTACATCTATTTGCTAAATAAATTGAAGGTCTATTCCAACTATCAGCGTAACCATATACCCATTGGTATCTACATAACAAGTTTGACAAAACATGATAATAAAGTTGTTCTCCACTTGTAGGTGGTATATTTACATCTTTTCTAATGTACATACCACCAGCATAACAACTATTTTTTGTTGGTAGTTTGTGCGATTCATTAATCCAATTATGAGTCATACATTCAGTATACCAACACCATCCAATAGCTTTACTTTCTAATGGATGAAAAAATAAAAATATATTTGAAATACTATTAAGTCTTTTTTTTGCAACTTCTATACTTGGTTTACCATCCCAATCTTCTAAACGATTATCAATTGATTTACAAATATATTTAATGTCTTTTTCATAATCTCTAATTCTAAAAGATTTATTTTTTACTTCTATTAAACTAAAAGTATTATCTCTATCTATTTTAGAGGTATCAAAATCATTAACGCAAAGTCTTACTTCCCACCTACTCATTTATAAAATTATAAGGTTTTAAACCATTTTCGTAATTTACTCTAAAAGCAGCTTTGTTCCAATTATCTATGTAACCATATATAACACTATATCCCATAACCTCTAAATAATATTCAAAAATCATATTGTAGTTTATTAAACCAGCATTAGATGGTCTCTTTACCAAATTGGTAACAAAACAACCACCTACATATAACTCATCATCTAAAAGTTCTTGTATACTATTTTTCCAATCAATCGATACATTGGGATTAGACCAGTTCCAACCTATGGGGTTATCTTTATAAAAAAACATTAAACAATGAGAATTGCAATTAAATCTTTCTGGTATATCGTTATGGGTTGGTGATTCTTCCCAATTAGGAAGTTGTTTGTTTACATACTCATTTACAGTTTTTAGTTCATTAGTATACTGTAAATAATTTTTCTTATCTATGTAAACAATTTTGTAATGAGGATATCTTTCAAATATTTTGTAATCCTCTTTCAATAATCTAATTTGCGTAATTTTATCGAAATCCATAAAGTAACATTCTTTATATAAGTATGAAGATTTATATAATGTTTTTCCATTTCCAAGCTATTTTTTTTGATGTGGGAATATTATATTTTATACACAATGCACTAATACCCCACCCTTCCGCATATCCTATACCATATTTTTTATATCTATTTAATCTTGGATGAGTTTTAGCATGTGTACTATAATATGTTTCTAAAAAAGATTGTAAAACTTTAGAGTCTTTTATCATATCATCAATATCTTTATGTACTGGTAGTGAAATTAAAGCTTCGGGTATATATTCGCGAATGACACCTTCGTAATCAATTTGTTTTAATAACAACCCATTTCTCATTTTTATTTCAAAATCAGTATACCATCTTGGTATGGTTGTTTTATCAGATAGTCCTATTACATTGTAAGAATATAAAGTTGATTCATCAAATTCATTCTCAGTATTGTAACCATGTATCCAATCTGCATCTAAATATGTAATTCTTTGATTATATTTTTTTGATAGGTCTAAAATGAATTTAATTTTTTCATAATAGCTAAATACATTTCTTGTGTATTGATAACAAGTACAACTTTGGAATTTACTCGTATCATCAGTAAGGATGTGTATATTATTTTTTTTCGAAAAATTATTTATGTTGTTTTTAAATTTCTCAATCCAATATTCACCAACACACATTGTTGCATATATCATATGAAATAGTATTCACTAAGTATGCTTTGATTTGAAGTAGGTAAAGAATTTTGTAATTTTATCGGTTATTTGAGTCTGTTCATCAGATGTAAGATTCTTTGTTTCTCTACCGGACTTGATTGGTGATTTTCTGTATATTTGTGGTGCGCTCATAATTATTTATTGTGTACTACAATTCCATTTGCTAAGTAGGAGTGAATACCCTCTACTGTTATGTTATAAACTTTTTCTTTAGAATCGGAACGAACTACTGAAATTGATTCTATTGATATCCATTTACCATTGCGGTTTATTTCATCACCTACTTGTAAAACTTTCGGTTCTTGTTCGGTCTTATATGGTTCTTGATTAGGGTCTGGTACTAATGATTTCCAACCTTCTTTTGTTAAGAATGGGTGTTCTGGTGTAAACTCAATTTCAGTATCGTTGATTGTATATAGTGATGGTTCATCTCCTAATGATTTACAAGCTTCACCATGACTATCAACTGTGTGTCTATGGTCAATAGCTATTACTTTACCAGCTACTTCTGTTGTTTTACCATCCCAACCTTGTACCATGTCTCCAACTTCTATCTCGTTTATTTTTTTGAAAGTTCCATCTGATAGTGTAACATCTACATTAGCAGAAAAACAAGTGAATCCACCTGAATAATAATAAAATCCTGCTCTATTGTGTGCTAGTAAATCTTCAACAAAAAAGTTATTATTACCATCTACTTCATCTAAATTATAAACTACTTCTTTCTTTTCTTGTTCTATAATATCACTAATGGTTACCCCATATCCATCCATATGTAAAACCTCATCTCCTAAAAGAATCTGTTCAACATCTAATCCACTATCTTCTTTTGTTGCTTTTGGTGAGTATGATGCATATCCCTTATCTACTACATATAGTGGATGGTCTGGTGTACCTGTAAGTTTTGTTCCGTTTTCAAATAAATAAGTAACAACAAACTCATCGGTTTTTATTTTAACCTTTTTTACTTCTTTATATTCTACCTCATCGTTTTTATGATTATATGATATTACTTTATCACCAACCTTGACATCTTCTATGTTAGTTATCCCTTTATTTTCAATATGAACTTTCGTACCCGCTACAAAACATGGAGCGTTGTGTACAAGAATTGAATTAGATGAACTTATAAAAAAGTTGTCGGTTGTTTCAACATCTACTCTATAGAAAGTTGCTGAATTTTCTAATATAACATAATTAGAAGATGAGAATTGTACCAACGAACCACTTTGATTCATAAAGTAATCTAATGAGCCTGTAAGGTTCATTGATTTTTTAAATGTCCATGAGTTAGAGCCCGATTGGTAAACTAAAAAGTGTTTACCAGGTGACACATAATAAGAATCACCATTTGTTGTGTTTACTTCTACTGCTGAGTTATAGTCACCAGATTCACTACTAATTGTCTCTACTACCGATGAGGTTATATAAGAACCACTTGGAAGTTCATTTCCACTAAAAGACCATGATGTAAATATCTCTTTTTCATCAGTATCAGGTGAGCCAGATATGAAAAACGATTCAACTGAACCACTTACCTGTATTTCACTAACTAATTTAGGTGATTCATTTGGTATGATAATTTTTTCAGTATTATGAAGTCCATCTAGTTTATCAACTCTTAAATAGTTTGTAGTTAATTCAAAATAATGTTTTCTTGGAACATAATAATAGTTGTTATTAAATGTATACTCATTATTAAAATCAACTGCAGGTAAACTAAACATACCTTGTATTGAGTAACTACCCAACTTGACATAATCAATATTATTTCCATAAACAATTCCATATTGTCTATAAGATGAAACTTGAGAATCTTCTATATCAGCAGTATTTAAATGATATCTTTCTACATAGTTTTGTGAAGTGTCAATTGCAGATGAATAAAATTGGTTTAATAGTTGCTCAGATGAGGACTCGTGATTACCCATATCAAATTTAATAAAATCTAATGGGTCAGTTGGATTGTCGTTTATATTCTTTCTAATTCCATCTGGAACACTTGAACCACTATGTAAAGAACTTGTAAATGTATTATATATTTTTTCACTACCTTCGTAGAAAAACTCTGGTACTGATTCTAAATCATCGTTATCAACAAATAAAGTCAAAGCGTTTGTTCTACCTTTTGCATAGGTTGAATCAAACAAAGCATTCTCATCATAAGCTAATCTCAAAATAAACTTGTCATCAGCATCTGCGACTGCGGTTGGATAAATTGTATTTTTTTCTTCTTTTATTAGTTCAATGTCAGTAATAAATGTAGCATCAGAAGCCATTACTGATTGTATCTTTTCTACAACATTGTTTTGAAACCCTTTGTATATCAATACTATTTTTGTAATATTGTTATTTTGCATTATCGTAATCCAATCTGAAAAATCAAATCGGCTCTCTAAAGAGTATGTAATACAAGCTGTATCGGTATTGATTTCCAATAATCTTAAATTATCGTTTTCATCTTTTATGAAATCAGCTGAGAAAAATGTACCTTTCATAGAATATTCCTAAGTTTAATATAAATATGTATTATTTATTTTTTTCCAATTTTTTATGGGATTCGTATTCGTTCTTATATAAATATTATTAAAAGTATATAAATGACTTTTTTAAAATAATCTTACTTTTTCTGCTACTTCTTGACTTAATCCTTTATATGGATAGTAATCTACGATTAAGTGCAATCTCCAATCTAAACCTTCGTTGTTTACTGCATGTTGTTGAGCATTATTTATTTCCCAAACTTCACCCTCAATCATTTGATTAAACTCATCCTTTACAAAAAATGTAACATAAGGATTTGTAATTATAGGAATATGTGTTCTATGAACTTGCATTAGTGACATTCCACTATCTCTATGTTTTTGTATATTCCATTCAGGTGGCATATTAGCTAATATAATTTTATGAATAAACCCATCACCATAATGTTCTTTATATATTGATAAAAGTTGTGATTCAATTCTATCAAAATCTAATATGTCATAAAATATTTCATTTTCAATTTGTGTTAGCTTTGTTTGTAATAAAACTTCAGGTTTCCATCTAATAGGTAGTGTGTGTACCTTTGAGTGAGTTTTACCTCTATTTCTAATAGAGCCTGACTCCCAATCTGATTCTTTAATTTTACTTAAATTATTTATTAAGCCTAAGATATCAATATCTCCCAACTGTTTAAAATTATATTTTAGAAAATTATTTTTTTTATCGTTAAGTATATATTTTGATTTCATATTAATGAAGTATGTTCTTTTACTCGTAGTTTGTATTGAGGTTTAAAATATTCTAAATCCAATTTAATATCTTTTTCTTTTAATGTTTTTGATGTAAATACATCCTCATAATAGTTTATTGGTTTATTGGTTTTAAGTGATAGGTCTAACAAAAAAAGTTTTTTTTCTACAAGTTGTTGATATCTTTTTTTATAATCTTTTCTTTTTTTTAATTCTTGTGGTAATTCATTTTCGTTCCACTTCTGTGTATATTCCCCATCGTTAATAAAAAGTAAAGCCCAATAAGCTTCTGATTGTTCTATAATATTTCTTCTACTTAAAAAAATAGTCTTTGAAAATTGACTCATTAAGTTAAGATAATAGTCTTGGCCTCTATTTACATTAACTATTACTTTGACTACTGTATTGTTTTTTATTTTTAATTTGTCTCTTTTATCAGGTTCAAACTGATAACCAAAACCATACGCAGATGCGATTGATTTCATTAAACTCGAACTACCCGTTCTTGGTTCTGTTATTAATAGAATGTTTTTCATATTTTATCCAAAATCTTTCAAATCCAAAGTATCCAAATGTTTTAAGTATTGTATCTATACCACCAACTGCAAGTCCGAATTTCCAATTACCACTTACTAACCAACCTGAAAATATTGTTATGGAAGTTGCTATAAACCTCCAAACAATAGTTTTAACAAGTGTTTTTTTATAGCTTCCCATCCTCTCTCAACCCCGCTCTTATATCCGTAGCTGATATTCTTTTTATCATGTCAGGTGGTTCATGCTCTATGACATTATATCCAACTCCTCTGCCATAATTTACAGATTCAATATCAGGTATAATAATTACTTTTATTCTACCTTCTTTTATTAAATCCCTTAGTTCGTATTTTATATTAGATTTTATATCTTTAGCGGACCAAGGTTGTTTTTCAGATGTTTCTACATCTCTAATTGCTATACAAACATTTTTACCTTCGTTTAATCTTTGGTCTATTAACCATCGATGTCCTTGATGCCATGGTTGCCATCTTCCTATAAATAAACTGTATTGTTTCATATTATTCGTTTTTGATATTTTATTAAATGACTAAAATTATGAACAATGTTAGGAAGGTCATTGACCTTATCTAACTCACTTAAAAAGTTTTTGTGTTCTTTATGTTCTGAATCATGAACTGTTTTAAGCTTGAATTGTTCATCAGTAAATGTATCCCAATTTACTATTTGAGTAAGTTTTACTTCCCATCTTACTTTTCTATCTTTAAAGTATTCTTCTATCATTTTGTAGAAATCATACATCTCTGTATAGTTTGTGTCTTGTACTACAAAAGAAAAACAATACCATTCTATAGTTTTTATTTTTGTAATAAACTTTAAATTTTCAAGGAGGATATTCCATTTACCTCCTATTCTTGTTTTATTTTCATATGTATCTTGTTTGGATGCATCTATAGATACTTCACAAGTTCTTATATATGGTTGTACTTCTTTCATAGTATCCCACATTGATTGTGTCCACAAACTTCCATTAGTATGAATGTGTATTCTATACATATTAGGAAATTTACTTGCCTTAAATTCTTGTAGAAATTTTCTAAATGATTTGGAATAAAATGGGTCAGCTGAACCACTTAGATAAATTGTATTAATTTTGTCGGATAGAACATTATTTATTTCTTTTAATTTTTTTTCTACTCCATCTCTATCCTTACCATAATAGTTAATTAAACCTTGTCTACAAGATGGACATTGAAAATTACAACTTCTATCAAAACAAAAATTTACAATTTTTATCTGTTGTGGTTTTGTATAATGTTTTACTGTTTTTTTATTTTTTTTAACAAATCTCGGTGATAATGTTCCTCTTTTTAATCCTGATAAATAAGGACAAACTACTTCATCACAATATTTGTAACTACCATCTAAAATAGATTCTCTAACTTGTTTTGATTTCTTACTTAAAAAACTTGACTCAATAGAGTTACCATCCCAAATATCTACACTTAACCAAGATGGGCAACATAAGAACTGATTCTTATCGTGTATTTCGGTATAACTAAAAGGAGTTGTACAAATGTAATCTTCTTTGTTTATCATTAAATCAAAGTTTTTAATTTTTTCTTTTTAGATTTTATTTTTATTAATTTACCATCTAATAAGTCTCTAACTTTCGCACAATCTAAATATTCTTCTTTTTCTAAAAAGAATTTGATACATTCTGTTAATACTGATTTATATTCTGATTTATCAACATAACAAATTTTATCATTTCCAAGTTTAAGAATAGCTACACCATCTTTTTGAAAAATCATAGCTTGATGAATTAATGATACCACTTCACGATAAACTGGTAGTCCATGGTCATCCATCCATAAGGATATTAAGTCATGATATCCAAATGTTAAATACTTTTTCCAATAAAGGTTATGTACTGGTATTAGTCCTAACATATCTATAAATATACTACTGAACTTTTTCTTTCCAAAGAACTTGTACTAAAACTATTAAAAAACATAAAATTAACTGAACAAATATTTTGGATGTTAGTGGTTGTTTAAAAAAATAAGAAGTTAACCAAGCATATGATATTATTCCTAATATGAATCCTATAAATCTATTTGGCCATAAATCACCATCAAATGCGGTGACACCATAGTATGTTCCTTTTAGAAACATCCAAGTTAAAGGTATAGCAACTACATACCAACCCCACCATTCAGGTTTCATTTTAGGATTAATAAATTGCCAGTTGTGTTGAAACCACACTATTACTTGTGCGGATGATATAAGCAGTACTGCGTATAGTAAGTGTAACCATTTAAAATTTTCCATTATTTAGTTTAAGTTTATTTATTGTGTTCTCCAACGAATTTTCGGAGGTTTTCCTACTGATGCTATAATTTCATCAAGAGTAATTCTGCCTGCAACTACTGAGGCGGTATCATATCTACCACTATATGGTAGTGGATTTTCTACTTGAGCTTGTTTTCTAATAGTCCAATCTATTACTTTTAATTTTTCTTCAAGACTATCTATTTGGTCAGTAGGAGCATTAAATGCATAATCTTCTTCTGCTTTAAATAGATTCCCACTAAGTGGAGGAACTTCACTACTGTTAAAGTTAATGACTGGTATACTATTTAAATAATACCAATTACCTTCATTCCTTGCTCTTGCTATTTTGTTTGAAAGTTGACTTGAAGTATAGTTTGTACCATCTAAGTTTATAACAAAATTTATATTTAATTCACTTCTGACTGTTGCACTTTGTACGCCAGGTTGAGATAAAGATATTGTTTCTCTTGCTCCTCTATGTCCTCTAGCACTACCACCACTATAATAACTTGATATATTAGTACTCGATGCTTCTTTTACCTCGGAATCAGTTGCTGGATACTGATTAACATATGCAGCTAATTCTTTATATGGTGGATTAATTACACCAGTCAAGGGTGTCCTTGCTGGTTTAGGTGGTATCTTTACATTCGGTTTTTTATATTTACCTGTTGGTGTGGATGGTGTTGTTGATGGTGGAGGTGTTGGAGGTGTTGTTATTTTTGTTAACACTTTCTGTTTCCTTCTTTTTCCTAATTTATGTCGTGAACCTGTCATAGCTATACCATCAGACATTATATGATAATTACCTACATATGGTTTTCCATTTAAAGTAAACTCACCTCCATTTGTGTGTAAACCGCTGGGTGTTTTTGGTGAGGTTCTTCCTTTACTTTTGTCTCTAAAATCTTTTTTTTTAGTTAAAGTTTTTGCTCGGCGATTTCTGTTGTTAAATGATGTTCTACTCCTACTTCCATTTTCTGGGTTTTCATCTGTAGAAGTATTGCTTCGTAGATTTTTGTTTTTTCTTCTTCTTTGTGCTAGTTGTCGTTTACGGAAACTCATATCTATAAATATCTCCTATTAAAATTTATTGTTAACAATTTCTGTATATGCTTGTGTATACGCATCGACTCTTCTCTCGTTAAATTCCTCTGAACCCATAATGTCATTAGCTCTATCCATTACTTCTCTATAAATACCCTTTGAATGTGATTTATAAAGAATCTCCTCTATATTTTTTTCTTCGGTCATTTTTTGATTTAATTCTCTTTGTTTAACCTTTGTTGTAGTTTTTGTATTTTTAACTTACCTCCTTCTGATAAAGGATGTTGTAATTTAAGTTGTACAATCTCTTCAACTATTTTATTATATTCTTGTTTATTCATATTAAATTCCAAATGTTTCTACATCATACCATCGTACTTCAACACCAGCTTCATCAAACATATCCATACTTCTTTCGGAAGAATCTTGCCACTTTTGTGAACTTGGACCTTGTGCTCTTGCCACAAATATTTTACTAATACCAGCGTTTATTATACCCCTTGCACAATCAGCACAAGGTATTCCACAAGTTAAGTACATAGTACATCCTTTTGTGGATACGCCTATACGAGCGGCATTGTATATTGCGTTTCGTTCAGCGTGTTCAAACCAAAAATACTTTTCTGGTCTCTCTTGTCTCTCAGACTTGTTATCATCTATTCCTCTTGGGAACGAATTGTAACCAGTTGAGACAATTTCTTTGTCTTTACCAACTATGACCGCACCAACCTTGGTCCTTTCATCTTTGGATTTTTCCTTAACTTGTTGAGCTATATTATAAAAATAATCTGTCCAATTCATATACTAATACATATTGTTTAAACATATTCCCAATCAGCTTCTTTTATTTCTTCACAAAACCAGTAATCATTACCTCTTACTTTAAAGGAGGTATCACATCCTAACCACTCTTTGATTCCTCTCACATCTCTTACCCTTTCAATGGGTATAATTGCATGAACCAAATATGGTTTATGGTTTATATATTCTATCGGTCTTTTGTATGAAGGGAATATCATAATAGTTAGTAGCCCGTAGGAGAGTCGAACTCCTCTTTCCAGGATGAAAACCTGGCGTCCTAACCGATAGACGAACGGGCCAAAATTTTGTGGAGGATATCGGAGTCGAACCGATGACCTCTTCGGTGCAAGCGAAGCGCTCTAGCCAGCTGAGCTAATCCCCCTTATTTTTATGCTTTGTTTTACGAGTATATTGTTTCTTACTCTTCACAACCTTTTCAGTCATTTTCTTTCCAATTTCATGAGATAGTTCACCAATGGTTATATTATCCCAATCTACTTTCTCTTGATATCGGTTCTGTTTCTTCTGATTCTTCATCTCCAATTAATTCCATTGTTGTGTTACTTCTATTCCTCAGATATTGTTCCTCGGTCCATTGAGGAGTTCTATCTGTAACAAACTCTATAAACTTATGTGTCTGAGAGTTATTGGTTTCTTCTTTAATTTTAAAAGTTAGTTTTCTCATATTATATTGTGTTTTTAATTAAAGGTTTTCCTTCTGGTACTAATTCATCACTTGGCCAATAGTGATGAAAACATATATTGTTAATAAAAAAATATCTAATTGGTTTAAAAAACTTAGTAACATCATCACTATTTCGTGTAATGTGATTTTCACATTCCAATATTATATCATCCCATTTGTCATTATAAAGTTCTGAAAAATGTTTTTTGCAAAAATCTAAATGTGTCTTTATATCTAAATGACCATCAGGTTTTAGTTCTTGATTAATAGTTTCAAAAGAATATGTACGGTGGGTATTATCTTCATCAGCTTTATACAAACTATCAAATCCTCCACATAATTTTTTTATTTGTTTGATGGTATTCTTTGTCGATGTCTTTTGTAATATTTTAATACCTTGTGGATTACTACCAAATACAAATGCATTTTTAATCTTGTATTTACAGTTTATTGAATCAAGTATTTTTATTATTGATTGTAAATATGTATATGTCCTTTCTATTTCATAGTCAAAGTTATCCATATGATTCTCAATAAATTTTCTTCCATATATTTCTTCAATCCCATCGCCAGTAATTCCACCAATACCTTTCCACCCATATCCTTCTGTATAATAATCAATCCTATCCCATGATGTTAACATAATTAATATCGTATCATCTTGTGTAATATTAAAATAATCAATTGCTCTTATTATTTTATTTAGAATACTAAAATTATCAGAACCAGCCTGTCCAAAATTATAGTGTTCAGAATATTCCAAAGATATCATATCAGCCCATGTTGGCCAACGATAACAAGTATGAGAACAACCAAAGGTAAACAATCTTTTTTTCTGATTGTTAATAATATTTTTTCTTAAATAGTTCATTTTTTTAAAACTTATATAGTTATACTAGCACAGTACTTAAATAAATATATATACCCTGCACTTAAATACTAAAGCACTAAGGGTTATCCGAACTTGAGAATATACCTTTCAATTAATCGATTATATAACCTTTTATCTTCATACACCTTTTTAAACTGTTCAATATATCTACGACAAGGTTTTCTGTGAATTACTGATTCACAACTATCGATTACTTTTTTTGCTTTAAAATAAACTAATTCTTTTGATTCAATCATCCTACTACTATTTGACCTGTATTCCACGATGGAATATAGTATTTAAATTTTAATGGTTGTAAAACCTCTTTTATAATCTTATCTTGTAAGTCTTTGGAATGACCTGTAATTATCGTACATGATATTATAGATGAATCCAATGACTCATCAATCAAAAAATCTTCCGTTGCTCTTACTGCCTCATTATGGGTAAACCCGTGTAAGTCTAATTCGTTCATACTTTATATTTTTTCTTATAAGTTTCCAAAAAAGTTGGACCAATACCGATGGCTAAAATTTCTGCATCATTGGGTATGATTGGTTTTCTTGCTCTTGAGTTTATTATTCTATCTACATGATATGGAAATACTTCTACTCTAACTTTTCTACATCCTTTTGGTAGATACGCTACTGTTGTTTCCTTACCGTCCATATGATGGTTGTCTATTATAGTGACAATCTAATAATTGTTGAGCCACTTCCATTGATATTTGATTCGTGTTATACAACTCCCAAATTAATTTTTTCATTTCCTATATATTGTATCGTATACTCCCCATACTGACATTCCTATCATTATGATTAAAACTATTATCTGTTCCATTTTTTTTATCTAAAATATTCCATATCGTACATCTCTTGAAATTTGTACTTTATTTCTTTTGGTATTCTAATAAAGAATACTCTGAACCATATGTAGATTCTTTTTAACATAATTCACATTCTGGCATAAACCAAAAGATTAGTATTATTACGATGATTGCAATTATTGTTACCAATATTTTAACTACTTCTGATTGTTGTTCTTTCCAAGTTCTAGCTTTTAATCCCCAATAAACTCCGATTCCAGCTGCCCAATCCATCGCTCTACCTATCCAATCAAATGGTGGTACTTTTAAAAGGGTTACTAATCCTATAAGAAATCCTGTAAAGTATTCTCCTCCTATAATAAGTCCAAGTGATGATACTAATAAGTACCAACCTAAGTATCTTTGTAAGTGTTGTTTCATATTGATAAGTGGTCTAATTTTTCTTTTAATCGTTTCATGTGTTTACAAGGTGAGTGTGGTCTGAATTGTCTTGCCATACACTCACAATCATCAATCGTATAATCAGTTACTCTAACTTGGTAGTAACTTAACTTATGTGTTTTTTTATTACGAGAACCCATTTCTCTATAGTACCAACTATTCATTGTTTTGTCCATTAATAAATCCTATTATAAATAATGCCATAAAGAATGGCCATAAACAAAGGTGCATCAATCTACCTATATCATCATTAGGTTTTCCTTGTTGTAATGTAAAGTATTCCCAAAAGAATGCCCACATAAATCCATAGAATAGATAATCCATTACTCTACACCTGCGTTATATTCTACTAATATTAGTTCGGCGGTTTCTTCATCTACCCAACCATCTCCATCAATATCTACTATATCACCGATATAATACATACCTTCTTGTTCTTTTAATTCTGATTTTGTCATAATCCTACTCTTTACCGATTAAAGTTGCGTTCCACATTTCACAAGCCATTAAAGCTTCATCAAGATTATCCGCTTCAAAGTGGAATATTTCATTATTTTCTTTTGCTATATATTTCATATTTTTAATGTTTTAACTTATTTACATAGTAAATATACGAAAAAAAAATGAGAAAACCAAATTTTTTCCTATTTATTTTAAACAAAGTTTATGTCTATAAAGTATATAAATTGCTTGGGAACTTCATTTACCCAAGGAGGTGGTTTTGAATATTGGCATCATGATGGTATTAAGATTGCATATGATGGTTTAGGTCCTATGGTTGATAAAACTCATTGGGAGTTCAGTTGGCCTGGTCAATTACAAAAGTATTTAGGTGATACATATCAAGTAAGAAATTTTGCAAAGTGTGGATTTGGTAATGAACGAATTTATCGTAAGACACATGATATGATAAACAATCCTGATTTTGACCCAAAAGAACATATTTTTTTATTTGAGTTTTCTGATATTGGAAGAAAAGAAGTATATCATGTTGACTTAGATAAACACCTTATATTGAATTATGATTTTGATTCCAAAGATGGGGAAAGGATATTAGCTGATGACCCAACCTATTTAGGAAAATTTCATCAATTATCTTTAGCATATGATTATTGGTTTGAAACTAGAGAACAAGAATTAATACTTAATAAAGATGTAAATAAATTTAGAGAGTTCTTTAAAAAAACAATATCACTTAGTAATACAGTTTCAAATGTAAGTAGAAATGTTGAGATGTTTTTATCGTATTTAGAATTTAATAATGTTCAGTATGTGATAGTTCAAAAACCAATGTGTTTGAATTTGTACAATTTTAAAAAACAACTTGAGCATAGATGCATTAAAAAAGGAATAGTAGAGATTTGTCAGAGTGGTAAAATGACAATTGATAACGATTGTAATCCAAAAAAGGGTGATGATTTACCTGAATATTTTGGAATAGATGATAGACATGGTGGATACTATTGGGCTATCCATGTATCTAACTTAATTTTTAAAGAAATAAATAAAAGATATTTTGAATCTAAACTAAAACCACATTGGGTGGGTTTAACTAGGAAAGAGATTAAAAATAAAATTGCTGAAAACTTTCGGAAATACGAAGAGTCGAGGTCTAAGGATGATTCTAATGAAAGAAATTTATCTACTGAAGCTTATAATCATAAGAGTTTGTTTTGACTACCTACATATAAACCACCACATGGCTGATACGCATAGTGATACTTCGCACTATATTCGGTTAGATTAAATAAATTTGTTTTAGTTATACTTTCGTGTATGTCTAAATACTTATCTACATTTGTTTCTTTATAAAAATCAAAGTTAGACTTTACAAATTGTAAATGTATTGGTATAATCCAATGACCATCCCATTCTAATTCGTTTTGTTCATTTATAAAATAATAGTGAATTTCTTTTTCAGTATATTCTTTTGCAATAGTTTGTAAAGAATCAGAATGTCCAATTAAATTTTTTAAATGTTCATGATAAAGTTTGTATCTATCCGTATTCTGGTAGTGTACACCATATAAAGCATTTATAATTTTATAATTTAAACGATGATTTTGGAACAATCTTACTATAGATTCAATATATAATGTTGTTTTTATTAATCCATCGGAGGGTGAAAATTCTCTTCTGTATTTATCAGTATACCATTCTTCACAATCATTGTGAATTGTATTAGTAACAATTCTTTCAAATTCAGGTACACCATTACCAATTACAACATCATTTCTATTTTCTTCTGGTATTAAAAGGACAAAATAATCATCCTCAGATAATTTCCACTTTTCTTTATTATTGATTAGGTTTGATATTTGATAAAATGCGTATAGTGGACCACTACCAGCTTGTCCGAAATTTATATGTTCATCAAATTCTTCTGCCAATATGTTAGCCCAAGTTGGGTATCCATGATTGGTATGTGAACATCCAAATGTAAATAGTCTTTTCATTTCAACCAACTTATTAGAATATTAAGGGATATGAGTATGTTTGTTATTACACCTTGTAAGATTAGTATGGTTCTGAATCTTGCTACTGCATCAGCTTCTTTATCAGATTGTCCTGTTTTTTCTCCAAGTGCCTGTGCCCATAGTCTCCAAATTCTTTTCATTTTACCTCCAATTGAAGTTACAACCCATGTGTCCATATTGTGCGGTTTCACTATATATAGGGTTTTTAAGATTTAAAAACTCAATAATTCCTTTTGGTGTCAAGTCATATCCTTTTATCGATTCATGTGTACCATCTACGATTGCCGAAGCTTGAAGTGGTTTATCATAACCAATTGCATATGCTAATTGAACTATTACTTCTTGTGCAGTTCTATCTTCTAAGATATCTACTGCAATTCTTCTCGCCATGTAAGCTGCACTTCTATCAACCTTGGTACAATCCTTACCACTAAATGCTCCACCTCCAAGTGGAACTCTTGGTCCATAGTTGTCTACCGCTAGTTTTCTACCGGTTACACCTGCATCGGCGGTAAATCCTCCTATATCCCAATCACCCGCAGGATTACAATGTAATGATTCTATGGTGTAATTAGGAAAATCCTCAAAGTATTCCCTTACTAATTGTTGTAATTGTTCTTTGGGTGCTTTTTGGAATGAACATACTACTCTTAGTGAGTTACCATTCATCGTTACTTGTGTTTTACCATCAAAGGGAAACCTTCCATAAATAAATTTATTCAGTTCTCTTGATAAATAATACTCTTGAGGTAAGTATTGTTCATTCTCGTTACAAGCATATCCAATCATAATACCTTGGTCACCTGCACCACCAGTATCTACTCCTTGTGATATTTCTGGTGATTGTGAGTTAAGGTGTATTATTACATCTGTAACACCTGATATGTCATAAACAACTGATTTGATATCATCAGATGATACTTTGGTGTTTGATGTTACTTCACCCGTAATGAACACTTTTCCATTACCTCCACAAGTTTCTATTGCTACTCGTGAATTTGGGTCTCCTTGTAAATATAGGTCTAATAAGGTGTCGGATATCCTATCACACATCTTGTCTGGATGCATAGGTGACACACATTCTGCGGTCTTAATCATATAACTAATTTATTTTACTTTATATAAATATATTAAATTTAATTTATTCTAATTCTTCAAACATACCCCAAATTTGTATTATCTCAGTAATGTATGTTGGTGAGTATGATTTAATATCTCCAATTTCACCCATAGTTAAATCTGTGATTGCTTTTTTTGTTTTTAAGGTTTCAATGATACCACCTATTAATCTTGGATACTTATCCAAATCTTTTAATAAGGGTTCTTTAATTTCAGGTTTTAATCTTTGAAATAGTGTTTTCATAATTAATTTAAATAGTTAGGTCCAAAATAATTCCATTTATCACTTCCATCAAAGATATTACCCCTCGAATGTTTTGCAGGTGAGTTCCAACTTGCAGGTTTTAGTAAATCTCCTTTACATATAAGAGAACCTTTGTAAACTCCTTCCCACATAGAAACGAATCCCCATACTGAACCTTCATCTATAATTTTCATATATTTTTTACCTTTTGATATCGAAAGGGGTGTATAGGGTTTATAGGAAAATTCTTTATCCCAATACTCTTTTCTTTTTTTATTGACTTTATCAAGCCATGTTTCAAATTGTGTTACTACCATATTATTTAATAAAGTTGGTTATCAAAAATGAATTCGTTTATAAATCCATTATCATTATCGTTGATATAATCAATCATATCATCGCTCATAGGTTTATCATCATAATCAGCGGAGGCAATAAATGCATCACAAAAATCAGGATAATCAAAACTATGGATATCTTCAATTTCTATATTTGTTATTTTACTAAAGTCTATATTCATATTAACAATTATTACATTCAATTATTTGTTCAGGTCCTATAATGGTATTCATCCAACCAATGTTCATCGAGGTCTCGTAATGTTTTACTTTTACTAAACCTTTTAAATCGGTAACCTCGCCATCAACGATAGGTCCACCATATGGAAGTGTGTAGTTATCATCAATTACAACACCTTCAAGTACTCTCTCGTACTTATCTCTAAATTTTACTTCTTTTCCTTTTAAACTCATATTAATTATTTACATAGTAAATATACGAAAAATAAATGACAATTCCAAATTTTTCAGTAACTATTTTCGATATATTTTTTAATGAGGGGGTCTTTCTTTTGTCGAAAAACTTTTTAAAAATAAGGATACTCGTGGAAATACTTTCAGATAGTTATTAAGTTAAGCTTCTAAACCCCACCAAATCGGTAAGCTTTGTAGTTCTATTTATCATAAAGGGGAGTATACCAGTAGAAGTTACTTTCCTAATGGACTAATTCAGATTAAAAGGATTACACTTATAGATACCCTATAATGCAAGGGTTTAGATATTAAAAGCCTGAGTTATCAAATAACATTGTTGGTACATGAGCTAATAATACTACGAGCTCACTTACTCTATATAGTAGTAATAAAGAACATAATAAACTTAGTCTGAGAAATAAAGGGGAATTCAGTACTATCGTATAGGGGTATAGGAGTACTAAGGGTATTGAACCTTTCTTACCAACATCGAAAAAAGAATTATCTACCCTTCACTATAGAGGCGAGTATTAGATTCGAACTAATGTCTATGGAGTTGCAGTCCACTGCCTATCCTCTCGGCCAACTCGCCATGGTTATTTCTTTCCCCATTGTATTCTATTCCATATTCTTTCAAATAGGTAATAAACACAAAAACCAGTTATGTTCATATATAGGGCATTTAAAAAGTTATCCTCGGTTACCTCAATACTAAGTACTAAGAAGGAATTCAATATAGCTACTATCCTCCAACTGATGGTTTTAGATATTGTTCTTTTTTTACTTTCTACAAACATTCTTTAAATTTACTTGTACCCATTCTAATTTCTTTGTTTTATCGCTTAAGGTTAAAAGGTAATGTTTACCCTCTACTATCTTTCTATATTTATCTTTCATATTTTATTCTACATGAGCTATTGGTGAAAGGTGCTCATTTTCCTTTTTAATACATTGTGTTACACCATAGGGGTAGTTAGGGTATTTTTTCTATAGGTAAAAAAATTGACCTCGATATAAAAAGAGGTCCGAGGCCCATTTACAAAAACGCTTTTCTCTTAGTTACAAGAAACCTCCGTTGGGTTATACTGCCTTTTCTCGCTCCTCTACATAGATACCTACTCCTAAGAGAGTTATGGCCCATGTAAGGAAAGATAAGGCTTCTAAAGGGTTTTTGAGTAATGCAAGGAATACTCTTGCTGTGAATTTAATTGCTGAGGGTAGTGTTATTAGTAATACTATACTTAATACTACTATACCTAATGTGAGCATCTTTTCTTTTATGTTCATGTATACCGACTTTTATTTTATTGAGGATATGTTCCTATTTCCATTCTAATTTCTTGCACCACCTCGTTGTCCTCAGGTGATAGGGCCAGAAACCATTCCTCAGTACAATCTTCTACAAAGACATCTGACATAAGGTCAGGTGTACCATCGTTATTCATTGGATAAGTAATACCAGTTACCTCTTCAATGAAGCAACCTACCGAATTTAGGGGGATATAATTTGTGTTATTCATAGTTATCAATCATTTACATAGTAAATATAAGCATTTTTTCTGACATTTCCAAATATTTTAACACTTTTTTTCAATAAAATGCATAAAAAAACCCCTCTGAAGGGTAACAGAGAGGTGAAATTTGGATTTTACTTCATGGTATTGTCTCAAATACCACTCATAGGAGAGATATAGATAGCCCTTTTTGAAGCTTTGTTCACATTTGTAAACAATATTATCGGTGCGTAGTGTCATTTCATCGCCTCTGACACCGATATTGTTCGAGGTGATTCGTTTTTTAAGGAGAAAAATCACCAACAGCTCCATATATAGGGTTGGAATAGGTTGGAATTGAACCAACTTCGGTACACCATCGAGTTTCGAACCTCTTGATAACCCCACAACAGGGTATTGGTGAGTAGACCAGTTCTACTTATAGAGGAGTTACCCTCAGCGGCCTCAACGGACCTTCACACATACTATTCCATATATTTTTCAAAGAACATGAGACTCAGTTTAGAGTACTTCTCAATCAACTGACTCATTTACTATGTAAATATACGAAAAAAAAATGACATATACAAGCTTTTTATCACTTTTTTTTCATTTATTTTCACTTTTTATTTACTTTGCCGGCCATAGAGACACTTGACTTACCCGCCCTACCACCCTAAAGATAAGCCTTTTTACCCACATATCCAAATAAAACACATGACAATATGTCCGCTCCTATACGATTTACACTTTTGCTACCAAAAACAAGCTTTTATTAGCATTCTCATAATTGACATGACAACATGACATACACCCCCATGCAGACAAATTAGCATATTCGCAATTATGGTGGAAAAACGGGCATGACAAAAAGTCCGAAGCATATAAACACACACTTGAGGCCATCAATTATAGTGATATATGTGGGATGGGGTGGTAGAAAGTGGGAAATATATCACAATTTATTATGATATAAGTGGTTTTGTGCAACCCAATAATGGCCAATAGAGTGCAATACCCTCCA
>VMHT01044331.1_pt1 | contig 20961 bp, 27 predicted proteins | sample 4693611 | NCBI WGS metagenome assembly VMHT01 (sample SAMN12280063, study PRJNA550983) | marine metagenome | isolation source: seawater sampled from same location over 5 years 0.02-0.2 micron viral filtrate | place: USA: collected off the coast of southern California halfway between the port... ...
GCGCTCTTGAAGAGGCGCACCAGGGGTGAACGGATGAGTCAAACCACGGTGCTCATCGATGCGCATTGCGTCATGTGTAACGGCATGGCACAATTTCTGGAACGGCGAGCACGGCCCGATGCGTCGTTGGACATCGTGGGCATCCAGTCGGACGAGGGCCAAGCCATGATCGCAGACTTCCCAGATCGACTCAAGGCAATGGACACCGTGTACGTCGTAAGAAACGACCGCGTTTACGCTCGATCCGCCGGTGCCATTCGACTGTTGTTGTGCATGAAATGGTACTACGCCATGTGGTATCCGTTTGCCTGGCTGGTGCCCCTTCCTCTTCGCGACGGTGCGTATTGGGTGGTGTCCAAACTACGACATCGTTTTGGCCGAATTGAGGGCTAGAGGTCGAGGTCCAACACCACCGGCGCGTGATCCGACACGTCGATGCCGCCCTGGCGAACAATGGTGCAGTCCACCATGGCGGCGGCCGCTGCTTCGTTGAGCAGGAAATAGTCGATGCGCCACCCACGGTCCTTTGCTCGGGCCTGACCGCGGTTTGACCACCACGAGTAGATCTTGTTGCCTTCACCAACGGCCGTTCGAAACGCATCCACCCAGCCGTCGTTCAACAGCTCCGTGAACCACGCACGTTCGTGGGGCAGAAAGCCTGAGTTCTTCGCGTTCCCTTTGGGGTTCCAAATGTCATCCTCGGTGTGAGCGATGTTGAGGTCACCGCACACCACCACTGGACGGTCATCGTCAACGTAGGGGCGGATAAATTGCCTCCATTCCTCCATCCATCCTTCTTTGAACAGCTGACGTTCATCCTTGTTCGAACCGCTGGGCAAGTAGGTGTTGATGCACACCACGTCGCCGATTTCACACACAAGAACACGCCCCTCGAGGTCGGTGGGATCGAGTTCGCCACCCTTTCCTTTTGAGAGCACGGTGTGCGGGCCGTTTGTAGCGGTGGCCACACCGCTGTAGCCCTTCTTTTCCGCAGGATGGAGGGTGACCGTCCACGATTCTGGCCAGCGCCAATCCTTGGGGAGTTGTTCCTCAAGCGTTCGGGTTTCTTGAAGCATCATCACGTCGGCGCTCAACTCCTCAAAGTAAGCGTCGATGCCTTTGCGAATCGCAGCGCGCAGGCCGTTGACGTTCCATGAAACAAAACGCATGGTTGGCCCTCGTCTCGGCGGTGAATAAGGATTCAAGGTATGTTTTGTCCGCATTTCTGGCCGGTCTGAGCCGCTGCGTCGGCCAAACGATGATCGGACGCTACCCATTCACCAGCCAGCAGGATGCCGCTCGAGCGATGAGCGTCGAAGGTGGGTTTTGCTCCTCTCGTCTGGACGACGACGTTGCGCTGCTTGCGATCGTGAAGGGCGTGGCGTTGCCAACCTCGGGCGTGCTGTTCAAGAAAACGATCGAAACGTTGGTTTCGATCTTCAACGGATTCCCCCTTGCGCTCGACCATCAAGGCGGACAGAAACGCTCCGTTCAACCCCAATTTGGGTTGAACATTGGCCACGTCAACGAGGTACGCTCCCTCGGCTGGGTCCACGATGCCGTGGAGTTCCCCCACTGGACGAGAGGAGAGTGTTACGTCAAGGGTGCTGGCCCGCACCGGTGAAACGGACCCAAGGCCGTCATCGCCGAGGAACTTCAGGAGGGTGCGAGCCTGCTTCAAACCGCACGCCACGACGACGGTGTCGCTTTGGAAGGTGCGGCCGTCCTCGAGGACAACCTGCCCCCGTTCCACCGAGGTCACCTTGCAATTGGCTTCGATGAGCACCCCCACTTCGTCGAGGGCCGCCGCCATTCGGCCAACGAGACCGGCCCAACCCTCTCCAACGACCGCCAAGCGACCCTTCAACAAGGCTGTGTATCGTTCGTCGTACACCTCCACGCCCGAGCCAGCGAGAAGGGCCGAACCCTGCACGGCGGGTGAAGTGGTTTCGATGCGTTTCAGTTGACGACGAAGTTGGGAGGCCAAACGGACGTTGTTTCGGGGCCGCAAGAGGCCCGTGCCCACGACGTGTAGGCGGTCAAGACGCGGCGAGGTCAGCACCATAGGAAGACGACTAATTTTCTTCACCACTCGCATCAACGGACCGCGTTGGAGCAGAAGGTGGGGTCCGTATCCAAAGGGCGCGCCGTCGACGGTTTGAGATGCAGCTCGACCTCCCAAACGATCCGTGCGGTCCAACACAACGACGTGATGTCCGGCACGAACGGCGTACAACGCGGCGGTCAAACCGGCGATGCCGGCACCCACCACGGTCACGCGCCCCATGACACAGCCACGGGGGATTGAACGAAAAGGTCGTTGGAAGGGGTGCTTTGAAGTGGTGGCCGGCACTCCAATCATCATGGCCGATGCACCGCTCTTGCCCCACGACCGTGGGCATGAATTGTGGACCATGGAAGATGGCCCGAGTCGGAAATTGCTCGCCAGCATTGACCGTTGGGTGGGGGCAATGGTGGGAGACGACGGCATCGACATGCCGCTCTCAGGCGGTGGACCAAGCATTGAGGCCACGGTCTTTGCCCGCCAGGATGGACTGATCGTTGGATGCGCTGTGGTCGACTACATGCTTCAAATTTGGTCCCCGTCGGTTCGAGTGTCTTGGTTTGCTGGCGATGGAAAGCGCGTTTCTTCGGGCGATGAAATCGCCGTCCTCTCAGGTGCTCGAGACGACGTGTTGGCCATTGAGCGTCCGGTGCTGAACGCGCTGGGCCAACTCTCGGGCATCGCAACAGAAACCAAACGGTGGTCAGCAATCGCTCCAAAACAAATCGCCAGCACTCGCAAGACGATTTGGGGGCTCCTGGACAAGTGGGCCGTCCACATGGGCGGTGGATTGACCCACCGTCTTTCCAAACACGACGCTGTGATGATCAAAGAGAACGATCTTGCCAGCATGCACGAGGAACTGGACACTCACACCGAGCGACTTGTGACCTTCCTGCAAAGCGTCGATGTCAGCGAGGTGGGAGCGTTCTTGGAAGTTGAAACACGGTCCGAAAAAGAGGCGTTGATGGCCGCCATGGTCTGGTCTCAGCGAAGAACAGAGCAGGGCGTGGACCGCCTCGTCATCATGTTGGACAATTTCTCGCCGGAGCAATGCAAAGCCGTCAGTGAACAGATGGAAGACCAGGAAATCCGAGAACACGTGGTGCTCGAAGCGAGCGGAGGCATCGTGTTCAGCGACCTCAAATCATGGCACGAATGCGGCCTGGACGTGATCTCGACAAGCGTGGTCAACCGAGGCGTGCAGCCCCTCGATGTGAGCATGCTCGTCAAGGGCTTGTGAGGCGAGACCATGGACGACATTGCGGCCGACCCGAGTCATCCACGCTACGCTTCGCTGCTCATGCGACACCGTCTCGAAGTTGCAGCGAGGAAGGGCATGCTTGCGGACAGTGCGATGATCGCCCACGGGCGAGGCGAGGCGTTTGATTACCTGCTGGGTGAACGGACCACCGAGAGCGCTGCGAGAGCTGCACGACAGGCGCTGGCGACGCTCCAGGCTGCGGAACGACCGGTGTTGAGCATCAACGGCAACGTTGCGGCTCTTGCCTGCGATGAGATGCTGCATCTCGCCGATCATCTTTCGTGTCCCGTGGAGGTCAACATCTTCTATCGAACGCCCGAACGCATGGATGCCATTCTGGGCCACATGAACGAGCGAAATCGAGCCTTGGGATTGACCGTCCCCGTCCTCGGCCACGCTCCGGACGCACAGATTCCTGGTCTGAAAGGCCCCCGTGCAGCGTGCCATCGAGACGGTCTTCTCAACAGCGATGCCGTGTTGGTGCCGCTCGAAGACGGCGACCGCTGCAACGCCTTGGTGGCCATGGGAAAATCCGTCGTCGTCGTCGACCTCAATCCGCTGTCGCGCTCAGCCCAACAAGGCACCATCACCATCGTTGACGAAGTGTCTCGAGCGCTCAACACGATGCTGGAACTGGCTCGAGTCGAGGGTGAAGTCCACGTGGACCCGAACTACGATCACGCCGCGGTTCTGAACGAAGGCCTTGCGGAAATGCTGGCGTCGTTGAAGCGATGATTCAACGTTCTTTGAGTTTGGTTGCCAGGCGAGCTGCAATGCTGGTGCCCACGTCCGAGCACGAGGCGTTCCCACCGATGTCGTAGGTCAACATCTTGCCATCCTTGAGATGTTCTGCGACGCTCTCATCGATGAGGTTTCCAACGGCGATGAGGTCCTCGTCGTTGGTTTTCCGTCCGAGATAGTCCATCATCATCTGAATCGAATTGATTGAAGCGATGGGGTTGACTTTGTTCTGTCCTGCGTGCTTTGGAGCCGATCCGTGGACGGGTTCAAAGAACGCGTGATCGTCGCCGATGTTTCCTGAGGCAGCCATGCCCATGCCGCCCTGAAGGACGGCCCCAAGGTCGGTGGAGATGTCCCCAAACATGTTTGAGGTTACGACGGTGTCGTAATGCTCAGGTGAACGGGTGATCCACTGCATGAACGCGTCGATGTAACCGTAGTCAGCTTCTGTTCCAGGGTAGTCTGAAGCAACTTCGTCAAACGTGGAACGGAAGAGTTGGCACCCGCGTGTGACGTTGGATTTGTCAATGCAGGACACCCGTCGAACGCCGTCCACGGGCGCACCGTTTCGAGTCTCAGCGATTTCAAAGCCCATTCGAATCAGTCGCTCAGAACCGGCTTTGGAAATTGGGCGTGGGTCGTAGGCGACTTCGCCTTCCAAGCCGGGGAACGTCATGGGACCCGGTTCGTATTCTTCCCGGCCTTGAGCGCGGTCTGCAGAGCGGCGGAGCAAGGCGTGGTACAGACCCTCGGTGTTCTCCCGCAGGATGGTCATGTCCACCATGCCCGGCTCCCAGATCTGGCGGAAACTTCCGTGGATTTTGTGCGGGACCCCTTCGTAGAGTTTGATGGGGCGCACGTTTGCGTAGAGGTCAAGCCCGCTACGCAGTCCGAGAATAACCGATCCGCCGGCAAGATCGCCGTTGGGCAAACGTGCCCCGGGATAGCCAATGGCACCGAGGAAAATAGCGTCGGTTTGATGTTTGCACAGTTCAAACGAGCCCTCTGCCCATTCCTCACCGGTGGCCTTGTAGTGCTCTCCGCCGCAGGGGATGACGGTCTGGTCAAAACCATGATTGGAATGCTCTTGAATGGTGTCCAAGATGCGTTGCGCTTCAAGCGCCACTTCTCGGCCGGTCCCGTCGCCTGGCAGAACCGTGATGCGATGGTCACTCATGCGTTGTCGCACATAGCGCTTCTACATGAACGCGACCCTCGGCGCACGACGGCTTTTTGTTCGTTCTTGTGTTAATTTTCTAACTTATTCAACGTGCGTCGCACAACCCCAAGCGCCCGGTTCCAGTTCGCACGAGGGGGATGCTTCATAGGCTGTCAAGCGAGAAGAACTTCCATGGCAGATGAGCGTCAAAACGAGCAGGAGCGGCGTGTTTCTGTTGACGATCTGCCCGCTCCTGTGCGCCAGCTTGCCGACGCCATGCTGGGCGTCAACCCCCAATGGAACGTCCATGATTGGCTCATTGAACAAGCCAACCTCACGATGGATTTGCTGGCCGTTGACCTGCTGCGAGAAAAGGTGGTCGTTGACCAGCGACTCCAACGGCTCGAAGATCTTGGGCGCCGACTTGAGCCCACGGCTCAACAGACGACAACTCCGCAGGATCCCAACCAGCGTAATTTGTTCGACTGCTTTGACCTGAACGAACCGCACGTCCTTCGTGGCCTCGGTGAACGTGTCACTGCACCTCAGCCGTCTTCTGCCGACGATCAAGATGAGCATCACCCATCGAACATTTTTCTCGACCTGATGCCTGAGGCAAACACGGACGACCCCTTGCTGGCCATCGCCTGTCAATCGGTGGTCATGAGCATTGAGATGACCCTGGCCAAGGGTGAGCCGGTGGCAACCCTTCAGAACATCTTTGACCACACCCGAGGTTCAAACATCGAAGACGATGAGACCGACGAGGCCATCGACCACCTGTTGACCACTGGACTCATGATTGAAGTGGACGATGACTGCTTCATTCTCCTCCCTCCGTGATGGGGGCCCACAGCAGTCCCAGCGACGGACTATATGGGTCGCACGACAATGGTAGTGCATGGGAATAGTACGATCCGTTTTCTGGGGAGGCATGGCGTGGTTTGGAGCAACATCGATGATGGTCCATCCAGAAATGGCGCTCGGGCTGGCCGTCGTGGTGGCCTTTCTCTCGGAATCGACCAACCACGGAGCCTCGTTGAGACGAATGCAGCGAGCCAGTCGAGACTTATCGACGCAACTTCAAGAAGCGAACGGGCAGGTCGAAAACCTCGAACGCGCCCTGACGCGAAGACACGTCGAACTCAACGCCGCTATTGAGGAACTGCAACGTAGGGACGCTGTTGGGAGCCCGGCTGCGAGAGAACTCCTCGACCGTCAAGAAGAAGCCATGAAAGCGGCCTCGAACGCGCTGAAGGCTCGTCATGAGCGAAACGACGTGGTGTTTGACAGCATGGAACGGTTGCTCAACATGCAAGTTGAACAGACCGCAAACATGCAGCAGGCCATGAGCGATCTTCTTCAACACCTCATCACGCAACCGCGCGGACACTTCACCATGAGTGACAGTGTGCTCGTTCAGGAACGCGGAGGTGGCCCACCTGCAAACGAAACCTTTGCTGAGCTGAACGAATGGCTCTCGGGCGAAGCGGCATCTTCACCATGAGGGTCGACCTGGGCGCGCCATGGCGAGCAAGAAGGAAGGCGCACAGCGTGTTCTTGATGCTCAAGCCTCGAGAACCAAGGTTCGAGGGCGTTTGCTACCAGCTGGACTTGGCATCGCGCTTATCGGTGCAGGCGTGGCTGTCTTGACGAGATGGCAATTTGGTTTAGCCACCGTTCTACTCTGCGGGTTGCTCATGCAGTACGCCGTCGAACGCATGAACACCATTCTGGAAGCGAGCGTTGCCACCGGGATTCGAGACATGGGTTGGGATGCCGACACGGCCCTGACCGAAGAGACGCTTGACACCATCCGTCGAATCGCCGAACGCTAGGTGAGGGTGCATGACCAACGCAAACGTGCTCATTCAACAGTTCTTTGTCCATGAACGCAGTCGAAAACGACGAACACTCGTCGTCCTGTGGAGCTCGATCGTTCTGGTTGATGTCTTCGCTGTTGGCGCCTATTTCGGGGGCATGGCGGTCGAACGGATTGCTGCGTTTCTTGTCGTCCCGGTCCTTGCATCGTTCGCTCTCCTTTGGCGGTCATTGAACGGGGAGAGCACGCTCCAAACACGACTAGCCCACATGCTGGATGCGGTTGAGTTTGGTTGGGATGACCTGCACGGCTTGGACCTCAACGCCGAAGAAGCCGATCGCTTGCACGAAGCGTTCACGACCATCGCAGCCGGCCGTTTAGCGACCAACGAAACCGAATTGCAGACCCGTGGAAGGGACGAAAAAGGGCCTGCCTTCGATCGTAAAGATGCGACCATCGACCCGAATCGTGGCCGTGTGGACCCGAATCTTCACGAAGCCGAGTACTTGGGTCTCGAGGGGGAGTTGCGCGTGTCGGAGCGGTTGGTGGAAGAAGCCAATCAGCAATACGCCGAACAGGCTCAGCGGCAATGGGAGGTCGCTGAAGCACGGGATTTGGACAACATCGAGGCGGGCGTCAAGCGTCTGGGCGACTTGGTGGCCTCGGGTTGGTTCGAGCAAAACGCCAAGGACGGTGCACTTTCAGAGTTGATGGAATCTCACGAGGACCCGGGTTCTGAATGAGCATCTTCTAAAGCCGCCTCCCTGCGTTGCGACCCATGAAGGTGAAGGCCATTCTCGTCGCAGGCGGTTATGGCTCTCGACTGCATCCGTACACACGCTACACGCAGAAGACATTGCTTCCCTTGTTTGACCGCCCTGTCATCGATTACGCTCTTGGAACCATTCGTCGTGCTGGCATACGTGATATCACGATCATTTCGAACCAATTCGTTGGTCAAATCGCCAAGCACGTCGGCCAGGGTTTGCCCGGTGAACGAATTCACTACGTCATTGAAGAAGAACCGTTGGGTGTTGCACACGCGCTGAATCTGGCACGACCGTACAACGCCGACGCTCGGTTGATGGTGTACTTCTCCGACAACATCACGACGTTGGAATTTAAAGAACACGTGAATCATTTTGAAACAGCAGCGACCCCACCTGGTTGTTTGCTCATCGCACGTGAGGAGCCCCACCCAGAGGCGTTCGGCGTGGCCGTCTTCGACGACGAAGGGGTCGTCTGCGACATCGTTGAAAAACCAACATCGCCGCCGTCCAATCTTGCCATCGGAGGCATTTACATGTTCGACGAACGATTTTGGGAACGCCTTGATGTTGCTTCAAACGAGCAAGGCGAAGCGTTCTCCATCTCAGACATCACACGAACGTACGTCAAGGCGCGTGAAGCGTCGGTTCTTTCAGTGGGGAAAGAGACCTGGGTGGATTGCGGCACCCCCGATTCTTTGCTCCAAGCCTCTCAAATGGCCAAAGATGGTAAGTTGGACCCAACCCCGCATCGATGAATGGAGAGACGACGATGAGGATTGGAATTATTGGTGCTGGCATGGTTGGGGGCGCCATTGAGCACTGCTTCAGCCACGCTCACGAATTGTTTGTCCACGACCCGGCTCGCGGGACAGAACTGAACGACGTTCTCGACCACGTGGACATGGCCTACATCGCCGTTCCCACACCCCCTCACCCTGAAACAGGCGCGTGCGACACGCGCATCGTGGAAGGGGTGTTGGATGCTCTTCCCGACGGGTTTACGGCGGTCATCAAAAGCACCGTGGTGCCGGGCACCACCCAAGCCTACCACGACCGATATCCCCACCTCAAAATTGCCTATTCGCCGGAATTTCTGGTTGAGCGCCGCCGTCTCGAGGACTTCGCAAATCAGGACATTCTGGTCGTTGGCACCCATCACCCAGACGTCGCCCAAACCGTGTTCCAACAACACAAGGAAGCCGGCGTGCTTCGCAGAGAACAGCTCTTCCAAGTCACACCAACACAGGCCGAACTCGTCAAGTACACCAAAAACACGTTCTATGCGCTGAAGGTGATCTTTGCCAACCAAATGTACGACATCTGTCAGGGCATGGGTGAAGACTGGTACGCCATACGCGACGTCATCACCGCCGAACAAGCGCAACCGATTGGACCTTCTCACCTCGATCCCATTTTCGGATTGCGCAGAGGCTTTGGTGGCAAGTGCCTACCCAAAGACAGTTCAGCCCTTGGCGTGCTTGCGGAAGAACTCGGCGTCAAGTACGCCATCATGGACGCCATGCAGGCGGACAACGATGTCTTGCGAGAGGTGTTGACGGGGAAACCCAGCGACGTGGTCACGAATGATGACTGAGCGCACGGCTTGGTTGGACGAGCGGATCGCTCGTGGTTCCTTGATTCGCTTTGCCATAGCGGGGGGCTTCAACAGTCTCGTGTTCTTTGTCGCCTGGCACGGGTTGCTGGTGATGTTTTCCGACGGCGATGTCCGAATTCTCTGGGGCGTTTGTTGGGGAGTGACAGGCATCCTTGCCCACTTCGTCCACCGCTGGTTCACGTTTGACAAGCGCAGGTCGGTCAGGTGGACGCTGCCAACCTCGATTCCAGTGTACGGCTCAAGTTTGGTCGGCTCAAGCATCACCATCGGCTGGCTTTCGTCCAGTTTTCCCGGTCAACTTCGGTTGATGGGCATCGTCAACTTACTCGTGTGGGGCGTGGTCATCTGGTTGATGATGCGGTTGTTCGTGTTCCAATTCACATCTACAGCGCATGCGTCTCAAGAACGTCCAGTGGAATGATGTCGAGCGCTCGCTCGTGCGTGGCTTCCAAATCCACCGGGCACGCTTTGCCTTCGTTCACGGCCAGCAACCACGTTCGCGCACAAACGCACCACGAGTCTCCGGCTTTCAAACCGGGGAAATTGAATCGAGGCGCCGGCGTGATGAGATCGTTGCCCATATCACGAGCAAAGAGCAGGAAATCGTCGTTCAGTACGCAACAGACGGTGTGCGATCCGCGGTCGTTTTCATCGGTGTTGCAGCAACCGTCTCTGTACCAGCCGGTCAGTGGGTCCCGGGAACAGGTCTCAAGATTCGTCCCTAGGACGTTGACGCTCGGTTGCATGATGCTTGGTGGATGACCCATCCTATCAACGCTTGTTCACTCAAAATTATCCCGTGAGCGTTTTGAGAATCCGTTGCCAAAACGTCAGGCGGGGTGGGGCCTCCCTACGGCCCAACACCACGTCGAGTTCTCCGGACTGCTCCAAATTGACCAGATCGTCAAACCCACCAACTCGGTGGTCTCCAACGATGATTTGAGGAACGGTGCGGGCGCCGCCCGTGGCTCGTGCAAACGCTCGCTGCACGCCAACATCGTTCTTGAGCCGACGCTCGGTGTAGACAACGCCCTTGCGATCGAGCAGTCGCTTGGCTTGGACGCAAGCGCCGCACCCACGATTGGTCCATACGACGACGGGTGCGTCCGTTGATTGAACCATGGTGCTTCGGCATCCTCGCTGGGTTTCAAGATTGGGGTTTTGAGGGGGGTTCCGTCCGTTGGGTTCATTGGTAAGAAGCGCGCCATTCCCGGTAATGCTGCCCGACACGGTCCACAAACTCCCCCGAGAAGAACGGTTCGCCTACGCACGCTTGCTCGCCTACATGGCCCGAATTGACAACGAATTGACCGTTGACGAAATGGCGATGTTTGAACAGCGACTCGGTACCGCATTGCTGTCCCCCGGTCAACGCGAATCGATACGCGATGCGCTGAAGAACCCCCCCAGTTTGGAGGAGTGCCTGGAGGACCTTTCCGGCGAAGCTGGCCGTCTAGCCTTGCGTGACGCCGTCATGATGGCGGCAGCGGACGGGACCGTGGACGAAGACGAGCGAGACGCTCTCGAAGACATCTCAGAGCACCTCGGATTGTCTGAAGATGCCGTTGAGCAACTTCTGGCTTGGACCAGCAAGGGGTACAAGTGGATGAAAGAAGGGTACGAACTTCTTGATGGACTTGAGGAATGAGGACGTATGTTCCCGGATGGACTGGTCCATCGTACACCTCAGGAGCGGGTGCGCTACGCCGAGATTTTGGTGTTCATCGCCGCAGCGGACGGTGCGCTGGTCCGAGAAGAAATCGCCATGATTGAAGCGATGATGGGGCGAGCCATGATTCACCCCGAATCGAGGCTGACCATCCGAATGGGGTTTGAGCAACCCATCCCCATTGAACAAGCCCTGACCGATATCGATCCTTCACTTGCAAAGATCACCCTTCGCGACGCCGCCTTGGTGGCCGCCGTGGACGGCGACTACGACCGTAAGGAGCTCACCGCTTTGCGAAAGATTGCAAAGGCTGGCGAGGTCTCTCCAAAACAACTCTCTGAGCTGCTGGATTGGGTCTCCGCAGGGTGGGAATGGTTCAGTGAAGCCTCCTCAATTTTGGTGTGAAAACGGACCGTTTCCATCCGTTCGATGAGAGGCACCTTCAAAGAGAGAAAGCCTTCCCGTCGGTTTGGTGGGGACATTGCAAAACGGAGTCAGCGGATGGTACGCACGATTGGACCGATGCCTCGAAAACCGCGAACTCCAGATCGACATATGGCTCACCACATGGGAGAAGTCTCTTCGGACCTTTCAACCCATTGCGGCACTTTTGCCCGAGGACTGGCCCACCCTACCGGCCAACCTGTTGACCGATCCCGGCCACGTTCTCGATCACCTCCTCGCTCGACACGATGCAGAGTCCGATGGACGCTCTCCTCGGGGTGCGCACCCGACGCCTCCGCGCCTGGCCGACGCCGTCATTTGTTCGGAGATGAAGGACAATCTGGTCAACCCAAAGAAACCCGTGCAACAGTCAAATTTCCTCATGAGCAACCTACCGCCCGGCTTTCGCCAACACGTTGAGCGGCTCAACCTGCCCAAGGCCACACAAGACAGCGATGTGGACGACGAAGCCGAACGGCAAGCCGTCGAGGACGACAAGCGAACCCTGAGCGGAATCCCGCTTCCCGTCGCCGACACGGCTGCGGGCGGGGGGTTGTTCCACGCCCGTCTGATTCGCCGGCACGCAGATGCACACGAAGACGCCGACCCCGAACTCCGAAAGCAAGACACGCGCCGTTTGTTCACGCACATCCAACTCCTCGACGTCGACCCGTTGGTCGTGAAGAGCACAAAGATCAGATTGCTTCTCGAATCCATTCGACATGAACTGGTCAGCTTCGGCCCTGAAACCCCTGGAAAAATCTCGCGAGAGGAGATGGAACGTCTCCTCGACGCGGGCGTTCAGCAAGGCGATGCCCTTCAGGGCAGCTGGCCGTGGGAGCAAGCCCCCGAACTCGTGCTGACCAATCCCCCCTGGTTGCGAATCAAGGATCGTTTTCGAGGCATGGAAGACGGCAGTCAACTCCGAAAGGAACTCGGTGAGCGTCTGCGCGGCCTGACCGACAACGGGCGTCCCCGCTTCTCCACCATGCGAGGGAACGTGAATCTCTACCGACTCTTCATTGAACGAAGTCTTCAGATCCTCAAGGACGGCGGTCGTCTGAGAATCATCGCACCCGACAGCCTCCTTAGAGAACAATCGTCACACCCACTCCGTGAACTCCTGGTCAACCACCACGGATGGACGCACGCCTGGGCCATTGAGGAAGCAAACCTCCTTTTCCCAGGGATGACGCAGGGCGTGGTGGTGTTGGGCATCACAGCCCGCGGCGATGCGACCCAACTCAACCTCCAAGGCCCCATCACTCGAGCGGACCTGCGTCGAGACGGTGAGGGACTTTCGTCGCGCGTACCAGCGTTTGAACTCGACCGAAAGCAGTGGGCTGCATGGGCACGGGACACATGGGCTGTTCCGCGTCTGCCCCGCGATCGATTGGAACGATCCTACACACTGAAAGTCCTCGACCGCCTTGCACAACTTCCACGCCTGAGCGATGAAGAGCACCCGCTCACAACCAACAAACGCCAGGTCCGCGTTCGAGTGGGTGAAATCGACCAAACAGCACACGCCAAGAACATCGAGACCTGGGTGAAGGGGAAGCGAAGTCGTCCGTTCATTCGCGGCGTCCATTTCTCTGAAAGCGAAGACGGTCAGGTCTTCATTCGCCACCCAGCCTTCCGAACCGACATCCCCTCTCGAGCAAGCGAGCGTCAACTCGCGATGTGGGTGGGCGACAACCATCCCGCCTACGGGCCTCGTCTTGCTTGCCAAGCGATCGTCAACGCTCACCAGGAGAGGCGGCTACGTTGGGCGGTCATCCCCGAAGGAAGCGTCCTTGGAAACAGCGTTAACCACATTGAACTGCACGAGGACATCAAGGCCAGACTGCTGGACGGGCACGCCGATGTTGAGTCGGGGTTGCACTGGTTGTGCAACCACCTCAACAACAACGATCTGGACGAGTGGGCCCGAGCATGGGCTGCGAACAACAACGTCAACAACTACGAGCTTGAAATGCTGCCCGTTGAACTTCCCGACTCGTTTCCACAATTCAGTACCCTCACCCGTTGAACGGAATTGAAGAGGGCATAAGTTTCCACTTTCCCGAAACCAGAACCCGACAATTTATAGCAAACGCCCAATTTGCAATGGTTGCGAACCGATTGGAGGATGAAAAGGGCATGGGCGTTCATCCAAAAATCGGCATCACCGGCTTGCCTCGCAGTGGGAAATCTGCGGTGATGGAAAAAGTGCTCGACATGCTCTTGGATGAGCGCAAGCGGGAAATTTCCATGCGCGGCGGATCGTCGGAAAAACCCATTCTAGGAGGCATGCGAACCGAACCGCTTCTCGAAGACGGTGAACGGATGGGCTACAAGGTCATCGACATCGTTTCGGGCGAAGAGGGTGTCATCGCGCACAAAAACATCGACTCTCGATTGCGCGTTCTTGGCTACGGTATCGACGTTGAGGAATTGAATCGCGTTGCGCTCCCAGCCATCGATCACGCTCAACACAACTGCGAGGTGTTGGTCATTGATGAAATCGGCAAATTTTCGGTTGAATCCGAAGCCTTTGTCCAAGCCGTTCGTTCCGCTCTTGAAGTCGACATGCCAACGCTGTTGACACTCCACAAGAAAAGTCGCCATCCGCTCTTGCAGGACATCCGTCGTCGTGACGACGGTCGAATCCTCGAGGTCACGCCGGTGAACCGTGCTCTGCTGCCCTACAAAATTCACAAACTCATGCGAGAGACCTACTAGGACAACCCCCACGTCCGGTTCCTTGATGGTGCAAACCGAGGTGGAGACTCCATGCACCCGCCAAGCGTGGCCGTTGAACGGCTCCTTTACGGCACGGGCATCGGGTTGTTACTGGGCGTCGGGTTCGGTCTGCAAGCAGGCCGAGGCACCGGCGCCAGCCCACCATCCTTGGAGATCTTCGTCGCTCTGGCCGTGCTCTGTTTTGGACTTGCATGGACACTTGGAAACGGTACTGGACCGCTGGCGAGGTGGTTTTCTCACGAAACCGAGGAGGCGATGGCTGCTCGTGTTCGCACCGAAATTGATGAGGTGCATCGGTCCGAAGACGTGACCGCAAAGTGGGCTGAACTGGAGGCGAAGGTCCTGACGCAAGACCTCGGTGAAGAGGCCTAAGGAACGCAGCGCAGGGTTGATGTGTGTTCGCCACCCCGTTTGACCACGAGGAGAGCCCATGAGCGACGTGCCCGAAGGATTGTACTACACCAAAGAACACGAATGGATGCGCGTTGAGGGCGACACGGTCACCATCGGCATCACCGACCACGCACAAGACATGCTGACCGACATCGTCTACATCGAACTGCCCGAGGAAGGGGACATGGTGGGTGACATGGGCGAATTTGCCGTCGTTGAATCCGTCAAATCCGCTTCCCCCATCTTTGCGCCGCTGGCGGGCACCATCACCGCCGTCAACATGGACTTGGAAGACACACCTGAACTGATGAACACCTCGCCTTACGACGAAGGGTGGATCGTAAAAATGACCCTTGACGACGCCGGCGCCGTTTCCGGTCTCATGGACGCTGCCGCCTACAAAGCCGAAATTGGCGAGTGAGTCCGTTGGCGGATTCACCAGGGCTGACCCTGTACGTCGACGGGTCGTGTTTGGGCAATCAAAACGTGGACGCTTCAACACCGGCCTCGTGGGGGTTGGTGGTGGTGGTCGGGGACTCAGGACTGGGCAAAGGCTCCGGCGAACTGACCCATGAAGAAGCGGGGCCGGTCGTCACATCACCGGGTTCGCCCGGCCACATTGGAGCGGAGGTGGGCTCAAACAACACGGCTGAGTTAAGTGGTTTTGCTGCTGCTCTGCGCTGGCTCTTGATGGAGGGTGGTGACGGTGCTGCGGTGATACGAGCCGATTCCACCTACGCAGGCAACCTTGCCAGCGGTGTCTGGAAAGCGAAAGCCAACCGGGAACTGGTGGCCAACGTCCAAGCGCTTTGGGACGAGGTTGCGGCCCTGCGCCCCTTGTCGTGGTCGCACGTGAAAGCGCATCGTGGGCATCGTTGGAACGAACGTGCGGACCATTTGGCTGCACGTCATGCGCTGGGCGAGTCGCCTGTTCCGCTGACCTTTTGGAAGCCCGGCCAGCGCTAACGACCGAGCCGATTCGTCAGCCACGTCAGAAATTCATCTTGCACATCAGGTCGACGAAGGGCGTGGTCGACCTGGGCTTTGAGCCACATCAGAGGTGCGCCGGAATCGTACCATTGCGTTTCGTCCAAAACAAGCCCGTGAAGTTGATCACTGGCGATGTAACGGTTGAGAACTTCGATGGATTGGAGATCGCCAAATTGCTCATAGGTGCAGGTTTGCAACAGCGTTTTCATGTCCACAGGGAAGACGTACCGCCCGCACATGGCGAGTCGACTCGGCGCCCGATCGATGGTCGGTTTTTCAACCATGGAAACGATGCGGTCGCCTTCCATGCCCACGATGCCGTAATGGTGCACCGAGGCTGCATCAACCTCCATGAGTCCAACGGTGGGTTGGGAACATCGGTGGTAGGCGTCGACCAGTCGCCTTGAAACGTTGGAGGGGGTGTAGGCCTCGGTTGAAGCGTGTTCATCCATCAGAAGATTGTCGCCCAGCATGACCAGAAACGGGCCTTCAACGGCATGGAGCGCTGCCTCCATCGCATTCCCCACGCCTTTGGGTTCCTCCTGAACGTGGATGTGCACCTCGACGCCACCCGTTGCGTGAAAAAAATCTGCGCCCAGATGAGGGCGATGCGAGTGAAGATGCCGACGGTCGTCGAGAAGAGCGTCAAACGACTTTGACGGTGAAGTGATGATGTGCAGGCGTTCAATACCGGCTTGTTTGGCTTCCAAAATGAGGTGCGTCAGCAAAGGAACATCCAGCAAAGGCAAGGACTCCTTCGGCACGGAAGCGCTCACAGGGAACATTCGAGTGCCGATGCCTGCCGCCACCAGCAGAGCGTCTCGAACCCTGTCCATGTTTCTCCTGAGAGGGCACAGGCTTTCAAGCGTAGGGCTCCAGCGCACAGCCATGGAGCGAAAAGACACGCTGGGCCTTTTCGCCGTTGGCTCTTTGCTCATCGCACAAGTGTTCACCGACCTTGCTCCTGAAGGCCCATGGGCGTCAGCCTCGTTTTCGCGAGGGGCCATCGGCTTGCTTGGGATGGTGCTCATCTACCTCGCTTGGTTCAAGCACACCTTCGGCGAGTTCGGCGTTGCGCCCACCGTGAATCGATGGTCAACCCCCGAAACCTCGTGGTTGAAGGTCGTGGTGTTTGGGCTTGCCTGCATGGTGCTCACCCGAGGCGTTCGTCTGTTCGGAAACGACGTGTTTCCAGAGCCCACCGGACTGTTGCTTGCTCTGATCGGGGTGCTTGCGTTGATGAACGGCGTGTACGTTTGGCTCATCACCAACGGCCCGCTGTCCGAAGAGGAAGAGTGAGTTCACTCGTCCAAGGACTCCAGTGCGTCGTCCAGGGCCGGCAGTTCCTCGGGCGGCTCCATTTGAGAGACGTGCACTGGACGTTGGTCGCCCTGGGGTCGGTCGCCTTCGCCGAGCAGCCACGCTTTCCATTCTGCGCATCGTTCCGCTCGACGCAACGCCAGTGGTTCCCAAAGCGGCTCAAGGTTTGCATCGGCTTCGTGAAGGGCCTTTACCTGAGAGGCAAAGTGTTCCGGCGAGACCTCTTCCATGCGAAGGAGCAATTCCCGCAATCGGGTGCGGACCACTTCGTCCCCGTCCTTCCACAACTCGTGGAAAAGACCGCGAGAATCGGCCGGGTCGAACTCGATGTACTCACGCAGATTGGGGACCAGATTTCGTCGAACGATGGCCAAGGGGTGATTGCAGAGCTGGCGGAGACGGTCGGCCCACTGGTCTTTGTCGAGATACTTCACGTCGCCAACCGTGGCGCTGGCTGCGGCCAGAACACCCTCATCGTCGGACTTGAGCATGTCGTCGAGCAGCGGCAGCGCATCCCACGTCAAACGGCGAAAGAGGCGAGTCAGTACGTCGGCCATGGCTCGGCGAACCAAAATCTCGTCCCGTTCGTGAAGTCGCAACGCCAGTTGGTGCCCAAAATCGCGATCGGCTTCAATCGCTTTCGCCAAACACAACGTGACCTTGTTGGCAACCTCGCCCACCGGGTCGGAGGCGCGACGGAGCAGCAGTTCCTTGAGGCCCAGCGGCTCGATCAGAGGTTTGCGTTCCAGCAACAAACGAACCCATTCGAGCAACAGCAATCGACGGTCCAAGTCCCCGTCTTCAAGTCGCTCAAGGACCCACCGGGCAGCATCGACACCACGCTCGTGAGCAACCACCGTGCTCGACATGCGAGGCACGACGGCGTGGGCGTTCCAGTCCATGTGCTGGGGGCCAGCGTCGGGTTGGGTGTGCCACGTTCCCGGGCGCTCGGCCAAGGCGATGGATTCCACGAGGTGATAGCCCTGGTGCACGGGCTGTCCATAGGGCACGGTGGCCAATCCGTTGAGCAAAGCGATGCTCAGCCACCACCGGTCGGTGTTCGGCGCATGCGGATCAAACGCTTGGGCGAGCCAGTCCGTGGCGATGTGAAACAGAAGCCGGTCTGCGACGTCGCCCATTCGCCTGCTCAACCACTTTTGATGAATTTCAAACGGATCGTCACTGAGATTCATGCGATGCGGGACGATGAGGTCCACCACGGTGTTGAGATGGCGATCAAACATGCCTCGATCAATGCTCAAAATTCCGAGGCCCTCCTCAAAGAGACGATGGGGGGAGGTCGGAGGAATGGGGGGGAAATCCGGGTCGCTCATCGGAGGTTCTGGAAGCGGCCACGCCTCCGTTCCGCGTTCGAGTGCTTCCACAAGCCCCGTGGCGACGCGCTCAAACGCTTCGTCGGAAATTTTGGTTCGGCTCTTGCTCACGCTGTTCACCTCGCTGTTCACAGACGATCTGCTTGAGCTCAAATATCAAGCTCGATGTTCAGATTCTGAATCAGTTCTTTGTATCGGTTGCGAATCGTGACTTCGGTCACGCCGGCCACCTCAGCGACCTCGCGCTGCGTACGGCGCTTTCCACACAACACCGAAGCGATGTAAATGATCGATGCAGCGATTCCGGTTGGTCCTCGCCCGCTGGTCAATTCCTTTTCTTGAGCGGCTTTGATGAGTTCGTACGCCTTGGCTTCGACGTCAGCGTCCAATCCCAATCCCGAGCAGAATCGGGAAATGTAATCTTCCGGGCCGGTGGGCATGATTTTCATTTTCAATTCACGAACCATGAATCGATAAGTTCGTCCGATTTCTTTTCGTCCAGTTCGGGAAGCCTGTCCGATTTCGTCAAGGGTTCGAGGCACACCGCACTGACGGCAGGCTGCGTAAAGTGAAGCAGCGGCGACGCCCTCAATGGACCGGCCGCGGATCAATCGCTTGTCAACCGCTTTCTTGTAGTTCACAGCAGCCGCTTCCCGAACGGATTTGGGAAGTTCAAGACGGCTGGCCATGCGGTCGAGTTCAGCCAAGGCCATGGCCAGATTGCGCTCGGTGGCGTTGCTGACACGGCTGCGCTTCTGCCACTTTCGCATGCGGTAGAATTGAGACCGATAGCGGGAATTGATGGTTTTCCCAGAGTAGTCCTTGTTCTGCCAGTCGATGTCGGTGGACAGACCTTTGTCGTGAAGCATGACGGTCATGGGTGCACCTGTTCGGGCGCGCTGGTCGCCTTGCTCGGGAGAAAAGACGCGCCATTCCGCGCCCTGATCGATGACGTTGTCTTCCAGCACCAATCCGCAGTCGTCGCAGACCACTTCACCCCGGGTTTCATCTCGAGAAAGCGAGCGACTTCCACATTCTGGGCATTTGACAATGTCTTCGACCTGTTGATTATCCATTTGCTTCCCTCATCGTTCACATCGAAGTGCGAACCTATTTAACCCCTTTTGGAATTGTTATTTATACTTCATGGTCCAATTGACTCACTCAATTGAGAAGGTGGGCCCTGGTTAAGACTCGAGTTGCCCCGCAAGCCAGACCACCGCAGATGTTGAAGTTGAGACGGCTTGCATGTCGGACATGACGCCGGGAAATCGGACCGAAACCTCGGTGTCGGTGATCGACAGGCGCTCAAGGGCCCCGAGGGATTGCTGGGTTTGGAGAATGGCCAGCACGCGAGGCGGCGTAAGGAAGGCTCGGATCGCTGCCTCATCGAACCCTTTGACTCTGTACGTGGTGTCAAAATCGTCCTGTCCGACGACGATGTCTTGATTCCCCGTTAGACCGTCGGGCAAACGAAGGCCTTCGTAGAGCATGCCTTGGGGTGAAATCGCTAGGCCAAGCTGTTGAGGCGTGTTGAGGGCGATGGTGGCGTGCAAATACGTTGAGCTCCGATTTCGTCGGCTCCGTCGTCGGACGGTTTCGAACCAAATCCTGCAACGATAGCCGTTCAGCATCCCACTCATAACGGTCCCGTCCCATGCGTGGTTCGGATTGAAACCGAACCCAAAATGCTCAGCCACGGTCTGAAGCATGGTGTTGTAGTTGGTCCTGAAGCGCCCCATTCGACGGAAAGCGAGGTAGACGATGCTGCCGAAGAACCCGAGCGTGCACAGGAGGTCGGCGACCATGGTTGCCATGAGACACAACCGTGCATGAAACAATCGGTCGAGATTGCCCCAAACAAAATCTTCCAAAATCGGTGGGTTGCGTCTGTATCGGCTCCGCAATCAGCGGGGGACGGGGGCGTACATCAGGACGATTGGTGGGCGACGGAAAAGCAAGTACAGCATCCGAGCCATTCCACAGTGAATGTTAGTTCGATATCCGTTTACATTGTAGGAATTCATCGATTTAAACCGAGTCTGGTGTCCAGGGGATGGAATTGGGCGGAGACAATCAAAATTCACTGTCGTTGATTCGTTCGACACCAGTCATACATCGATTGAACAATCGGTGCCAGTGATTCTGATTTTTCTGTTAATCCGTAGGAAATTGATTTTGAATCGCTTACCTTGCGCTTGACCAGCCCGTATTGTTCAAGTTCGTTCAACCGCCTTGAAACGGTTGTTCCTGATGAATCTACGCTGGATTTTAGTTTAGTGAAACTCAGTGAATCTCTTGCCTCATGGAGTATCAAAAGAATGTGTAACGATTTTGATTTTGTCAAAACCTCCAGAAGTTTGTCGACCTTGGCATAGATTGGGTCGCATTCAATATCCATATCTTACCAACTCTACGATGCCCTGGTGACGTATCACTGATTTCAATTGTAGGTTACGTCGTTGTTACCATACGATTATTCATGAAAACCTTCAGGGAATTTTATGCAGAGGTTGGTAAGGCCGCCTGTGTTGATTTCTTGGCTCTTGGCTGCAACAATCTTAACCGTTATTTTGTCTCCAATAATGACACAAAATTCCATTCTCGAAGAATCCTGGGGTGATGCGGAC
>VMHT01127053.1_pt1 | contig 20950 bp, 32 predicted proteins | sample 4693611 | NCBI WGS metagenome assembly VMHT01 (sample SAMN12280063, study PRJNA550983) | marine metagenome | isolation source: seawater sampled from same location over 5 years 0.02-0.2 micron viral filtrate | place: USA: collected off the coast of southern California halfway between the port... ...
GTGTTTTTGTGTGCAAAATTAACTAATCTGGGACATAGAAACTATGGGAAAAGGACGTAAGAAAATACCTACAGAAATAAAGAAGTTACAGGGTACTTTAGTAAAGTCCAGGACTTTAGAAAATGAAATGACAGTCGAGCAAATCAATTTTATACCAGAAGCTCCAGACTTTTTGAACGACTACGGCGCGGCCGAATGGTCTACAGTAGCGACAGAACTACAAAGTAAAAATATGCTGTATTTAGTAGACCTTTCTTTACTAGCGGCCTACTGTAACGAAATGGGTACTTATTTAGAATGTATGGAAAAAGTAAATAAAGAAGGAAAAATAGAAAGGACCTTCGACGCTGAAGGAAGGGTAAGAGCTTCTAAAATGAAGCCTGAAGTTATCTTAGCTAGAAACTGTTTAGACAGAGCTTTAAAACTGGCTACCCAGTTCGGCTTTACTCCTTCGTCCAGGGCTTCAATACCGCAGCCCGAAGTAAATACTAAAACTGATGACTACGATTTCTTCGGATAAATACTTTTACGACGAAGCCGCCGCCGAGCGCGTTATAGCTTTTATAGAGCGACATATTACACACGTAAAAGGCGAAAAGGCGGGCCAGCCTTTTATATTAGAAGACTGGCAAAAAGACGACATAATAAGGCCACTGTTTGGAATGAAGTACAGAAAAACAGGCCTAAGAAAATACCAGACTTGTTATATAGAGCTACCTAGAAAAAACGGTAAGAGTAGCCTTTCGGCTGGGCTGGCTCTTTACTTACTTTTCGCTGACGGAGAAAAAGGGGCCGAAGTTTACTCTTGCGCTGGAGACAGACAACAGGCTAAAATAGTCTTCGACATAGCTAAGGGCATGGCTTTAAATGACCCAGGTATAAAAGCAAACTGTAAGCTATTTGTTAATAGTATAGTTCACGAAAAAAGTAACTCCTTCTATAAGGCTATTAGCGCCGAAGCTTCTTCGGCTCATGGCTTTAACGCCAGCGGTATTATTTTCGACGAGCTGCACGTTCAGCCAAATAGGGACCTATGGGACACCCTTACAACTTCGACGGGAGCGAGAAAGTCTCCTATAACTATAGCTATAACTACTGCGGGCTACGACAAAAACTCTATTTGCTGGGAAGTCCACGAATACGCTTTAAAAGTAAAAACAGGCGCGCTAGAAGACGAAAGCTTCTTAAGCTGTATATACGCCGCTGGTAAAGACGACGACTTTACAAAAGAGGAGACCTGGAAAAAAGCAAACCCAGGCTACGGGTCTATAGTTAAAAAAGAGTATTTAGAAAAGGAAGCTAAAAAAGCTGAAAAGCTTATAAGCTACCAGAACACTTTTAAGCGCTTGCACCTTAACCAATGGACTACCAACGAAACGAAGTGGCTATCTTTGGCCCAGTGGGAAAAGTGTAATATTAACCCTATAGACCTTAAAAAATATAAGGGGCGTCAATGCTGGGGCGGCTTAGACCTTGCCAGTGTTAGAGACCTTACGGCCTTCGTCCTAATATTTGAAGAAGACGGAAAGTTCGACGTTTTACCTTTCTTTTTTAGTCCTAAGGAAAACGCTTACATAAGAAGTAGGCGGGACGGTATACCATATTTAGAATGGGAAAAGCTGGGACTTATGGACTTAACCCCTGGCAACGTAACAGACTACGACTTCGTCCAGGCTAAAATTATGGAAATTTGCGAACAGGTAAATATTCAAAGCATAGCCTTCGACCGCTGGAATAGTAGCCAGACCGTTATAAATATGACAAACGAAGGCCTACCTATGGAGCCCTTCGGCCAGGGCTTCGCGAGCATGAGCGCTCCGACTAAAATGATGGAAGCCCTGGTGTTAGATAAAAAACTAAACCATGGCGGTAACAAAATACTAAACTGGCAAATAGAAAATGTCCAGGTAAAGCTAGACCCCGCCGCAAATTGCAAGCTCGATAAATCAAAAAGTAAAGAAAAAATAGACGGTATTATAGCCTTAGTTATGGCCCTGGGAGCTTACCTAAATAGGGACGAAGAAGCGGGCTCTGGCTATGAAGACCGCGGTATAGTTTTTATATAGACGTTAAAAAAAATGACGTTTTTAGAAAATTAGCTCTTTTTTATCAAAATTTAAGAAATCTTATTTAAGGCCCTTTTTAGACGTTTTAAGCGACTTTAGCCCTTCTGGCATATCAATATATTAAAATGTTAAGAACTTTTAACAGCGTAAATTTACTAGAGAAGAAAATAACCTAAAAAAATTATAAAAAAAAGTGTTAAAAGTTTTTGACAATTAATAAAATAATTTAATTTTACAGCAAATAAAAACACAAATACTAACACTAATTTTTTAAACATGACTAAGAAACTAACACAAAAAGAAAAAGTAATAAGACACTTAACAGAGTCTGGCAATATAACGCCGCTGGACGCTTTTAGAGAATACGGAATAATGAGACTAAGCGCTATAATATTCAACTTAAAAGAAGAGGGCTTTATATTTGAAACAGAAATAGAAACCAGCGTAAACCGTTTTAAAGAGAAATGTAAATTTGCTAGGTATACTCTTTTAGTAGACCCTAGCGAAATATAAGCTTAGTGTTTTTTGTTTTTTTTAGTAGCTCTAGGGCTACCTAAAGAAAGGGCTTCGGCCCTTTTTTTTTATTTAAGTTATTGTACTAGCTCTTATCTTTGTAACATAAATATATTTATGGGACTATTAGACTTTTTACGCTCTGAGAAAAGAGACAGCGGAAACAACTTTCTTTTAAATACTTTAGGCCTGGGCGCTTCTAATACTGGCGTAAGAGTAGACGAAGAGACAGCTTTAACTTTTTCGGCGGTTTACGCTTGCGTAAGGGTACTAGCTGAGTCCGTCGCTTCTTTGCCTATTCATGTAATGAGAAGGGAAAATAACGGCAACGTAGTAACGGACAGAGACCACCCTATTTATAAGCTTGTAGCTAAACGCCCTAATAAAATTATGACCTCTTACACCTGGCGAAATAGCCTTATGGCTAATTTGTGCCTACAGGGTAACTCTTACTATATTATTGAACGCGATAACAGCGCGCGACCTACTCAATTAATTTATGTAAACCCCGAAGATGTTAAAGTAAGACATACTGGCGGCGAAGTTTTTTACTCTATAAAAGGCTACGACACGCCTTTTAACTCTGATAATATTTTACACTTTCTAGGCCTGGGCTATGACGGAATAGTAGGAAAGTCCGTTATACAATTACACAGAGACACTATAGGGCTATCTATAGCGGCCAATAAGTACGGAGGGAGCTTTTACGGAAACGCGGCCACTCCTTCGGGAATACTAAAACACCCTGGTAAGTTAAGCCAGGAAGCGGCCGAACGCTTACGCCATAGCTGGAATAGTAAATATACAGGGCCCAGTAACTCACATAAAACGGCAATACTAGAGGAGGGTATGGAGTTTAAAAGTATCAGCCTAAGCCCCCAGGACGCGGACTTTTTAAATACTAGAAAATTTCAGATAGCCGAAATAGCTAGACTTTTTAGGGTCCCGCCGCACATGATACAAGACTTAGACAGAGCCACTTATTCTAATATAGAACAGCAAAGTATAGACTTCGTAACTCATACTATAAGACCGTACTTAGTAAACTTAGAAGAAGAAATGAACAGAAAGCTTTTTAGAGAAAGCGAACAGGACCAGAACTATATAAAGCTTAACGTCTCTGGACTTCTAAGAGGGGACAGTAAGGCTAGAGCTGACTACTACAGGGAGCTTAGCTCTATAGGAGTTTTAAGCATAAACGAAATAAGAAGACTAGAAGAACTTAACGACTTACCAGGAGACAGCGGTAATAAGCACTACTACCCGCTTAACTTTGCACCTATTGACGGCGCTAACGAAGCCCCAGAAAATGGCCTATAGCGCTAGAATAGAGAAAGCCCTTCGTAATAAGGTTAAGGACCATAACGAAGAAGTAGAAGAGCTAGACTTAGCCTGGGACGCTAAAGTAACGTATAAGACTATTTTAGAAGTCTTTAAACGCGGAATCGGGGCCTATAAGACAAACCCCAGCTCAGTAAGGCCAGGGGTCCAGTCGGCGGACCAGTGGGCTTTTGCTCGCTGCAACTCGTTTTTATACGCCCTTAAAGAAGGTATGTTTAAGCGCGGTAAACATGACACCGACTTACTACCTAAAGAGCACCCAGTAAGAAAAGAAATGGACGAAAGGGACCTAAAAGACATAGACCGCAAGCCTACCGCTGGAATGATGAAGGAAGCCGAAAAGGGCTTAGAATGGAGAAGGGAATATAACAGAGGGGGTACCGCCATAGGCGTAGCTAGAGCCAGGGACATAGCTAGCGGTAAAAATTTAAGTTTGTCTTCTATAAAGCGAATGTATAGCTTTTTTAGTAGGCATGAAGTAGACAAACAGGCCGAAGGCTTTAACTATGGAGAAGAGGGCTACCCTTCAGCGGGACGAATAGCCTGGGCTTTATGGGGCGGGGACGCTGGCTTTAAATGGTCCACTAAAAAAGTAGAAGAAATTAAAAAAGAAGAAAAAAACTTAGAAATGGAAGCTAAAGAAATAAAAAATATAGAAAAAGAAACTAGAGAAATAGTGGGTACAATAATAACAGACGGCTTAGAGCTACCACTTTTTGACTCAATAGCTGAAGCTGAAGCTGAAGCTGAAAAACTAGGCGGAACAGGTTACCATGAGCATACAATAGACGGAGAAGTTTTTTATATGCCTTTTGAAGACCACGAACAGGCTAAAAAAGTTATGGGTAAAATAAATATGAAAGAACACTACCCAGGACATGAGAAAGAAGAAGAAGAAGAAGTCTTAGTAGAAGACAACTCTAAAGACGAAGACTACAGAAATAAGCTTAGTCCAGATATTGAGACTAGAAACTTTAAGCTAGAAGACGTAGAAGTAAGAGAGCACGAAGACGGCCACTTAGTAGTAGGCTACGGCGCTGTTTTTAACTCTGAAAGTAATAACCTAGGCGGCTTTACTGAATTTATTTCTAGAGACGCCTTCGAAGGTCGAGAAAAAGACGACGTCCGCTTTTTGCTTAACCACGACCCTAACTATATAATGGGCCGCACTACTTCGGGAACTCTAAAATTAAGAGTTGATGAAAAAGGCTTAAGGTATGAAGTAGCAATACCCGACACGTCAGCGGGCCGCGACTTATTAATAAGCTTAAAGAGGGGAGACATTACCCAGAGCTCCTTTGCTTTTACTGTAGAAAAAGACTCCTGGAGCCAGAGCGAAACTGGCGCGGCTGTTAGAACTATAGAAAAAGTCTCTAGGCTTTTCGACGTCTCAGCGGTTACTTATCCCGCCTACCCTAACGCAAGCGTAGGCCTTAGAAGTATGGAAACCTGGAAAAATAATCTAAAAGAGTCTCTAGAACATGAAAAAAGAGAAAATGAGAAACAGGAAATAGACCAATGGAATAGAAGCCTGGCTGTTCGTAAATTAAAAATCGTAAAATTAAAATAATTATGAAATCATCTAAGTATTATACTGAAGAGCGTTCTTTAATTGTTGAGCAAATGGAAGCTTTGGTCGCTGTAGCGGAACTCGAAGAGAGAGACCTTATAGACGAAGAAAAAGTAACATTTGACAAATTAAACGAGAAAGCGGAAAGCTTAAAAGCTGACGCTGAGCGCGCTAAAAAATTAGAAACTATGAAAGCAAATGACGCTAAAAAAGTTGTCTCTGAAGAAGACAAAGTAAAAAGAAGCTACAGCTTTTTAAAGCATGTAGACGGTATTTTAAACAATAACCTAGAAGGAGCCGAAAAAGAAGTACAAGAGCAAGCCGTAAACGAAGCTCGTTCGGCTGGTAAATCTATTCGCGGCGCTGGTATACCCGCTTCAATGTTCGAGAAAAGAGCTGACTTGACAAGTAATATAGCTGGCCTTTCTGTAGAGTCTTTCGTAGACGCTATTAGAGAAGAAGCTATCTATACACGTTTGGGAGCCAAATTTTATAACTTGACTAGCGACGCACGTATTCCAATTATAGGGAAAAACTCTGTAGCTTTTGCCGCTGAAAATGGCGCTGGAGCTGACGGCGGTACAGCTTTAAGTTCTGTAACTTTAAGCCCTAAAAGAATAGCTGGCTTTGTTAATTTAAGTAAAGAGCTTATAGCTCAAAACGGCGCTGGCGTAGAAGCTGCGGTAATGAGCGACCTAGGTAAAGCTGTAGGCGACGCTATTTGTGACGCTATGTTCTCAAGCACTACTGTATCTAACGCTCCAGAAGCAATAGCTCAACACTCTGATATAGGTAGTTTTACCGAGTCTTCTTACTCGGCTAATACTTCTATGTTCGCTGACTTAGTTTTAGCTGAGCAAACTTTAGCTTCGGCTGGAGCTTTACAGGGAAGTTTAGCTTATGTATTACACCCAACTTTCTTAAAAGAGCTTAAGCAAGCTGCGCAAGTTTCAGGCGTAAATCCTGGAATGGTAGGAATGAACTACAACCAGCAAATGGTAAACGGCTACCCAGTTTACTATTCTAGCCACTGTGGAGCGTCCGCTAACACTAGCGCTGACGGCCTTTTCTGTGACTGGTCTAACGTTCAGGTGGGAATGTTCGGCGGCGTAGACATTTTAGTAGACCCGTTCACTAATGCAGCGGCTGGCCAGGTAAGACTTGTAGTTAATACCTACATGGACTTTAAACTAGCACAGGGAGCTAGAGCGGTTAAATTTACGTCTTTAACAGCGTAATAGAATCCCTTTTCTGTTTGTTGATAAGCTGGGGGGTTAGCTAACGCGCCCCCTGGCATATCATTATAAATATATAACTATGAGCACAATAACGAATTTATACGGAATAGAAATTTACCAGCCTTATTTACCTTACGGAAGGGTAAAAGTAAGAGAAGCCAGAACTAGCTTTATAGTTAGCTTAGCTGAAGCAAAAGAACATCTACGTATAGACTCGAGCTTTACAGCGGACGACACCTATATAACCGCTTTAACAAAAATAGCCCAGAACATAGTAGAAAAGGAAACAGGACTATATTTAAGTAGTATAGCTTTAGAATATACTAGCGACGGCTTTTTACCTATAATAGACTTAGGAACTAACGGGCATAGCGTTACTTCAGTTAAATATTATGACCTTACTAACAGCCAGCAAACCCTAGACAGTAACAGCTACGACAAAAGTAATTTAGGCTACTTAGAAAGTAACGTATTACTATACCCAAATACTGGGACAGACTGGCCCGAAACATACGACCGCCCCGACTCTGTAGAAGTTAAGTTTAGCGGCGGTATTAATGAGACTTACCAAATACCAGAAGGCTTAAAAGAAGCTATTTACTTAATAATAGGCCGCTACTATGAAGTCCGCCAGGACGTCTTAAGCGGTACTGTAGTATACCAGGTTCCGCTAGGAGCTCAGCACTTAATAAACCAATATAAAAAGGCTGTAGTATGATTAATATAGGTAAACTAGACCAAAGGGGGCAAATTATTACTAGTACATACGTAGAAGATGGAGACTTCGGAGACAGACAAAGAAGAGGAGTTAGCGGGGCTTTTTTCTGGTATAGAAGAATACCTAAAAAAAGCGAAGTAAAATATAAAGGAGACGCCACTTTTAATATAAGAGAAATAGAAATAGTTTTAAGATATAGAGACGATATAGACTTAGACGACGGTATTAAAATTTACGCCAACAATAATAACAGCGGAACTTCTTACACATATAATATAGAAGGAAAAGAAGAAATAGGTAGAGCCCAGGGACTAAGACTTTACCTTAGTTTAGCTGAGTCAAGAACTGTATAGTATGGACGGCGTAAAAATTAAAATAGAAAATATAGGAGAAATTAAGAACGGCCTTCTTAAGTTATACCCACGTAGTAGGCAAGTAAACGCCGCGCTACAGTCTTCTTTAAAAAAAGCCGCTGAGCCCCTTAAGACAAAGCTTAAGCAAATGGTACCAAAAGACCAGAAAAAGCTAGAGAAATCTATTAAAATATTCCCTAGCAAAAGAAATACTAAGGCTGGCCGCCCTTCTGTATTCGTAGGGCCAAAAGTAGAAAGGGACAACGAAGGAAAAAAAATAAGAAGTAATAACCCAGCCGAATATTTCTATATTTTAGAATACGGCTTTAAGCCTGGCGGCGGCGACAAAAAAATTAACGGTTTAGGACTACTTCCAAAAGTAACGGCGGCCGCTGGTCCGCAAGCGCTTAAAAATATAGAAGGCGAAGTAATAAAAACACTAAATAAAAGGAGCCAAAAACTTTTTGGTAAAAAATTAATATGAGTATAGGAAGCAATCAATTACCAGCTAAATTTATTTATGGAAGGCTTAACGCTTTTTCGAGTTTTACTGGCTTAGTATACCCAGAAAATAATAACGTCAGCGATAATATAAACGCTGGCGGCCAGGCTTCACATTATTTAACTTATGGCTTTAGGAATACAATACCAACACCCACTAAATCGGGCGTTAGTCAGTTAGATACTATTACATGCTTAGTTAATTTATTTGTAAGTCCTGGCTCTAATTATCAGAGGTTTCATGGCTTTTGCGGAAATATTAGAGACCAAATAGACGGCTACAGAGCCCCAGCCCCAGCGGCTACTGGCGACAGTTCTACAGAGTATATACAGAGCTGTAGTTTTGTAAATATAGAGACAGGCTTTTTAGCTGAAATGGGAGTCGAAGGGCTTTACTTTGCTACTCTGGAGTTCGATATAAGAATAAGTAAAAACTAAAAAAAATGAAAGTAAGATTTATAAAAGAAACAAGTTTACACCCTAAATGTAAACCTACAAAAATAAACCAGGTAATGGATTTAAAAAGCAACGTAGCAGAAAAGCTATGGCGTAACGGCTCTATAGAAATATTAGACCCTCATAACTTCGAAGTAAAAAAAGAAGAAAAAAAGACTACTAAGAAGTTAGAAAAAAAAGAAAATAAAGAAAAAAATAACCCCTTAAATAATTAATAAAAATGGCTACTACAGGAATAGTAAACGGAACGGACCTCTTCGTAGGTTTAGATGTTGCGACTGGCGGGGCTGGGACTACATTTGTAGCAATTACCCACGCGACCAGCGCAAGTATAACTTTCTCTATGGAAACTAGAGAAGCAACAACAAAAGACAGCGCGGGCTTTACAGAAGTTTTAGAAGGCTTACGTAGTATAAGCGTAGACGTCGAAGCTATGACAGCTTTAGACGCTACTTTAGGCTACGAGGAAATTTACGACTTATGGCAAGCTAGAACGCTTTTTAACTTAGAGTTCGGAACTTCTGAGAGTGGAGACAGAGTTTACCAGGTTAAAGCTTATATGACTAGCTTAGCTGTTAGCTCTGGCGTAGAAGACAGCTCGACTTTTTCGGCTTCTTTTGAATGTACTGGAACAGTGACGACAGCTACTAATTAATAACAGAAAAAGTACGGGCTGAGCTTGAAGGCAAAACGCCCCTACTTTTCTTTTTAAAACAAATAGAAAAATGTATGAACTAATAGAAATAAACGGAGAAGCTAGACCTCTTCGCTTCGGAATGAACGCCTTAAGGCTCTTTTGTAGGGACCAGAAAATAAGCTTAAGCGAAATATCTACACTAGGGCAAGACATGAGCTTAGACTCAGCTTGTAGCTTGATACTTTGCGGACTTAAAGACGGAGCTAGAAAAGCTGGTAAAAATTGTCCTTTGACAGTGGACGACATAGCGGACGCTTTAGACGAAGACTTTAGCTTATTAGAAAAGGCTATGGGTATTTTCAGCGAAAGTTTTAATACTATAAACGAGGGAAACGTACAGGGGCCGAAGGGTCCAAAGAAGAAGAAGAAGAAATAACTTTTGACGACCTGGAAGCTACAGCTTACGGAGTCCTGGGACTTTTGCCTAGCGACTTCTGGGACTTAACTTTTAGGGAGTTTAAGCTTATGCAAAAAGGCTATTTAAAAAGGCTGGAAAAAGAGCAAATACACAACTGGGACTTAGTAAGGACCTTAGCTGTTTTTGTACTACAGCCGCACATGAAGAAAGGCAAAACGTTAAAGCCTAAAGACATCATACCGCTACCAACTGACAAGAAAAAAGCGGAAGTAGATACTTTAGAAAAAAGGCGAAAAAATGCTGAGTATATACTTAAAGAGCGAGCTTTGCAGAAAAAGAAAAATAAAGAGAAAGGCTCTTCTAGTAAACCTCTTCTATTTAATGAACTAAAAAAATAGAGGGTATTATATTACAGAAGGGTAAAAAGCTCTTAAAACAGCTATAAATAGCCTTAAACGAAGGGCTTAAAAACATAAAAAAAGCGTAAAAATGGGCAAAAAAACGTTAAATATTTTTCTAGGTTTAGACTCTAGAAACTTTCAAAAGGGTATAGTAAGAGCTCAGAAAAAGCTAGGTAAGTTCGGACGAAATGCTAAGCGAACAGGTAAAGCTCTAACAACAAGTTTAACGGGTCCACTGGTCGGAATAGCCGCTGTAGCGGGTAAAACTTTTATGGACTTCGAGCAAGCCATGTTAAAAGTAAAAGCTATTTCTGGAGCTACTGGCGAACAGTTTAAACTTTTAGAAGCTGACGCTAAAAGGCTGGGCTCTACGACCATGTTTACAGCTTCACAAGTGGCGGGCCTACAGCTAGAACTTTCTAAGCTCGGCTTAACTCCAGAAGAAATAAATAACTCTACAGAGTCTATTTTAGCACTAGCCCAGGCGACAGACTCAGACTTAAGCCAGTCGGCAACTGTAGCCGCTAAGACTATGCAAGCCTTCGGCCTTGAAGCTTCAGACATGACTAAAATAGCGGACATAATGGCCGACTCTTTTAGCTCTTCGGCTTTAGACATGGGTAAATTTGAAGTAGCTATGTCTACAGTCGCGCCCGTAGCTAAGCAAGCTGGCGCGGACCTGGAGCAAACGACAGCTATTTTAGGGGTACTGGTAAATAATGGGGTCGAAGCTTCAACAGCGGGAACAGCCTTAAGAAATATATTCCTAGACTTATCTAAAGAAGGTAAGACTATGGGCGAAGCTATGGACGAAATAAATAACTCGACAAACCCTCTAGCTACGTCTATGGAAATGTTCGGGAAAAGAGGGGCGACTGTAGCGACTATCTTAGCGAATAACGGGACAGCTATACAAGACTTAACAGACGACTTTAGGGACTCAGAAGGCGAAGCTAAAAAAATGGCCGATATAATGGACTCGGGACTAGGGGGCTCCATGAGAAAGCTATTAAGTCAGCTCGAGGGCGTAGGTATTCAGCTAGGCGAAATACTTTTACCTATATTCTCTAAAATTATAGGCGTAGTCTCTAGCGTTATGTCTAAATTTACTTCTATGGACGGCGCTAGTAAAAACATAGTCGTAACCGTAGGGCTTTTAGCCGCTGGAATAGGTCCCTTAATTACTTTACTGGGGACTCTAGCTTCAGCTTTTGCTTTTGTTATTAGTCCAGTGGGTTTAGCTGTAGCGGCTATCTTAGCTTTAGGCGCTACTTTTATTTTCGTAGCTAACAACTGGGACGCTTTTAAAGAAAGACTTTCAGACTGGAGCTGGTGGCGTAACGCTGTAGTAGACGCTCTTAAATTTGTTATAAAATTTAACCCACTTAGCGCAATAATAGAAGCCTATAACTTTACTGTAGGGCTTTTCGGCGGCGACGAACTTAAAGCCGATAACCTTTTTATGGACCTGGCGGACTCTTTAGAACAGTTTAAAGGAGAAACTAAAGAATATGAAAACGAGTTCGGAAGCTTTGGGGACGCTATAGCTAACACTGTAGACAAGGCTAAAGGGAAACTAAGCGAACTAGGTAACGCCCTAGGTTTAACTGGCGGGGGCGGCGGCACAGCTCCAACAGCTCCAACAGCTCCAGCGGCGCCAGGCGGAACTATGGGACCACCAGAGCTAGACCCAAACCATTTTAAACCCTTAGAAGACGCGCAAAAAGGCTTTTTTGATAAGTCGGGTGAAGAGTGGAGCGAGTGGGCTTCTACAGCAGAAAGCAAACTTCAAGGCTTTAAAGATACTTACGGGCAAGTTTTTAACCAGCTTACCTCGATACTAACACAACACACCAACAACCAAAAAGAAAGGCTGGCCCAGGAAACGGCGGCACAGTTAGAAAATTTACAGCTACAACACGAACAAGACTTAGAAGCTATAGAAAACTCTAGAATGAGCGAAGAAGCTAAAAACCAGGCTTTACAAGACGCTGAAAAAGACTTCCAGGAACAAAAACTAAAAATAGAAGGAAAAGCCGCAAAAGAACAGGCTAAGCTAGCTAGAAGACAGGCTAAAATAGATAAAGCTACGGCGGCTATGGGTATTATAGTAAACACCGCCAGCGCTATTTTGAAAGCTGTAGCGTTAAGCCCACTTACTGGCGGTATGCCCTGGGCTGGTATCATAGCGGGACTAGGAGCGGTGCAGCTAGGGACTGTACTAGCGGCTCCTTTGCCCGCTCTAGCTGAAGGGGGGCTCGCGTTCGGCGAAACCGCCGCTATCGTCGGAGACAACCCAGGCGCAAACGTAGACCCCGAAGTAATAGCCCCACTTTCTAAACTTCGCGGAATGTTAGAAGGGTCCCAAAACGTAACCGTCCAGGGAGTTATAAGAGGAGAAGATATTTTCTTATCTAGCGAACGATTTAATAAACGACTTAATACTTTTAGCTAATGGCCTGGTACATTCATAGATTTGCTCAATTTCTAGACGATAATGGCTCTGGCTACCAGTTAGAAATACTTAACGAAACACCGCACACGCCCCAAAATAGCGACGAGTTTACTTTAGGACCAGACGGCTTTACTATTAGCTACTCTGGAAACGGTAAAGACATAGACGACCCTATAAAGTCGAGCGAATGTTCTTTTACTTTTTACAGCGAAAACTCTACAGACGACGCTTTTTTCTTAGATATTATGAACGCTGAAGTAGGTAAGTATTTAGTTAAAATATCTAGAAACCCTAGCAACGCTATTTTTGCTAAGCCTCACGCTCCAGAAAGTTATATATGGAAAGGCATTTTAATACTACAAGAAACTACTTTAGCAGACGACCACTTCCCGCAAGCTTTTAACTTAAGAGCTGTAGACGGTTTAAGTTTATTAAAAGGCTTTAAAATAAATGAACTTACTAATATAAAAGACGCTGCAAACAACGCTACAGATTCAAATTTTGCTGTAGGGGTAAACGGAGCAATGAGCGGTAGCTGGTATTCACACCATCAAATAGTAGCGGCTATTTTAAGGCTTTTACCTACAGCTAACGGACAGTTTTTTTTCAATAACCAGAACGGGGTCGAGTTTATAAAAACTTACTTTAACTGGTATACTTCTAACACTGTTTACGAAGACGACGACGCTTTCTATAACCCTATGACTATAACTTTTACTAGAAGCGACGCTTACTATAGTGTAGGAAACGACCCAGATAATACAGGAATACGTTTTTTGACAGCTTACGAAGTTCTAAAAAGTATTCTAGAGTTTTATAACGCTCGTATAAGTATGAGCGATGGGACCTGGCAAATACAACAGCTTTGCGCTTTACAGGTAACGGCGGCCGCTGGAAGTCCTGGGCCAACTGTTAAGGGGGCTAAGTTTAATATGGACGGCGGACACTACAGCTTAGGTAGTCCTTTCGACGCTACTTTAAACAGGGGGGACTTAAACCCAGACTATAAAGCGCAACGCGCCGAAGCTATGTTTACTTTTAGCCCAGGAACTAGAGACGTTACTTTAACAGTAGCTGACGCGCCAAATTTAATCTTTGGACCTGGCGAGGAGTTCGCTTCGGCAAATTATGACTATGCGCTTATAGGCGAGCAAGATATAGACGTAAATAATAGCCCAAACCTAGCGGACTACACTAATACTTATGTAGGCGGAAACGCTGGCGACTTAATTACTTTCGTAATGAACTTCGGCGTTAAAATACAAGCGGTACCAGGCGGGTCAGCATGGACTAGCGCAGCGGCTGGCGATATTTTTCTTTTAGAGTTACAGCCTTTTGTAAGACAAGATAATAACTGGCTAGTATTTAACCCTAATACTGACAAATACGAATGGGAAACCACCCAGCAACACGTATACAGCAACGTAGACTTCGCCTGGTTTGAGCCGTTAGACGAAAATATGGGCGCTGAGTTAAACTCCTGGAGCTTAGGAAGTGAAACGCTAGAAGGAATGGAAGAATTACCCTCTAACGGAGCTATAAAATACAAACTAGCTTATAGGGTTTTTAAATTTGATACTACAAACGGAACTTTTACTGACGTTTCAGCTTCTGGCTTCCATGCTGACACCAGCCTTATAGTTAAGCTAGTTTTAGACCAACAAGGGGCTTACGGTCAAGCCGAAAACTTCGTAAGCGCTGGACTTACTTTGTTTATAAATGGAGAAAACCTCGAAGAAGATATTTACTTTTTTGAGCAAGACATAAACAGCCCAACTATTTCGGGGGCCGCTGTAGAAAAGTCTTCTTTGTTTTTCGACGGTCCCGCTGTATTTAGAAAAAATAATGTTTTCTACTTAAATACTTCTGGCTTTTTAGGAATGTTTCAGTGGGGACTTTCTGGCTCCTGGTTTTATAGAAATAACCCAAATATTACCCACGTACTAGCGCAAGTTATGAAAGGAGACGAATATTTAAGACTTACTAATAGGCAAAAAGTAATATTTACAGGTAAAATATTACATCAACTTACAACTAAGCCAAACCCTACGCCCTTAATGTTTCATGAAGTCTTTAGGGAAAATATTACAGGCTTCGGCGATACTTACTTTATTTTTAACGGCGCTAAATTTACGGCTAGGTCTGTAGAATGGTCGGGAGAATGGCGAAGCCTAAGTATGACTTTTATAGCTGGAGACGGCAAAGTAAAAGGTAATAAACCAACACACAAACACAAAAATAATATAATTACTAACTCTTTACACGTTTTAAAACATGACAGTAAAGGCCGAAAGTAAAAAATGATAAAATGGCAAAAAGCGAAAAATTTGTTGGTCTGTTAAAAAGAATACAGCTTGAGCGTTATCAAAATGTTTACGCTACTTTAGGGACGGCTATAACTAGCGGAGCTGTAACGGCTAGATTATTCTGTCCCGCTTATACTGGGCCAACACTACCAAAAGGCGCCAGAGTTACTATAGCTAAGCCTTACTCATATACTAGCCAGGTATTTATATTATCTGACGAAATAACGACAGGCGACACTTCTTTTTTAGTAGAAAGCCAAAACGCTAACGCCGACTATCCTATAGGCAGCCAAATAATAACGGACAATCTTAATTTTGCAGAAGATAAGTTTAGACGTTATATGACAGTACACTTAAACGCTAATTTTGCTATGGGTACAGGGACCACTACAAACGACCACCTAGGGACTTTAAGCCAGGGTACTTTTACTTCAGACGGTGGGTCTGTCTTTGCTGACGGTAATAACAAAGGTAACAACTTCGGGGGCCGCTACGGCATGCTTAACAGTGTAGGGACAGACTTTAAAATACACACTATAAAAACTAATTTAATAACTAACGCCGCAAATAGCACAATTTTAACGCTAAGCTTCTGGAAAAAGTCGTTTGACCCTACAGGAACTTCTAACAGCACTATAAATTTAGTATGTCAGAACACCGCAACGGGTACAGGAAGCTTTAACCAGGGCTTCCAATTTTTAGACGAAAGACTAGAAATAACTAACAACGGACAGTTTACAGCTAACGACGTCCTTATACCAACTATAAGACAAAATAAAACTCAGAGCGCTGGAAAACAGTGTTACTTTGATGTACAAGTGGTATGTTCGGCTCTATTTAACTAAAAAAAATGAAAACAATAATAAAAGAAACTTCGGACGTCCTACTTATTAACATATCTACGTTAGCTATTAGTTTTACAGCTATAGAAAACGCCCTTAAATTATTGTTACTATTACTTTCTATAATTTATACAGTAATTAAAATAATGAAAAGCTCTAAAAAAAATGGCTAAGACGTTAAGCTTTACATATAGAAAAAAACCCAAAAAGAAAAGGCCAGGTATTCACTCGAAGAATAAATCTAGAACGAAAGGGGGCTCTCAATATGTTAAACCCTATAATAAACAAGGCTAAAAAATGGAAGAAATTTTACAATTAATAGAACGCTACGGCTTAACTTTAATATTATTACTAGGCGCTTTATACGCTTTATATAAGTTTTTCTTTTTTAGTATAGTTGAGGTAAAATCTCAATTTTCAAAATACCATGAGAATAACGCTAAAGACATGCAATATATAAAAAGTAAAATAGACACTATTTTAGAGTTTATAAAAGATAAGAAAAAATGAAGAAAATAATATGTACGTTAATTTATAAATTAACTTTTAAAAAAATATGTTTAGGACACTGTAAATGTATTTTAAAATGAAATACTTTAAGCTAGAAGAGTTCGACAGTCCAGACCAGCCAGGAAGCGGCGAGAACATGAAGAAAGACTTTTTAGCACTATTAGACGAAGCTAGGGGCTTAGCTGGTATTTCTTTTAAAGTAAACTCTGGCTATAGAACTCAAGCCTGGAACGAACGCGTAGGGGGTCGAGTAGGAAGTAGCCACCTGGCGGGCTGCGCGGCGGACCTTAGCTGTACTAGCTCGGGAGCTAGAAGCGAAATAGTACAGGCTCTTATTAAAGTAGGCTTTAACCGTATAGGAATAGCTAAAACTTTTATACACGTAGATAACGACATAACTAAAAACCCCGCTATATGGCTATATTAAAAAAACTTTTCAGCTCTGGAGCTAAAGAGCTAGTGGATAGCGTAGGTAACGCTATAGACAAAATACATACTTCGGCTGAAGAAAAAGAGCTAGTAAAAGCTGAAATAGAAAAAACTATTTTAAACTTTGAAGAAAAGCTCCAGGCTGAAGTAACTAAGCGCTGGGCCGCTGACATGAATAGCGACTCCTGGCTTAGTAAATCTATAAGGCCGTTAGTCTTAGCCTGGCTAGTAGTTTCTACTACTTTATTAATATTTATAGACGCTGGAGCTATTACCTTCGTAGTAGAGGAAAAATGGACGGACCTTTTAACAGTCGTATTAATTACAGTAATAGGGTCCTACTTTGGAAGTCGAGGGCTCGAGAAAATAAAAAAGTAATGGACTTAACAGCTAAAGAAATAGCCTATATTAAAAGACTAAGAAGTGAAGAAAATAGAGTCCTAGTAATAGGAGACTTACACGCCCCTTTTATAAGAGAAGGCTATTTAGAACACTGTTTAGAAACTTACGAAAAATATAACTGTAATAAAGTAATAGTAATAGGGGACTGTATAGACAACCACTACAGCTCTTTTCATGAACAGGACCCAGACGGCTACAGCGCTGGCGAAGAACTCCAAAGGGCTATAGATATAATTTCTGTATGGTATAAACACTTCCCTAAGGCCTTAGTATGTATAGGAAACCATGACGCTATTATAGCCAGAAAAAGCTTTAGCTCTGGAATAAGTAAAAAATGGGTAAGAGACTACAGCGAAGTTTTAGGAACTCCAGGCTGGACTTTTGAAATGACCCATAAAATAGACGGCGTTTTATATACTCATGGGACGGGCTGTTCTGGCAAAGGTATAACTAAAAGGCTAAGAGAATGGCAAACCTCAATAGTCCAGGGACATATACATACTGAAGCCTTCGTAGACTGGTACTGTAATAAAGATAAAAAGCTTTTCGCTATGCAAGTCGGCTGCGGCGTAGACGATAGAAGCTTCGCTATGGCATACGCTAAAAACTTTACTAAAAAATATATAGTATCTTGCGGCGTAATTTTAGAAAATGGCACTGTCCCGCTAGTTATTCCTATGGAGCTGGACTAAGCTATTTTTGTTTTTGTGTTAGTAGACGCCTTAGAAGTAAAATTTTAAGGCGTTTTTTTTATACATGGACTTAAAAAATGACGTTTTAGGCCCTTTTTTTACTTCTAAAAACAGCTAAAAACACCCTTTTTTTAATGTTTTTTTAATTTTTTTTAACATTATTTTACTCTAGTAAACATATATTTTTTACTTTTTTTTGTTAGTTTTTTTTAACAGAACTAAAAAAGCTGTATATTAGCACCATAAACAAAAACAAATACTAACACTAAAATTTTACAAAATGAAAAGAATTTCTAAAGAACAATACGAAAACTTAAAAATTAATTACTTATGTAACTTATTAAGAAAGGCGGGAACACATGAAAGTTTAGTAAAGGCTAACGCTTTACTTTTATTAGAGTCTTGTAAATTAAGAAATATTAAAGTAACTGACTTAGAAATAATCTAAAAATTAAAAACCCCAACGCCCCCTACTGAAATAAATAGGGGGTTTTGGTGGTATAAAAACAAACTAAAACACAATTATGAAAAAAGAAACTAGATTCGATAAGTTAATATGGATAGCTGAATCACAAACTCAAACAACTTATACACAGACAAGATAAAATATAAAATACTAGATATGAACGATTTACACAAACCAGAATACTTAGACGCAAAGCTAGAGCTAGGCACTACAGTACAATTTTTTAGCTTTAATTTAGACGACTTTTGTATCATAAACGCTTTTATAGGCGCTCTAATAGCTTTATTAGCTTTTTTAATACCTAACTACCTTACAGAGCTTTTCTCTTTTTATATGGGCTCTTTTGTTACTTTAATAGTGTTTTATCTAAAATATGGGACTAATGACTAAAGAAATACACGAAAATTTAAAAAACATACTAGAGGAATATTCTATCTTAAGAAGCGACGAAGTTAATAAAGCTAGAATAGCTGAACTAAACGGGAAAAAAGAACTATTTAATTACCACCAGGGCCGAGCTGACGGCTTAGCTCTGGTGCTAGTTCAGCTAGTTAAATTGAATAATAAACAAATTAATAAATATGGAACGAGAAAAAATTTCAGATAAGCATATACAGGCCCAGGCTTTGCAACATTTACTTATTCATTACGAAAAGAAAAGAAATAAGTATAAAGAAATTAAAAGGGACGACTTGCTAAATACTGTAGACATGTATATAGCAAAAATAAGAAGAACTTTAATAAACATATTAGAAAATTAAAAATGACAAAGACAGACAGAGTAATACAGAGAAAAATAGGAGCTATTTTAAGCAATTTAGAGACTATAGACAGAGAAATACTAGAAAAATATTTAGATATGCTAGAAGACTTCTACGAAAATATGAAGACCAGCAAACCAAAAGAGACATCTTTAAAAAACCAGGTAGAAATCCCAGGGGTCGGAATAGTAGAAACCTCAGCTATAAAAACTAAAAAGCCCAGGGGGTCCGCTTACTTTTCAGAAGAAGCTATAAATAGCGAAATATTTAGACTTAATAAAGATAAAGTCTTCGTAAATAGTAGCGGCGTTAAGTTTCACTTAACTAATATGACCCAGGTACTAAATCTAAAAGAAGAAGAATATACTACACTAAGAAAAAGGGCTATAAGTTCTTTACACGCTAAAAAATAACCACTTAAAAAAAATAGATATGAATATTAAGAAATCAATAGTAAAAGACGTCCAGGCCGACGGTACTTTCAACTCGCAAAAGTACGGCCTATTTTATAAGTATGAAGTAAGCTTCGAAAATGGAGACTCTGGCGAGTATAGCTCGAAGTCAGAAGAGCAAAATAAATTTATTAAGGGCCAGGAAGCTTACTATACAGCGGAAAAAAACCAGTACGGCTTTTATAAAATTAAACCTCAAAGCGCGGAATACGCACAAAATAACGCTTCTACGCCAGCTTCTAACGCTTCTGTTAGTTCAGCTACTAATTTTACAAGAGACGAGCTTATAGTACGCCAGAACGCCTTAGGGCACGCGGTCCAGCTATTTCAAGGCGGGGCTTTGTCGGTCGAAGACATAGAAGACAGAGCGGACCAGTTCGCTACCTGGGTATTAAAAGGAGAAAGTAAACAGGATAAGCTTAACAAGCTAGACCAGTCGGGCTTTTCTAAGGACGACTTACCTTTTTAATATGCTAGACTTTGATATTTACGACGAAGACGGTAATAACTTAGGAAAAGACTATAAATATAAGCGGGACGAATACGGCCAGCTAGACTATAAAAATAAGCGCTTTAATCTTAAGAAAATACCGCCCCCAGACGACAAAATAGTAAAACAGTTCGCCATAACTTTTAAGGGAATGAAGGGAGCCGTTAGCAAGCGAGACCACTTTACGGGCCGCTATTTTATAGATAATGGACCAACTGAGCCTGGCTTTTTTAAGGGAACACAAAAAGAACTAAATAAACACCTGGACGGCCTAATAGCCAGAGGGTATAATATAAGAGACATATACGAAAAATGACTAAAGACAAAGAAATAAAAAAGCTTCTAATAGAGCAAAGAAAAGCTAATATGAGCAACGTAATAAACGCGGTAAGCTATACGAACTCTATAAGCGTCGAGTCTATTTTAGACAAATCTAGAATAAGGCCTATAGTAGACGCTAGGCGCTTCTGTTACGTATTAATTAGAGAAATTTACGGCTACCCTTACCAGGTTATTAGTAAGTTTTTCGGTAAAAACCACGCTACTATCATGCACCAGCTAGAAGTTCATAGTACGCTTATGAAGTACGATAAACACTATAGCGACAACTATATACAAATTAAGAACACCTTAATAGACGACGACGGCTTTAACTCCGAAAGTATTTTAATGAAGGAACGCTCTTACTACTTAGAGAAATTAGAAGAAATAAACTCTAAACTTATTAAGCATGATTAGAATAAAAGTAGCTAAAGACAAAAACTACAGCGTAATCAATAACGAGTTTATTTTTAATAAACAGCTAAGCTTAAAAGCTAAGGGGCTTCTTTGCCACTTGCTGGCTGTACCCGAAGACTGGCGGTTATACGTTTCAGAGCTTTGTAAATGGCATAAGGACGGAAAAAAAGCCGTATACTCTGGCTTTAAGGAGCT
>VMHT01115736.1_pt1 | contig 20944 bp, 25 predicted proteins | sample 4693611 | NCBI WGS metagenome assembly VMHT01 (sample SAMN12280063, study PRJNA550983) | marine metagenome | isolation source: seawater sampled from same location over 5 years 0.02-0.2 micron viral filtrate | place: USA: collected off the coast of southern California halfway between the port... ...
GATATTAAAAAAGTTTTCGGAAATGTTATTGGTAAAAACCGAGAAACTTTAATGAGGTTGATGGGTAGAGATAAATCAGGAAAATTTTCAAGAGCTAATTTAACTTTAGACGAACTGTTTCAATTAAGAACAGCTATGAATAAAATAAGAGCCACACATCCTGTACCTGGAGTACAAAAACTTGCAGGAGAAATAGAAGAATCATTAGGTTTGTCTTTAGATAAAAGTATACAAGACCATATTTGGGTAAATAAATTAGGTAATAAAACATTCCGTAGAAAATATAATAAAAAACAAGATGCAGAAATAGAACAATATAAAATAGATAATGATTATGGTATTGATATAGCTAATTCATATAGAAACATGACTAACGCTTATAGTGATACACGTAATGTTTTATTAACAACTTTATTAAAACAAGGTAATCCTGATAAATTAGCTTCTACTGTATTGAATCAAGGTCCTACTAATGTAACTTCTTTTATGAGAGTATTACAAGAAGCAGGGGACGACGGAGCAATGCAAATAAGAAAAGCAATGGCAAAACATATAGATGATAAAATTTTAGATGAAGGTGCTCCTGCTTTAACTAATGTTAAAAACTATAAAACGTTCGTTAAAGAAAACCAAGATGTATTAAAAGCTGTTTTTGGTGATGATTTTAAAACAATGTTTAATCCTGCTGGTTTTAATAGAGTAGTTAATAAAATAAATAAATACGATGAAAAAATACTTATGTTAAAAGCTGTTTATCCTGATGCATCTAATACAGCTCCCGTTTTTGATATTGTTGACGATATTATAAGAAGTAGTAAAGGTGAATTAGAAACAGGTAGAACAGCAGCCAAAATTAGGTTTTTAATGGATACGGTTGGAGATGATGTAATATTACAAGAACAAATACAAGCAATAACAAAAAGATTTATAACAAGAGATATGTTAGATTTAGCTAAAGGTGGTGATGGTTTATGGAAAGTAAATCCTGAAAAGTTAAATAAAATTTTAAATGAAGGTCCTGGACCTGTTGGTTTAACTGGTCAAACTTTTGAAGAAATATATGTACCTTTATTAGGTGGGAATAAAGCAGCAGAACGATATACTAAAAATTTAAGATTATTAAATAATATAATAATGAGAGAAGCAGGCGTAGGTGCTTCAGAAGGAGCAAAAACAGCAGTAAAAGAAAGCACCCAAGCTTTTCCAGGAGCAACGTTTTTATTTAGAATGCTTATACCTCCACTAACACAAAGAGGACGTAGAGCAACCGCTATAAATAGAGCTTTAAATGCTAGAGCGGGTGATTTTATGGCTGAATTAGTTGCTAAGCCTAAATTATTAGATGATACTTTAAAATATATGGAAGGCAAAATAGCTTTAAATAGATATGTAAATATTTTATCTTCTTATGGTATTGTATCTTTTAATGATATAGGTGAAGAACTTCAATACTATAATACAGAATTAAAAACGAATAAGAAAACAACAATAACAGATGAACTTAAAGCTGAACTTACTAAACTGCAAGAAAAACTAGGATATTAATAATGGCAAGATTTGATTTTGATAGAGGAATGGGTATTAGAGGTATAGGAGGAACACGACCTACTTCGTTTGAATATATGCCCCCACAAAGAGACCCTATCGTAGACGCTATAGTTTCTAGAAGAGACGCTAATGATTCTATAAACAGGGCTACTGACCAGTATGAGGCAGATGTTGCTGATTTTAAAAACACAGCTGCTACAGAAAAAGAAGAAGGATTAGTTTCTTTACTTCCACCAGAACCTACTATAGACAGATTTGTTCCGCCTATGATAAACGAAAACAGAACTCCTTTTATACCGCCACGTAATATACAAGATATAGATGAAAGAAGGTTTAGAGATTTTATCGGACAACCACCGCAAGTACCCCCTGTTGATAATTTTGATGATAATCCTTTTAAAGATATTTTTATACCACCTAATATACCGCCGTTTGAATTCCCAATAGATAGACCTCCGTTTGAACCACCAATAGATAGACCTCCATTTATACCTCCGTTTGAACCACCAATAGATGATAATAGAAGACGAAGACCTCCTAGAGACGATGACTTTATAGACGGACCTCCGTATGTACCGCCAATAGATGGACCGCCTGACGGACCTCCGTATGCACCGCCTATAGATGGACCGCCTGATGAAATACCAATTATACCACCGCCGCCGCCACCACCACCTTCATCATCTAGTGGACCTATAAATCCGTATACAGGTAAGCCGATAAGTAATGCGTATACACCGTATTCAACAGATAGTGGAGCAACACCTTTAACTAGAACAATAAGTCCTAGAAACTTTGGGAGAGCTCCTGGGATGTTTACTGTTGGAGGAAATAAAGAAATTACAAAACCACCACCAAGAGACATTCCAATTAAACCACCACAAGTTCCACCCCCTATATATAAATTAAATGCAGGCGGAGGAATAAACAATAACGGCATCATGAGGTTGCCGCAAAGCCAACAAGGTGATACAATGACAACACAGATGTTTCAACGAGCATTTAGACCAAGGAGATAACTATGGACCCTAACGAAAAATTAACAGGTATTGCGAGTTTACCGCAAAACGGACCACAAGGAATGCCTATGGGTGGTGTAATGCCTTCTATGCCACAACAAGGAATGTCTGGACCTCCTCCTATGCCTATGGGTGGTGAAGAACCTCCTAGGGACCCTATGATGGGCGGTGAAGAACCTCCTATGAATGTAGAACAAGATGCTATGATGTTAGCTGAAGCTGTTGTAGGCAGAACGCAAGGAGACGTACAATCTGCGATAGATGTTTTAGATACAGCTAAAGCTATGTTAATGTCTAGCGGTAGTCAAGAACCACAGATGATGATGGACGGTGGACCTATGTATGCTAAAATGGGTAAACCTTTATATGCTGAAAGTGGTAGAGCAATTTCTAATTCTGATTCTGACACATTAAGACAAATGATTATGGACGATTTAGCTCAGATGGCAGCAGCAGCTAATACTGAACTGGGTAGAGCGGTATCTGATAAAGATTTAGAGTTTTACAAAACCCTTTTAAATCAAGGACAAGAAGGTAGAAGTTTGTCTGACGTAGACCTTAAAATGATACCGAGTTTGTTTCAAAAAATGACAGGTGAAAATATACCTGCTTCATTTTATGAAAATATGCCTCCTTTAATGAGAGAAGGCGGTGGTGAACTAAATCCTGGATTACAAGCGTTACAAAAAGAAAGACCAGACGTTGTTAAAAAAATATTAGGTAAAGCTGATGGCGGTACTTTGATGTCTGGAAACGCTATGGCTGAATTAGATAGATATAGATTCGGTTAAGAAATCCAGTCTTTCCATTTTTCATCACCTAATACTTCTTGTGCTAGGTCTAGTTTATTTCTAAGAGCTTTTACAATCTTTTCGTCTACAGTGCCTTTAGCAACTAAATCAATATAAGTTACTTTATTAGTTTGACCTATACGATGAGCACGGTCTTCAGATTGTAATCTTTTTTCTAAATCATAATTATTACTGTAGTAAATTACGTTACTTGCTTCAGTAAGAGTAATACCATAACCACCTGTTTGAGTATTACTAACTAAATATTGTAGTTGTGAATTAGGGTCTTGAAACCTACGTATAATTTCTTGACGTTCTTCGTCAGGTGTTTCACCGTAATAAGTAGCTACGCTTTCTGTTCCTGTTGTTTCTTGTAATGTTTTTAATATTCTTTTTATATCGTATTGATAGTTAGCCCATATAATAGTTTTACCTTGTACTTCTTGTAATATATTCATTAGTTCATCTAAACGATTACTTTGAACTTCTACTTCTTCTCCGTTATCGTGTTTAACGAAACCACATATAACTTGATGTAATCTTAATATTTGAGTTAAAACAGAAGTTACACTTACTATTTCGTGTGAATCTAATTCAGCAATAGCATAATCTTTAAGTTGTTTATAAACTTTCTTTTGTTCAGTTGTAAGTTCTACTTCTCTACGTTGATATATTTTATCTGGTAAATCTAAACATTCTTTCTTTAGCACTCTATAAGAGAACTCATTTACATTTTTACTTAACTCATCTAAGTTTTGATAACCTACGACTTGTCTAAAAGACCTTGCTCCCATTTTACGGTTTATTAATTGTGCGTATCTGTTTTGAAAAGAATAATAAGATGTATAACCTAATAGTTGTGTTGATAAAAAACTGCTTTGACTATATAAATCTAAAGGTGATTGAGTAACAGGAAATCCTGTAAGTATTCTTCTGTATTTAGTATTGATAGCTAGTTTCAATAAATTTTTAGTTCTTTGTGCTTTAGGATTTTTAATAGTTGTTGATTCATCTACAGCTATTAGGGGTAAATGTCCTAGTATAAATCTTTCAACAAAACTTACTCCTTTCTTAGTGCTAAAAGCTTCTACGTTAATAACTAATATTTTTAAATCATTATTAGGAACAAATAAATTAGTTAATTCTTCTTTTTGTTTTTTAGTTGGTGCAGGATTCCACACAGCTATTTGTGTTTGTACGTGGTCTGGCATATGAGTAGGTATTTCTTTTTCTGACCAGTTTCTGTAAACTCCTTTAGGTGCGACGATAATAGCAGCATTTATCCCGCCTTTATCGTAAAGCATAGCAATATTATCAATAAGAACTTTAGATTTACCTGTTCCCATTTCCATAAAATAAGCGTATTCTTTTTTATTCCACGACCTTTTTAACGCTTCTAATTGATGCTCATACGGCTTCGTTTTAAATTTATACTGCATGTAATACCTTTCTAATTTCTAGTTGAGATTATATATTACAAACTATATGATTTATAGCCCAAGTAAAAACTTTCTCTGTGCCCTCTAATAGAATTAGTATGTTTTTAATATTGATTATTAGATTTCTAATAATGGTATAATCTCTAAAACACTAAGATTTTTTAAGGTCAGTATTAGTTTATTAGTAATATTAGTTGTTTTAGAAAAATATTTCTGTAAAATTTTTTTATTTTTTAAAACACATATCCGTAATAACTTTACTTTGACGTAGTTCGTATATATTATTTATTACCTAGAAATAAGAAAGGAGAAAAAAGTGACAGTATATGTCGTACAAGAAGTTCCAGGACGAAACATCGCCTCTGCTAGACAGTTTGGTGATTTTGAAGTTCTGTTGCCTTCTAACACACAAATTATGTTAAGTGCGTCTCCTTCAGTTCGTAGAATGAAAAGTCTTTTACAAGACTACAAAGAAGGCGATTACTTATTATTAATAGGCGACCCTGCCGCCATAGGCGTAGCGTGTTCTATCGCTGCATTTTATAATCGAGGTAGATATAGTATATTAAAGTGGGATAGGCAGGAAGGTTTATACTATCCCGTTGATATCGATTTACACCAGAAAGGAGAAATAGATGAATGAGAAACCAACTTTTGAAGACTTAGTCGGAACTTCAGACGCTCAGCAATGGGATAATGATGTTTCTGATGGAGAGCTTTCAATAGTTTCTAGTTTAGCTAATAAACAACTTCAACTAGCTACAGAAGTAGCAGAGCTAGAAGCTAATTTAAAAGCTAAAAAAGAAGAACTTCGTTTGACTTCGGAGCAAGAGTTACCTGATGCTATGCAAGCGGCAGGACTTACTCAAATAAAACTTAATAGTGGAGAAAATATTTCTATTAATGAGTTTTATAACGCTCACATATCGAAAGCAAACCAAGAAAAAGCGTATGAGTGGTTAACGCAAAACGGTCATGAAGGTCTTATAAAGAACGAGGTTCTTTTAAAGTTCGGACGTGAAGAAAGTTTAGTCGTTGATGAAACAGTTTCAGCTTTGCAAGCAAGAGGCTTATCACCGCAAGTACGTCAGAGTGTTCACCCTAGTACATTAAAAGCTTTTGTAAAAGAGCAGTTTACTAGTGGGAACGATATACCAACCGAGCCTTTTGGTATCTACATAGGTACTAAAGCTATTATTAAAAAGGATTAATATTATGGCAGAAAATAAAAATGAAGTAGCTGAAGCTACATCTACGGCAATAAGCACGTTTGACGACAGCTTATTGTCAGGCGGTACTGGGTTAGAAGACACTACTACAGAGGATTTTGCGATTCCTTTTATTAGAGTTTTACAACCTATGTCACCACAAGTGCAAAAGCAAAACGGAAGTTATGTAGAAGGTGCTAGTGCAGGAGATTTGTACAACACTGTAACTGGTGAAGCTTATGACGGAGAGAAAGGTATTACTATAGTTCCATGTGCTTATAACAAAAAGTATATTGAATGGATACCTAGAGAAAAAGGTGGTGGTTTAGTAAACGCTAACCACGACATTTCTATACTTTCTAAATGTACTAGAGACCCAGAAACTAGAAGATACTACACTCCTGAAGGTAACGAGATAGTAGAGACTGCTCAGTTTTTTATATTAGTAGTTAAAGAAGGTAACGCACAACAAGCAGTTCTTGCATTTACTTCTACTCAATTAGGGGTAGCTAGGAAATGGTTAACGATGCTTAGAATGGCTAGAGTACAAAACTCTAAAGGAGAGTCTGTTGAAGCTCCTATGTTCGCTTATAGTTATAAATTAACTACAACTACCCAATCTAACGATAAAGGCAGTTGGAACGCTTATAGCATAAACCAAGACAGTGCTACTGATATGTCTATAGCTATGGTTGCTAAAGACTTTATGGGTGCGGCAAGGTCTGGTGATGTTGATGTAAAACAAGAGCAGCAAAACGAAGTTGTTAACGATAGTATCTAAAAAGGAGATATTGTATGCCGTTAGCAGGGGAGTTTGCTGTACGTTATGCGGGGCTACGTCAAGCGTACGGAACTTTCACAGCTAGTAATGAAACTAGAGAAGATGGAAAGGCAAGTGGTAAAAACATCACTATATCAAAGGAGTTGTCTGACAACGATTTGTTAAAGTTATGGGAAAACCATTTGTCTGGTCATCAAAGTGTAGGAATCGTACCTATAGATGAACATAATAATTGTGTATGGGGTGCTATAGACGTTGATGAGTATCAGCTAGATTTAAAAGATTTAGCTATTAAGATAGCCAAGCAAAAACTACCATTAGTTTTATGCCGTAGTAAAAGTGGCGGTGCTCATATTTATATATTCCTTAATGAACCAGTAGCAGCATCTATGCTACAAAGAAAACTAAGACAGATAGCAGCAGCAATAGGATACGGACAAGCAGAGATATTCCCTAAACAAACACAGTTATTATTAGAACGTGGAGATAGAGGCAGCACGTTAAATATGCCCTACTTTGGTGGAGAGAACTCTACTAGGTATGCTTACGGTACGGATGGAGCAGCATTAACTCCAGAAGAATTTTTAGAGCATACAAAAAACATTGAATTAAAACCTAGTGAATTAGAAAGATTAGAAGCTAGTCCATTAACCGAAACTATGGACTGGTTAGACCAAGCACCCCCGTGTATACAACACTTAGTAGTACAGGGCTTCCCTAAGGGCTCAAGAAACTCTGGCTTGTTTAACGTGGGGGTCTTCTTAAGAAAAAAGTTTGCAGATGATTGGGAAAAAAGATTAGAGGATATAAATATAAAATATATGCAACCTCCTCTAGGTGCACAAGAAGTTTTAACAGTAGCTAAACAATTACAAAGAAAAGATTATTTTTATAAATGTAATGACCAACCTATAGCTAGTCATTGTAATAGTCCTTTATGTAGAACACGTAAATTTGGTATAGGTGCTAACGGTGGTACACCCTTATTTAGTAACCTTACAAAACAGGATAGTGACCCACCGATATGGTTTTTAGATGTAGAAGGTGGTAGACTAGAGTTAGAGACAGATGATTTATTAAACCAAAACAGGTTTCAGCGTAAGTGTATGGATGCGTTAAATAAAATACCACCAAAAGTAAAAGAAAACGTATGGAGACAGATAATACAACAGCTACTCGATGCGTTAACCGTTGTAGAAGTACCTAAAGAAAGTTCTACCGAAGGACATTTTATGGAGTTATTAGAAGCTTTCTGTACAGAAAGACCTGCTAGAGAAAGAGATGAATTACTATTACATAAACCGTGGACAGATAATGGTAAAACGTATTTTAGATTATTAGATTTAATGGATTACTTACACAGGAATAATTTTAAAGAATACCAAAGAAACAGATTAACTTCTAAATTAAAACAATTACATGGTGAGCCTTTCTTTTTTAATATAAAAGGCAAAGGAGTAAACGTTTGGTTTATAGAAGAATTTAAAGCACAAGACGAACCACATGACTTACCAGACTTTAACGATAATTTATTATGATTAAATATATACCTAAATATTTCCAACACTGTAACGCTAATATACAAACATGGGACAAACCTTCAGAAAGAGTTTTTGATGGTAAAACAGTCAAAGGCAGACCTACAAGAGGGTTTGGCAGTTCTTCGTTTGATTATGCAGGTAAGTTATACAAACCTAGTCCTTGGTCTAAAACAATGTATGTTTTTAAACAAGACGTAGAAAAATTAGTCTGGGAAGAATTAGGAATAGATAAACAATTTACTTTTTGTTTATGCGGATTTTACGGAACTGACGGTAAAGGTATACCTCATCATTCAGACACAGTCCCGACAGAAGATGATTTAGTTGTGTCTATTTCTTTAGGAGCACCAAGAATATTTATACAAAAAACATATCAAAACCATGTTAAAAAACACACTAAAACAAGCGAAACATTTTTGAAAGAAAACTTTGTTATAGACGAAACACATTATTTATTAGAAGATGGAGACGTGCTTATTTTCGATGGAAAAAATCAAATGTATTCTACTCATTGTGTACCTGATTTACAAAACGCAGGTGAAAGAATTAATCTAACTTTTAGAAGTGGTTTATGACTTTACCTAGCCATACACAAGTTATTCTTGGACCTCCTGGAACAGGTAAAACGAGTACATTACTTGGTCTTATAGAAGACGAATTACAAAACGGCACTAGTCCTGATACTATAGGGTTTTTTACTTTTACCAAAAAAGCAGTGAACGAAGGTAAAGAAAGAGCTATGAATAAATTTAGTATAAGTAATAAAGAACTGCCTTATTTTAGAACATTACATTCTTTAGCTTTTAGACAACTAGGACTAACGAGAGAAAGCGTAGTAAGTAATTCAGATATAAAAGATTTAAATGAAAAACTTAATCTAAAATTAACTGGAAGAACCACATCAGACGACGGTCATCTATTCGGCATGACGCATGATGATAGATTAGCTTTTATAGAAAACCTTGCAAGGATGAGAGATATACCTTTAAAAGAACAATGGCATCAAGTAGAAGATGCAGTAGGTTGGTTTGAACTAGAGAGGTTTGCTAGAGGATTACAATTATTTAAAGAAGATAGATTATTAGTAGACTACACAGATATGTTATGTAAGTTTCTAGTAGAAGGCGATGTGCCAAAACTAGATGTTATGTTTGTAGACGAAGCTCAAGACTTGTCGCCTCTACAGTGGGCGGTGGTTCGTAAACTAGCAGATAAAGCAAAAAAGATTTATGTAGCAGGAGACGATGACCAAGCTATCTATAAATGGGCGGGTGCTGATGTTGATTATTTAATACAAAACTCTAAAAATGCTTTAGTTTTAAAACAATCCTATCGTGTACCTTCTGCTGTACACGAAGTCGCTCGACAATGTATAGGTCAAGTTAGGTCTAGGGTATATAAAGAATGGACGCCTAGAAAAGAAAAAGGATTAGTTAGGTGGGAACCAAATATAGAATTAGTTAATATGGAAAAAGGCGATTGGTTAGTTTTAGCAAGGACTAATTATTTATTAGAAGATGTAGATGATTATTGTAGAAACGAAGGTTGGTTTTTTGAAGTAAAAGGCAGACCAAGTATTCCTGAATCAAAAATAAGAGCTGTATTGTATTGGGAAAAACTGCGTAAAGGAGAAACTATTTCTTTAAATGAGTGTGCGAACATATTGAAGTTTATAAAGGTTCTTGATTATAAAAAGTTAGATACTTTAGATAGTAATATAAATCTACAATACGAAGATTTAAAAAGTCATTTCCCTGATTTACCTGATGGTAAATGGTTTGATGTTTTTACTTTATTAAGCCCCAAAGAAGTCAGTTACATAAGAGCTATGTTACGTAGAGGAGAAAAAATAACTAAACAACCACGTATACGATTATCTACTATTCATGCTGCTAAAGGTGGTGAAGCTACCAACGTAGTATTGTTAACAGATATTACAACTAGAGTTTATAAAAATTATCAACAAAACCCTGACGATGAAAATAGGGTGTTTTATGTAGGGGTAACCAGAACAAAAGAAAATCTATATTTAATAGAACCTAAAACAACACGCTGCTATCAGTTGTAAAAGTCCTTTACTTTGAATATAATTGTAAAGTATATTATTTAGGCATTAAGAAAGGAGAAACAATGAACATATTTTATTTTAACGAGTGTCCTGTTTTATCAGCACAAGCACAACCAGATAAGATGCTAGTAAAAATGCCATTAGAAACAGCACAGATGTTATGTACAGCACATAGAGAATTAGATGGCAATGAATATGCCGATGAGGTGGGTTTATACAAAAGAGCTTACTGGAATCATCCTTGTACTATATGGGCTAGAGAATGTAGTGCTAATTACTTTTGGTTATACAGACACTTCCTAGCATTAGGAACGGAATATAACCATAGATACGGTAAAACACACGCAAGTATAATTAAACTTGCTAAACCTTTATCTAAAATACCAGACAATATTAAATATACTGGTTGGATTAAAACACCGCTTGCACAAGCGATGCCTGATGAATATAAGAATGAAGACCCTGTAAAAGCGTACAGGGATTATGTTATACATGAGAAACATTACGCTCAATGGAATAAGAATAGAGAACAGCCAACTTGGTGGAGGTAAATTATGTCATCTATTAGAAAGAAACTACTCGTTAATGAAAACGATAGTAAAAATACAAGAATGGATATAGCTAGTGCGGGTGTATTAGCTAATTGGCGACCCGATGAGATAGCTCATATGAGTCGATTTGATAATATAGCGTCTATGTGTATAGAAGAAGCTAAACGGTTAGACAGACCATTAGATACTTTTGAAGTAGGTTGTGGTGAGTGTTGGACTTTACGAAACTTATATAAAGCATATGTTGTTAAAAAGTCAGACATTATAAGGTCGTACTATGGCTACGATATTGACCCTGCATGCGAAATGGAAAATCCTTTTTGGTCTAACGCAGGTAAACCTTTAAAAGATTCTACATGGTTTCAAAACTTTAATGGTGAAATAAGAATACAAGATTTAACAACTAATCCAGTATTTGATTTACAAGATGAAAGTATAGACTTTTTCTGGACTACCGAAGTTATTGAACATATGGGTAGAGAGTTTATCCCTGCATGGCTAGATGATGCTGCTAGGGTTATAAGACCAAACGGACTAGCTTTTGTTTCTACACCTAACCACGACGGCTCTAACGATAAACTTCCTGAAGACCACGTATACGAGTGGGGTTTTCAAGAACTAAAAGAAGAACTAGAAAGAAACTTCGAAATACTAGACGTTACAGGAACGTTTATACAGCTGCCTAATTTAAAGAAAGCTATGAAAGAAGATTCTAAAACAGGGTGGACTCCTGAACAGTATAAACAGTTGCAAAGTAGATACGGTAGACAGTTCTTAAGAGTTGTTGCGGCTACATTCTATCCTGAAGTTGCTAATAACTGTTCTTGGGTATTAAGGAAAAAGTAATGTTTATTCAAGAAGAATTGAATCGTTATTGCTATTGGCAAATAGAACGTGAAAATATACGTTTACAAAAAGAGGTGTCTAAGCTCCCCCCTCCTTGGACAAATGATTCAATTCTTCAAGAATATAAATTCTGTCAAGTATTTAGAGAAGACGATAGAACTACACGGTGGTTTAGAGAACATATAAGAGAACCTATGAAAGATTCTCCAGATGTTCTTATGGCTACTGTTATATTTAGGTGGTTTAATTGGATACCTACAGGGAGAACGTTGATAGAACACGGGTTACTAAAACGTTGGGATAGGAAAAAAGCCATAGAAGAAATAACTAAACAGCCTAAATGGGTGACGGGGGCATACATAATTAAAACACCAAACGGTATGGATAAAGTTACAGGAGTATCGGAGTGTGTTTCTCATATGTGGAAAGACCGAAAATATCTAGCTGAAAAGATTTCTAAAACTAAATCTTTAGAAGATACATGGACTCTACTAAGAGACTATCCCTACATGGGACCTTTCATGGCTTACGAAGTCGTTACAGATTTAAGACATACTTATCTATTAGACGACGCAGAAGACGTGCTTATGTGGGCTAACGCAGGTCCAGGAGCTATGCGGGGATTAAATAGATTAACAGGTAGAGAACTAGGTTATTCTAAACGTAGTCATGATTGGGTAAGTGAGATGCAAGAGTTATACAAAATAGTTCAAACTAGACTTCCTGCACATATTTTACAAAGAAACGATATGCGTTATGAAATGAGAGAAATAGAAGGGGGGCTTTGTGAATTCGATAAGTATTCTAGGATAGTTAAAGGAGAAGGAAGAACAAGGTCTATATATAAAGAAAACAATCTACCTATGGTAGAGGATTTAATAAATGGAGAAAGCAAATATGGGTAAAGTAAACGATTATTCAGTACAACTTATAGAAGATTGGGGGGACTCAGTTGATATATATTATACTCAGTTTTTAGAGGTAGCTTTCTTTTTAAAAGTATCAGCAACAAGAGAAATGGCTGTAGCTTTTGTTAAAAGAAAACTTCCTGGATTAAATGAGTCAGAGATAAACTTCTTAATAGAAGAAATAGTAGGAGGGTATCAAGACTCATTATGAAAGTTATAAACGCAAGAAATGTAAACGATGCTCTACTTTTAGGTATAGATTTATTTAGTGATGATACCTCATATAGGATACAAGAAAGCCGTAATGGTACTACTTACGAAGCATTAGAACCAGTAACAACTGTGTATCGTAACCCTTGTGAAAGGGTGTGTTTAGTAGAAGAAAGAGATGCTAATCCTTTTTTCCATTTTATAGAAAGTATGTGGATGTTAGCAGGTCGTAAAGATTTAATATCACTTACTTATTATGTATCTAGTATGAAAGATTTTTCAGATGATGGCGAAACTTTATGGGGGGCTTACGGTCATAGGTGGAAAGAATATTTTCTTAAAAACCAATTAGATATTATTGTTAAAATGTTACAGAAAAATCCTGAAGATAGACGTGCAGTATTACAAATGTGGGATGCTCTACATGACTTAGATAAAGAAGGCAAAGATGTTCCTTGTAATACTAATATCTATTTTAAAATAAGAGATAATAAATTAAATATGACAGTATGTAATAGGTCTAACGATATGTTATGGGGGGCTTATGGTGCTAATGTTGTACATATGTCTATATTACAAGAGTACATGGCTCATAGATTAGAGATAGACGTGGGCACTTATAGACAAGTTAGCGACAGTTTTCATATTTATTTAAACCCTGTTTGGGAAAAGGTAAAAGATTTATATATTGATATTTACACATTTAAAGATATAAAAAATCCGTATGATACTTTAGATGATTATAAACATGTTCCTTTATTTGTAGACCATACAACATTAGATTGGGAATTAAATAGGTTTTTTAATTATCATCCTGCAGATTTAGAAAGTTCAAATAATTGGGAAAACCCTTGTATGAGAGATATAGCTGTGCCTATGGCGTCAGCTTATTCTAAATATAAAGCAAACCAATTCGATGAAGCATATGAAATATGCGAAAAAATAGTTCCAGTAGATTGGAAAAACGCTTGTCTTAGTTGGCTCCGCACACGAGAGAAGCGTAAAAATAACTTAGCGGATAAAGGAGAAACTCATGAGTAAATGGGAAAACATGAAAGATTCTGCTCAAAACGACTTAGAAGCTCTTAAACGAGCAGAAGGGTCTTACGGCGATTCTTGGAAACGTCGTGGAGGTGTTGGTGCTTTTATGATGTTGGCACGTAAGTTCGATAGAATCGAGCACCAAGCACAAAAACATGGTTGGGATATATTCGAGGCAGGTGAAGTCTATAAAGGTGAAGCTGGTCTACTCGACGATATTAGAGACTTACGCAGGTATTTATTATTAACTGAAGAACATATCATTACTAATACTAGTGATGAACAAAATTACTCTACAGATAGTGGAGAGGAGAATTAATATGAGTTGGTTTTCAAAATTTATTAAGTGGGTAACACCACCTACAAAAGTAGACGAAGTTGTAAAAGCTAAAGTAATCAAAGCAGCCGTAGAAGATGCTACAGTAGAACTAGAGCCTTTTAAAGAAGCACTTGTTACTAAGGCTCAACCTAAAAGAGCTAGAACTAAAAAAGGCACTTATGTTGCTGACGATAAATCTACTCCTGATGTTAATGAAGCATGGGAAGGTGGTAAATCACCAAAGCCAAAAGCTAAAGTAACTAAAATTAAAAAATAGTGATACAACAAGCCGTGTTTTTCGCTCCTAAAAGTTCTTGGTCTGTGCCTGATGTTTTTCCTCAGTTTTCTGAGACAGAAACAGTAGCTATAGACCTTGAAACTTATGACCCGCACCTCACGACTTGCGGTCCAGGTTGGGCTACAGGTCGTGGTCATGTGGTAGGCGTAGGCGTAGCGACAAAAACATGGAAAGGTTATTTTCCTATTAGACATAAAGGTGGCGGTAATCTAGATGAGGGCATGGTGTTACGGTGGCTAACTAATCTACTTAACTCTACTAAAAGGGACGTTATATTTCATAACGCACTCTACGACGTGGGTTGGTTAAGAAGAGAAGGTATTACAGTGAAAGGTAATATTTTAGATACTATTATTGCAGCACCTCTACTCAATGAAAATATGTTTTCTTATTCATTAGATAATTTAGGAAGTTTTTACTGTAACGAAAAGAAAGATGAGTCTTTATTACAAGATGCATCTTTAGCTTATGGTATAAATCCTAAATCAGAAATGTATAAACTACACGCTAAATATGTAGGACCTTATGGCGAACAAGATGCAGCACTTACATTGAAACTATGGGATAAACTTAAAATAGAAATAGCAGAACAAGGTTTAGAAAGTATTCTTCAAATGGAGTCTAGACTGATTCCTCTATTACTAGAAATGCGATGGAGAGGCGTTAGGGTAGACGAAGAAAAAGCTGAACAAGTTAGTAAAAAGTTATCTACAGAAGAACAAAAAATACAAGTAGAGATTAAACGTAAGTATGGTAGTGATGTCAACTTATGGGCTAATGCTTCTTTACAAAGTATTTTCGAAAAGAACAATTTATGGTTTCCACGTACAGAAAAAGGTATGGCTAGTTTTCAAAAAGATTGGTTAGAAGGACATGAACATGAATTACCTCAGTTGATTGTTAGAGCTAGAAAACTTAATAAAGCTAGGACTACGTTTATCGATAAGATGATTATGGAACATGCTTTTAACGGCAGGATACATGCTGAAGCTCATCCTATGCGTAACGATAGAGGCGGTACAGTAAGTGGTAGATTTAGTTACAGCAATCCTAATCTACAACAAGTTCCTGCACGTGACCCAGAGATAGGTAATTTAATACGTTCATTATTTATTCCTGAAGAAGGTTGTGAATGGGGAGTATTTGATTATTCTCAACAAGAACCTAGACTTACCGTACACTACGCTAACCAAATGCAGTTAACAGGGGCAAAAGATGCTGTAAAACTATATACAGAAGATAATGCAGACTTTCACCAAATTGTTGCTGATATGGCTAATATCCCTCGTAAACAAGCTAAGACTATTAATTTAGGTTTGAGTTATGGTATGGGAAAAATTAAACTTATTAATGAGTTAGGATTAGATGATACTGAAGCAGAAAAATTGTTTCAACAATATCACGCTAAAGTTCCTTTTATCCGAGCTCTACAAGACCAATGTGCAAGGGTAGCTATGGAACGTGGCTACATTAAGACATTTGCAGGTAGACGTTGTCGTTTTAATCTGTGGGAAAGCAGATATGAACGTACTCTACCTCTACCTCTAGAAGAGGCAAAACAGAAATATGGCGAAGACTTGAAAAGGTCTTATACTTACAAAGCTCTAAATCGTTTGATACAAGGCTCAGCTGCTGATATGACTAAGTTAGCAATGATAGGTTTATGGGAGGAAGGAATAGTTCCTCACTTACAAGTACACGATGAAGTTGATATTTCAATAGAGAACACAGAACAAGCTAACACAGTAGCAAGAATAATGGAAAACTGTGTCGAACTTGCTGTTCCCCTATTAGTAGATATGGAATTAGGCGAATCATGGGGCGAAACAAAGGAAATAAAAAGATGAAAGGTATCTCTCAAATAAAAGCAAAAGAAAACTCTCTTAAATATAAAGATATGTATGATAAGTGGAACAACGGTGCTCATACATTACAACAACTAGGAAAAGAATACGATGTTACAAAACAACGTGTATGGCAAATAATCACACGTTGTAAACTTGGTGATGGTGATTATTACGACGGAGTACAAATCGCACGTAATAAATGGTCAGAACTTAATTCACTCTATTCAGATTTTGATGACATTTTACCTGCTTATTCTGACTGGTTAGCTAGTCAAGGTGTTAAAACTGCAAAGAATAACCAATCAGTAGTTCCACATAGCGGATGGGACTGGAAATACTAAAAAAGTAGCTTATTCTAAAAAATCGGTCGCACCAGACGCCACCTAAGGCGTTTTGACGAGGTAGTTAAGGACTTAGCCTTAGACGATATAGTCAAAGCTTATATCGTCTTAGGATTAGTTAAACCTTGTTTTGTTCGTTTTACTGCTTTACTTTGGCGTAAATGCCGTTTAACCTATATAAATGGCTAAAGTTTTTGAAATAACAGATAATAAATACGAACCAGGACATGAACCTTTAGTATGTACTGCAGTATCTTGTGAAAACGAACTAACAGGTCAACAACGTAAATACTGTAGCGAAAAATGTAGAGCTATAGTAATGTCAGCAAAAGCCTGTAAAGAAAGAAAAGGCGTTTATAAAGACTTTGATGGATGGGCAGGTGGACCAAGAGGATTAACTAAAGTAGAAAACTCTATCAAACGCAATGAGTCTCACGTTACGGGTAATGGTGCGTTTGTAGTTGATGACTATCACGTTGACCCAGATATATTTGCTATAGCGGAAGCTAACCACGAACAATACGTTCTTGATAGAAATGAATATGAAGCTAGGGTAGTTATTGACGGTTTAGAAGCATTTATAAAAGAATATAATAAACACCATGACGTAAGTTACGAAACAGAACAAAGTAAAAAACAGGAAGCTAATTTAACAGAAGACCAAAGAATAGGTAGGGCTGTAAAAGCAAAAATATATCAAGAAGAAAATAAAGAAAGAATACGTGTTAAACAAAAAGAAAGATACGCAGCAGACCCTGAAAAATACAGAAAAATACATAATGCTTATTATCACAAGAATAAAGATAAAATTAAAAAATTTCACAGAAAATATTATAGAGAAAATGTTAGAAAACCAGATTTATTTATGTTTGAACAATGGCTAAAGAAAAAAACCTCTGGCTCTTAATGAGAGAAAACTTATCTGAGATACATTTACAACGTATCGAAACAGGTATGACTGGTGCGGGTGTTCCTGATGTTAATGGTTGTGCGTGGGGAAAAGAGTTTTGGGTAGAATTAAAAGAAATACATTCAGGTAATAAACTTACTCTACGACCAATGCAGGTTTCATGGCTTGCTAAAAGAGCTATGCACGGTGGTCAAGTATTCGTTATGGCTAGAAAAAACGATGAAATCAAGCTCTACCATATAGACAGTCTTACAGGAATAAAAGATTTAGTTAAAGAAGGCTACAATCATAAAGCTCTTGTTACTCTTACTATCCCTTACGATTGGGATGCTCTTGCTACTGCTTTACTTTCGTAACCTTGCTACCTATAATGGTTAGCGTAGTATAAAGAAAGGCTCTTTATTGAAAATAACGCTACAACCATAAATTTTTAGAAAGGAGAATTATATGGCACATAACGTAGAAACAATGGCGTGGGCTAACGACGTACCTTGGCACGGTTTAGGTGTTCAGGTAGATAATAACCTCACCCCATTGCAAATGCAAGAAGCAGCACAGTTAGATTGGACCGTTAGTAAACGACCAAGCTATACTATTGATGCTCCTGAGTGGAGTGAAGATGTAGGTATTATGCAAACGCCTAATACATTTCATATTGTTCGCGACTCAGATAATACAGTTCTTTCGCATTGCGGTAGAGATTATATCCCTATCCAAAACGAAGATGTATTTAAGTTTTTTAAACGTTTTACGGAAGCTGGTCACATGACCATGGAAACCGCAGGTAGTTTAAAGAACGGCGGAGAAATTTGGGGTTTAGCTAAAATCTCAGAAGACTTCGAATTGGCGGGAGACGACCTTATAAAAGGTTATCTTCTTATTAATCAACCGCATATAGTTGGTAAGTCGATGACTATTAAACTGACGCCTATAAGAGTTGTTTGTAATAACACCCTTACAATGGCTTTACAGGATAATGGAACAGCGTCTTTCCGTATGCCACACGTTAGAGAGTTCGGTACCGACGTTATACAAGCGGCAGAAGAGGCTTTAGGTCTATCTGCACAAGCTATGACAGAGTTTAGAACTAATTCAACTCTATTGTCTAAAACGAAAGCTAAACATTCCGATGTTCTTGATTACGTAGCTGAAATATATCAGCCACATATGATTGCAGAATATCGTAATGAACAGTTATTACGTGAAAGTGGTAAAGCTATAGGCGAACAAGCACCATTAATTGAAAGACTTAATAAGTTCCCTTCATTAGTGGTTGATGCGTTAGAGCAAAGTCCAGGTGCAAACTTGAAATCTGCTAGAGGTACGTGGTGGGGAGCATTGAATGCTGTTACCTACGTAGAAGACCATTTACGTGAGTCTCAAATCGAAGGCAACGCTCTACATAGTGCATGGTTTGGTGCAGCAGCTAACAGAAAAAGCAAGGCGTTGAGTCTAGCTTTACAGAGGGCTGCATAATGCCAGAAACCCCTAAAACGTATTTTCTAGACGCTGATGTTTTAGAAAAAGTTTGGGAAGGATTATTCGAGTCAGGTCAAGATGAACTGGCTCGGGTAATTTCTGACTCAATGATTGCACAAGGCTGTCAAGAACTAACGACTATTAATGATGCGTCGTTAATCTTGATGTTTTGGAAAAACTACCTAGAAGAAAATAATCTAGTTAAATTTGATGACCCTAAGGAGGTTCACTAATGAACGAAGTAAAAATTGATAAAGGTATTCCATTACCTACTGATATGAGAAACGAGTTGAAGTATCCATTTGATAAAATGATTGCAGGAGACTCTATCTTTTTTCCGTTAGGTGAAGAAGACAATGCTCAACGTATGAAGAACAGGCTATCACAAGCTACTCGAACATACGGTAAAAAGCAAGAACCAGAACAGCATTTCGTGATTCGTTATCGTTTAGAAAATGAAGTATCGGGTGTAAGAGTCTGGAGAAAGGATTAAGTATCTGCTTATGATTATACTGCTTTACTTTCAGTATAGTCCTAGGCATACTTATAGTTGGTTCTACCGCATAGTATGTGAGTAGGTTATATTAACAGTAAGAAAGGAGAAAGATATGCAAACAGTATCATCTACGCCCTCTAAGAAGAGTGCACCTATTGCAGCCCCTAAAGTTGCAAAACCTTTAAGCAAGGCTAAAGTGACAGCTGTACCAAAACCTGTATCTGCAGGTAAAGGAGCAGCAAGAGCTTTATATAAGTTCATAGGAACTGTGCCTGAAGCTAAAGGCTTTACACCGCAAATGAGAGCTTTAATCTTGACTGCGAGCGAAGCTAAAAAGAGTGAACTAAACTCTGCAAGCTTCACAGCTCAAGACCTAGTCGCACTTGCGGTAGAAAAAGGTAACCTTACAACAGGTCAAGACCCGTTAAGAATCTTCAGATTCTACGGCAAAAGACTTGTTGATGAAGGGTATTTCGCGAAAGCGTAATTTATAGTGTTGAGTCTCACTTTAAAAAGACTCATCGGTGTGTGGTTATGAAACGAGCCTTTGTAAAAACCTTGAAAAACAGGTTAAGGATAAATGAGGTATAAGAACTAAACCGTTGACCTACATAATTACACACCACTTTTAATTTTATAGGAGTAAAACAATGCATGATTCAGACAAATTTGTTTTAGCTTTTGCTTGGTTCTTGTTAGTGTTTTACTTTGCGTTTTATGGCGTATAAACTATATTTAATAACTAATAAAGAAAGGAGAAAGTTATGAAAGCGATATTGATTGACCCTTTTGACGAATCTGTGTCAGAAGTAGAATACAACGGAGACTATAAAGAAATATACAATCTTGCAGATTGTAGAACGTTCGATGTAGTATCTCTAGACGATACTAACGATATTTATGTAGATGACGAAGGTTTATTGAAAAACCCTACACGTTATTTCAGAATATTTAGTTATAACACCATGAGACTTGTTACCCTTGCAGGTAAAGGTCTGATATTAGGTCATAATGATGACGGCGAAACTATTGCTACTACATTAAATGCTAATGAGTATGCTGAAACTATACAGTTTTTGCCAGAAGGTTATTCACATGACCCTGTATTAGAGTTTACAGCAGCAAACTGGAGTTAATTATGCCAAATCATTGTTATAACAAAGTAACCATCAGCGTCGGAGATGCTGATGGTCATAATTTAAAAGTATTAGTCGATACTTTAAAAAGCGAAGAAAATCAAACTGATTTCGATTTTAATGCAATACTGCCTATGCCACCAGAATTAGAAGACGTGGATTGGTCA
>VMHT01160126.1_pt1 | contig 20943 bp, 21 predicted proteins | sample 4693611 | NCBI WGS metagenome assembly VMHT01 (sample SAMN12280063, study PRJNA550983) | marine metagenome | isolation source: seawater sampled from same location over 5 years 0.02-0.2 micron viral filtrate | place: USA: collected off the coast of southern California halfway between the port... ...
AATATGAATAGACGTATGATGGGTCAAGAAAAATCTCTTAATGATCCAATTAAAAATGGAGAGTCCGATGAATGGCAAGATTGGTTGGTTGATGAAAGTCTAGATCAGGAATTAATCATTTCTCAAAAACAAGAGTACGATGATAAAAAAGAATTATTAAATAATGCTATGAAAATTTTAAATGATAGAGAAAAAGAAATAATTACTGCTCGAAGACTCTCTGAAAAACCGAACACATTAGAAGAATTAAGTAAAAAATATAAAATTAGTAGAGAGAGAATTAGGCAAATCGAAACTAGAGCATTTGAAAAATTACAAAAATCAATGATTAATGCTAGTAAGTCTAAAAATTTATTACCTGCGAATTAAATTTTAAAAGGATCTTCAACTAAAATTGTGTCATCTCTTTCAGGACTTGTTGATATGCTAGATATTCTTGCTCCAATAAAATCTTCTATAGCATGGATGTATCTTTTTGCATTATCAGGTAAATCTTTAATATTTCTTATACCTTGTGTTTTAGTCTTCCAGCCTGGAAAAATTTTATATATTGGCTTAATATTGAATTGGTCTTTAGAAGCTGCTGGCAAATAATCTAATTTTTTTCCATTAAGTTCATATTCAACACACATTTTAATTTCATCAAGTTCATCTAAGACATCTAATTTAGTTAGAGCTATTCCATTAATTCCGGAAATCTTAATCGTTTGACGCACAAGAACTCCATCAAACCAACCACATCTTCTTTTTCTAGCTGTAACAGTTCCAAATTCTTTTCCTCTTCTTCCTAAGGTTTCACCAATCTCATCATCTAACTCAGTAGGAAACGGTCCGCTCCCTACTCTAGTTGTGTAAGCTTTTGTTATTCCTAACACATAACTTATTTTATTTGGACCTGAACCTGAGCCTGTGGCTGCCATAGCAGGAACAGTATTTGATGATGTTACATAAGGATAAGTCCCGTGGTCTACATCTAAAAGAATGCCTTGTGCACCTTCAAACAAGATTTTTTTTCGTTCATTATTAAATTGATCTAGTTTTAACCATACTGGTTGAGCAAATTTTAAAATTTCAGGAGCTAACTCCATTAATTGTTTTTTTACATCATTTTTTTCAAAAATTTTCTTATTAAGACCTTTTCTTATTGCATTATGGTGTAATAGTACATTTTCTAATCTATTGTCTAAATTACTCTCTGACCTTAAATCCATAACTCTAATAGATCGCCTTCCAACCTTATCTTCATAACAAGGTCCTATACCTCTTCTTGTTGTTCCAATTTTTCCTTTCCCGGCTGCATCTTCTCTAATTTCATCCATCTCTTGATGGAAAGGGAGTATTAATGAAGCAGACTCAGAAATCATAAAATTTTCTGGCGTTACATCAATACCTTGTTTTTTAATTTCTTCAATTTCACTAAGAAGTGCCCACGGATCAATAACTACTCCATTTCCAAGTATAGAAATTTTTCCTTTTCTAACAATACCCGATGGTAATAGTCTAAGCTTAAATACTTTTTGATCTATAACTAAAGTGTGCCCTGCATTATGTCCACCTTGAAAACGAACCACAATATCAGCTTCACTTGAAAGCCAGTCAACTATCTTTCCTTTACCCTCGTCACCCCACTGTGAACCTACTACTACTACATTTTTCATTATCTAAATATTTTTTTTAAAATTATTGAATTCAAATGATTAATTGGACCGTTTCCTTTTCCTAAATTTTTATTAAATTTAATTGCTTCATTAACATATTTAATTCCAAGCTCACAGGATTTAATCAAATCTTTTCCACATGATAAATTTGCCGCAATAGCAGAAGATAATGTGCAACCGGTTCCATGAGTATTTTTAGATTTATATTTTTTACTCTTAAAAATTTTAATTATTTTTTTGTTAAGTAAAATATCATTTAGTTGATTAGATTTTAAATGACCTCCTTTTATCAAAACATTCTTAGCTCCAAGATTAATTAATATTTGACCAGCTTTAATCATGTCTTCGATTGAATTAATCTTTGTGCTTGTCAATAATTCTGCCTCGGGAATATTAGGTGTAATTAATAAAATCTTTTTCATTAATTTGTTTTTAATATCTGTAATTGCGTGTTTATTAATTAGTCTTGCACCACCTTTTGCTACCATTACTGGATCTAAAACTATTGTTTTTACATTAATTTTTTTTAATGACTTCATTACTGATGAGATAACTTGTTTTGAATGAAGCATTCCTATCTTAATTGCATTAGGTTTAATATCTCTTGAAGTAAAATCTATCTGATTTGATATCTCTTTTGGCTTAATTGCTATAATTGATTTTACGCCAGTTGTATTTTGTGCTGTAACTGCAGTAATAGCAGTCATTGCATAACAGCCTAATGATATTATAGTTTTAATATCCGCCTGTATACCGGCACCTCCTGAAGAGTCCGAACCAGCGATTATTAAAACTTTTGATTTTGGCAGCATTTTTAATTAATTGTTTTTTTAATTATATTAATACATTTGTTAATTAATAAAGAATTAAAAGACTCACACATTATTCTAATTTTTGGCTCTGTTCCTGATGACCTTACTAATAGTCTCCCTTTATTTTTTATTAATGCATTTGCTATTTTTATTGCTTTCTTGCATTTTGAAGAGTAAATAATTTTTTTATTTTTAACTTTAATGTTTAACAGTTTTTGCGGTACAGGTTTGTAAACTTTAAAAATTTCTTTTGCCGAACCGCCTTTTCTTAAAGCGAAAAGGGTTTCTAAAGATACTAAAAGGCCATCACCCGTGGCAGCAAAATTACCTAATATAATGTGTCCAGATTGTTCTCCTCCTAAATTAAAATTATTTTTTTTCATAATTTCTTTTACATATCTATCTCCGACATTTGCTCGTACAAATTTTATTTTCTCATTATAAAAAAATTTTTCCAAACCATAGTTCGTCATTAAAGTCCCAACGACACCTCCTTTTAAAATTTTTTTTCTTTTCCATCTTTTAGCAATCATTGCTATTATTTGATCACCATCGATTATTTGAGATGTTTCATCGCACATAATTACTCTATCAGCATCACCATCTAACGCGATTCCGATATCTGCTTTATATTTTTTTACAAATTTTTTTATAATTTCAGGGTGTGTTGATCCGCATTTATAGTTTATATTCAAACCATTTGGGTTCACTCCAACTGGGAAAACTTTTGCTCCAAGTTTTGAAAGAATTTTTGGAGCAGATTTATATCCCGCTCCATTAGCGCAATCAATTACAATTTTCATACCTTTTAAACTAAATTTTTTTGGAAAATTTTCTCTTAATATTTTTAAATACCTTTCATTTCCGTCTTCTAATCTTTTCACTCTACCTAATATTTTCGGGTCTGATAATTGATTAATAGTTTTTGAGTCAATTAAATTTTCAATTTTTTTTTCAATTTTATCTGATAGCTTTGATCCGTCTGGACCGAATAACTTTAAACCGTTATCATAATGATGATTATGTGATGCCGTAATCATAATTCCCATATTGGCTTTCATTTTTTTAGTAAGCATTGCCAAACCATTAGTTGGTAACGGTCCTAATGTAAAAATATGCATTCCTGCAGAAGCAAGACCTGAAACTAAAGCTGGTTCTAAAGTATAACCTGATAGCCTTGTATCTTTAGCAATAATAGCAACTTGCTTCTTTTTTTTTAAATTTTTAAAATATGTTCCAGCAGCTAGGCCAAATTTAAAAAATTTTTCACCATTTATATCACCAGTATTAACTTTTCCTCTTATTCCATCTGTGCCAAAATACTTTTTCTTCATTAGTTTAATAAACTTTCAAATACTAAAATTCCTTGTTTAGTTTCTTTAACATTATGTATCCTAAAAATTTGAACACCTTGAGAGAGTGAAAATAAAATAGATGATATAGTTCCACCACTTCTTTCTTTTGTGTCAAAATTTTTAGAAATTTGATTAATAAATCTCTTTCTTGATGTTCCAATTAGTATAGGAAATCCCAGTGAATGGAATATAGAAATTTTATTTAATATCATCAAATTATGTTTCAAATTTTTTCCAAAGCCAATACCAGGGTCCAAAATAATCTTATTTGAATATTTTTTATTCTTAACTCTATTGATTTCCTGCTCAAAAAAATCATAAATATCCAGTAATACATTATGATATTTAGGATTTAATTGCATTGTTTGTGGTGTTCCTTGCATGTGATGTATCACTTTCCATAAATTTTTATTTTTTATTGTCTTTAAAGAGTCATTATCAAAGTTAAAACAAGAGACATCATTAATTATATCTGTTTTATATTTTATTACATTTTTCATTATTAAAGACTTTCTTGTATCAACAGAAAGAAGAGTTTTAGGGAATTTTTTTTTAAATTTTTTTATTATTTTTTCAATTCTTTTCCATTCTACTTTAGAAGGTATTATTTTTGACCCAGGTCTAGTCGATTCTCCACCGATATCAATTATATCAGCCCCAGAATTAATCATTTCATCAATTCTTTTTAATGCTTTTTTATAAGTGTTAAATTTACCTCCATCAGAAAAGCTATCTGGCGTTATATTTAGAATTCCCATTAAAATATGATTTTTTTTACTTAAAAATTTTCTTCTTGTAGTAATCTTTTTAATATCTTTATTTACTTTTTGGCGTACTGGTTTAGATAAAAGATTAATCTTTTTTATATCTATTATTTTACTAGATACTTTTTCTTTATTTTTTGAAAAAATCTCTATTTTATTAAATGAGATTTCTTTTTTTCCACACAATGGTAGAGCTTTTTTGTTTTTTACTAAATCTTTGGATTGTTTTCCATAATAAAAATTACACGCACGAGTGTAATATTTAGTCATGGTTGTTAAATAACAGGTTTCGGTTTTAATCCCAGTGAGCCTAATGCTGATGAAGTTTTGCTTCCATCTTCATCATCTTCTTTAAACGATCTTGTAGGTTTCATGTTTTTTAATATTAAATCTCTTATTTCATCTCCAGATAAAGTTTCATAGATCAAAAGAGCTTTTGCGAGTTTATGTAAATCATCAATCTTTTCTGATAAAACTTTTTTGGCTCTTTCATAACCTGTATCAACTATTTTTTTAACTTCAGCATCAATTTTTCTAGCAGTATCTTCTGACATATTTTGTTGCTTTGTAACTGATCTTCCTAAAAATACTTCTTCTTCATTTTCCCCATAAGCTAGTGGACCAAGCTCCTTGCTCATTCCATATTTTGTAACCATATTCTTGGCCATTTTTGTAGCCATATCTATATCTGAGGATGCCCCTGAAGTAACTTTATCATGTCCGAAAATTATTTCCTCTGCAATTCTTCCGCCCATTGCAACAGCAATATCTGAATACATTTTTTCTCTAGTAACTGATAATTGATCTCTTTCAGGCAATCTCATGACCATGCCAAGAGCTCTTCCTCTTGGGATTATTGTTGCTTTGTGAATTGGATCTGATGCTTTTTCATTCAGCGCTACTATCGCATGGCCACCTTCATGATAGGCAGTTAATTTTTTTTCATCTTCTGACATAACCATTGATCTTCTTTCTGCTCCCATCATAACTTTATCTTTAGCCTCTTCTACATCTGACATAGTTACTACTCTTTTATTTTTTCTTGCTGCAAGTAAAGCTGACTCATTAATTAAATTTGCCAAATCTGCTCCAGAAAATCCCGGTGTTCCTCTTGCTATAGTCCTTAATTTTACATCTGGGCCTGTACTAATTTTTTTAACGTGAACTTTTAAGATTGCTTCTCTTCCAATAATATCTGGATTTCCGACTACAACTTGTCTGTCAAATCTACCTGGTCTTAACAAAGCTGGATCTAAAACATCAGGTCTATTGGTTGCTGCTATTAAAATTATTCCTTCATTAGTGTCAAAACCATCCATCTCAACAAGTAACTGATTAAGAGTTTGTTCTCTCTCGTCGTTACCACCTCCTAAACCTGCTCCTCTACTTCTACCAACTGCATCTATTTCATCAATAAAGATAATACAGGGCGAATGTTTCTTGCCTTGTTCAAACATATCTCTAACTCTCGATGCTCCAACACCAACAAACATTTCAACAAAATCAGATCCTGAGATTGAAAAGAAAGGAACGTTGGCTTCACCTGCTATAGCTTTAGCTAATAAAGTTTTTCCTGTTCCTGGAGGTCCAATTAAAAGAGCCCCCTTTGGAATTTTTCCTCCTAGACGACTAAACTTTTTTGGGTCTTTTAAAAACTCTACTATCTCTTCTACTTCTTCTTTAGCTTCTTCTACTCCAGCTACATCATTAAAAGTTACTTTACCTTGAGCTTCATTAAGTAGTTTGGCTTTTGATCTTCCAAATCCCATCGCACCACCTTTTCCGCCTTGCATCTGACGCATAAAGAATATCCAAACACCAATCAATAGCAGCATTGGAAACCATGAGAGTAGTATTCCTAGTAAAGAGGGCATTTTTTCCTCTTTAGGTGCCGCTACAATACTTACGCCTTTAGACGAAAGTTTGTCTACTAACTCAGGATAATTTGGAGAATATGTCTTAAATGTTTTTCCATCAGCAAGCACACCAGAAATATTATTTCCTTGAATTTGAACTTCTACAACCCTTCCATCCTCAACCTCGTTCAAAAAGTTTGAAAATGGGAGTGTGTTTCTTTCAGAATTAATCTTATTAGGGTCTTGAAACATATTAAATAGGCCTACTGAGAGTAAGACTATGATGACCCACATTACTAAATTTTTTATATTCATATGTTTTAAATAATCATTAAATTATACATAACAAGTATATTGTATTAAAGAATTGGTTGTAAATAAGACAAAAAAACATCTAAAAGCATAAAAAATTAAGTATTTTCAACTTTTAGGGATAAATTGCCTTTTTTTATAATAAAAATACATCCGCCTAGAGTGTATTTTTTAAAATTTTTTTTCTTCAAGTTTTTAATCAAATTTTCAACCTTTTTTGATCTAGGATTGTAATAATTGTTTTTTAGTTTTCTAATAGACTCATTTATTAAAGCAATTTGTATTTCTGTATTAAATTTATTAAATTTATTAAAATTCAATGTGATTTCTTTTTTTTGTTTTCTAATTACATCTTTAAAGATTTTTTTTAAGTACCCGTCTAAAGTAGCTTTACTTGAAGCTAGATTATTTATTGATTTAATAATTTGCTCATATTCAATACCACTCTTCTTGAGATGTTTTTTTAAATTTCGTACTTTGGTTCTTAAAAATTTTAAATTTTTATTAGATGGATCTTTAAAGAATTTCCCAAAAACAATGTTAGAAATTTTAATTAAAAATTTTTTTTTAGTATTTAATAATGGCCGGTATAAATTGATCTTAGTGTCAATTTGACTTAGTAAGCTCATTGCAGCCAAGCCCTTTAAACCGCTTCCCCTGGAAAGTCTTATAAAAAAAGTCTCAACTTGATCTTCTAAATTATGCGCAGTTAGAAGAGTATTAATTTTATGCTTTCTACAATAGTTTGATAAAATTTTATATCTTACTTTTCTAGCTGAACTTTGAATATTTTTTGTTATTTTTTCCTTATTTAAAATAACGTTTAAATTTATATTATTTTTTTTTAATAAAGTTTTAACTTGTTTTGCTTCTGTTTTAGAATTTCGTCTAATATTATGATTAACTAATACATAACGAAATTTAGTTTTTTTAGTATATGAGTAAGCTTTAGTTAGTGCGGCTAATGCTAAACTATCTGGTCCACCGGAAACTGCAACCGTATAACTCTTTTTATTTAAATGATCTAATTTATTCTTAAAATCAAAAAAAACATTTGATAAATCCTTAAATTTTTTAAATCCGCTTTTAAGATTTACACTTGAATTTTTTTTGCTCATACTGAGCTTTTTGTAACACAGACTTGCTAGCTTTTGGATATTCTTTTTTTAATCCAGATATCATTTTACATCCCTGATCTTTTTCTCCAAGTTGAACCATTGTTATTCCTAGTTTTAAAAGATTATCTGGGGCCTTTTTGCTTTTTGGGTAGTTTTGGTATCCATCAAGATAAGCTGTAGCTGCATCAGAGTATAATTGTCTAATTCTAAAAGTTTCACCATACCAGTACTGTGCGCTTCCTGCTAAATCATGATCTTTATTTTTTTCTATAAATTCTTTTAAAGCAAATTCAGCAGTTTCATAATCACCAATTTTCATAAAACTTACTGCAAATTCATATTGTTCATCTGCTGATTTGTTAGGAAGCAAAGAATCTTTTTTTTCTGGTTCTTGAGTAATAACTGTTTGTGCTCCTTCAATTGAATTAATTGATTGTTCTTTAGGTAAGTTGGTAGTTTGATATCCAGGAGCTGCACCAAAATCTTGTGGTTTGGTTGAACCTGGTAAAATAGCTTTTTTATTTGTGGGTGTTGTATTTGTCCCATTTTCTAAATCTGAAAATCTTAATTGAGCATCAGATTGAATTTTTGTTACTCGCGTTGATAGCTTATCTAGCTTAAAATTTACTTCTTCAAACTTATTAGTCAGTTCTCTAAATTGATCTTCAATTTCGTTAAGTTTTAAAAGATGTTTAGTCAAAATATCTTCGTTTAAACCATCTGACTTTATTGAATTCGATATAGTTGATGAAGCAATATCTGATTTTTGATAAACAGCTTTCTCTAAAGTTTTAATATCTTTGGTAATAACCTGAATTTGATCAGAAATAGCTTGTAAATAAATTTCTTCATTTTCTGCTCCTGCCATCGAAGTAAAAAAAATTATAGGTAGTAATATATAAACCTTTAAAAATTTAATTTTATTTAACATGATTCATTTTTAATGAGATAAAATGGCAAAAAAAAGACCCCTTAATAGTTTCTATTAAGGGGTCTTAAAATTAATTAAATTTTTAATTTACTTTTACTGTTACTGATCTTCTGTTTTGAGACCAAGCTAAAGGTGTTGAGGCAGCGTTAACTGGTTTTTCTTTACCATAACTAATTACTGAAATTCTTTTTCCAGAAATCCCGTAAGTCATTAAATAATCTTTAGCAGCGTTGGCTCTTCTTTCACCTAGCGCTAAGTTATATTCTCTTGTTCCTCTTTCGTCGGCATGACCTTCTATTGTAACGTTAAGCTTTTTATTCTTTCTTAAAAAAGTAGCTTGTTTTCTTAGTGTTGCTCTTGAAGCTGTAGTTAATGAAGATTTGTTAGTTGCAAAAAATACTCTGTCAGGAACTCCTGAAGCCAAGTATTTTACTGTTTCTTTTCCTGTGTAAGCGTCGTCGCTTGCAGTTCCAGATTTTTTAGCTGTGGAACAGGCACTTAGTAATAAAGTTGTAAAAATTACTAGTAGTACATTTTTTAAATTCTTATTAAATATCATTTTTATCCCCTAGGTTTAGTTAATTGGTTTATTTCAAATTATTCGTTATTATTCAAGTACATTTTACATAAAATACAACCTCATTTAGTCAATAAAGAAGACCAAGATGGGTCTGAAGCGTCAGTTTCGGTTTTCAGTTGTCTTTCATTATAACCTGTAATGTCAATTGACCATAGTTTTGCAGTAAAACCTTCTCCTTTTAAACCAGATTTTGTTTCTCTGTAAAATACTATAACTCTACCATTTGGTGACCAAGATGGAGCTTCTTGATAAAAGTTTTCAGTTAATAATCTTTCGCCGCTTCCATCAGTTCTCATAACGCCGATATAGAATTTACCTTTTCTCATTTTTGTAAAAGCTATTAAATCTCCCCTAGGAGACCATACTGGCGTTCCATAAATACCATTGCCAAATGTTATTCTTTTTACTCCAGTTCCATCACTTCTCATGACGTAAATTTGTTGCAAACCACTTCTATCTGAATTAAATGCAATAAATTTTCCATCAGGGGAAAATGATGGAGAAGTATCGATTGAAGAATGGTCGGTAATTCTCTCAACTACTCTTGACTCTAGGTCCATTGTAAAAATATCTGAATTTCCATCTTTAGCAAAACTCATTACAATTTTTTTTCCATCTGGTGAAAATCTAGGAGCAAAAGTCATTCCTGGAAAATTTCCAACAACTTCTTGGGTTCCTGTTTCAATATCAAGCAAGTACACTCTTGGCATATTTCTAAAATAAGACATGTAAGTAACCATTTGGTTTGTTGGATTAAATCTTGGAGTTAACACAAGTTCATTACCTAACGTCAAATATTTAGTCTTGGCGCCATCTTGATCCATAATAGCTAGTTTTTTAATTCTTTGACTTTTTGGTCCACTTTCAGCTACATAAATTATTCTTGTGTCAAAATACCCATCTTCGCCAGTTAGTCTTTCATATATTTTATCAGATATAATGTGAGCAACTCTTCTCCAGTTAGATGGCGTCGTTGTAAAAGCTAATGCTGTCATTTCTTTTGCAGCTGCTAAATCCCATAATCTAAACTCGACCTTTAATTTTTCATTTTTTATTAAAATTTTTCCTGTTATTAATGCCTGAGCTTTAATTAATCTCCAATCTTCAAATCTTGGTTTTAAATGAGCAATATCTGGTTTTTGAACAAATGCTTCTTTTTTTAAAGGATTAAATAAACCTGTTGCTCTGAAGTTATTTTCAATTATTTCTGAAATGTTATTACCTAAATCTTTAATTTTTATACCTTTATAATCTTCTGATTTAATATCTACATGCAAAGGAGAAACAGCAATTGGTAAAGGATCTAGATTTCCCCTTGTTATATCAACTTCTATCAAAGCATAAGATTTGCTAATTGAAAAAAAATTCAAAAAAATTATTAAAATTAATTTTTTCATACTAACCTCTCAGCATTTCTGTTGGGTTGAAGTTTAATTGAATTTCTTTCCATTTATCATAGCCTGTAGGTGGAACTTTTAACGGCTGACATAATCTAACCGCTCTTAGAGCACTTTCTGCTAATACTTTATAAAATTTTTGACCAGGCCTGTTCATTCTCTGGTGGTCGAGAATTTCGGACTTTGAAATAGTTCCATCTTTTTTTAAACTAAGTTTAATTCTTACAAGTAAGTCTTCATCATAAGGTAAACCCAGTGGCACACTCCAGCAACCAAATATTTGGGCTCTTAAAGCATCTTCTTCTGAAAGTGTTAAACTAGAGGCAAATGAATTTTTTTGACTACTTTGAGTTATTTTATCTGTTTTTTTTTGTTTTACTGCCTCTTCTTCTTTTGCTTTATCAATTAAAGCAGCGATTTGATTGGTGTCTACGATTTCCTTTTTTTCGAATTCTGAAGATTGTCTGATTTCAGGTTTAACTTCTTCGGGATTTTGTTTTTTTTTAACAATTTTTTTTTCTTCTTTTTTTTCATTTGGCAAAGGTATTCTATCTGGTTTTTCTTTTGCTTTAGCAGCCGGAGGAGCTTGCTCTGAAACTAATCTTTCTTCTTTTTTTTTTGTTTCTTCAATAATTTTTCTTGCTTTTGGAGCGTATGGAATATTGGTTTTGTCAGAAATTTGAATAAGTTCTACTGAAACTATTGGGGGTAAATCTATAGGCTCTCTAAGCATAAATGGTAAACTTAAAATAGTTAATAAAATCATTACTGAATGAAAGGTTAAAGAGTAAATTAAACTTCTTATCATAATTCATCCTAATTTTTATAAGGTTCAGAAATAAGAGCAACTTTAGAAAATCCTGCACCTGAAAGTGTTCCCATTACTTCGAGAACCCTTCCGTAATTGATATTTTTATCACCTCTCACATATATTCTTGTGTCAGTTCTATTTTTAGCTATTGCTAAAAGTTTTGGTATCATTTTTTGGTAAGTTACCTGATGTTCTTGAATATAAATTTCACCTTTTGAATTTATGCTCAACGTCAGCGGTTCTTGATCATCTGGCAAGGAGTCTGCTGCCGACTCGGGTAAATCTACCTGAACACCTACAGTCAATAATGGTGCTGTTACCATAAATATAATTAAAAGAACTAAAATAACATCAACAAAAGGTGTTACATTTATTTCGCTCATTGGTTCTTTTCCTGAGCGATTAAATTTAAATGCCATTACTTAAATTATTGATAAAAATCTTTTTGAAAAATTTTCTACTCTTGAAAAATATTTCTGTGAGTCACTATTAAATTTATTGTAAGCTACTACAGCTGGTATTGCTGCTAATAAACCTAATGCAGTTGCAAATAACGCTTCAGCTATTCCTGGTGCTACAATAGCAAGACTCGTATTTCTTGATATAGCAATTGACTGAAATGAATTCATTATTCCCCAAACTGTTCCGAATAAGCCAATAAAAGGTGCAGTTGAACCAACGGTGGCAAGAAACGTAAAATTTTTTTCTACTTTTCTCATTTCATTATCTGTCGCAATTTCCAGTGCTCTTCCAACTCTTGCTGCTTGAACAGCTGAAGATTGTCTTTTTGTTTTTAACAGCTCGGCCATAGCAGATTTAAAAATTAATATTGCCGGGTCTTTAGAATTAACTGGTAGACTATTGTTAAAACTCTCTGCAGATTTAGTTTTCCAAAACTTCTTTTCAAAATCTTCAATAGATTTGTTGATTTGTTTAAATAATTTAAATTTATCAAATATAAGAGCCCATGAAAAAATCGAAGCTGCTATTAATAAAATAATTACAAATTTCACAACAAAGTCGGCTCTTAAAAAAAGTTTCCATAAAGAAAAATCTGTTGCCCCACCCAATCCTACAACTTGTGCTGCTATATCTTGTTCCATTAAAGTTAATTACTTTTAGATTGTGTCATGAATTTGGCGCTTTTTATCAAATAGGTATTAATTATTATCTATTAGCCTTGTCTCACTGTAAAATCTAGCTATTAAAATAGCATCAGATTTATTTACATCTTTTTTTTTAGCTAACTCATTAGATAATTTTGGGTACATTTCTATTGCTTTTGTTCTACTGGAGTCTTTTGATGAATTGATAAGTTCAAAGTGTTTTTTCCATTTAGATGGTCTAACAAAAAATATAGGTAATTCTAAAGCGGCACAAATACCTTTGATTGCCCCAAAAGTTTGACCAAAATTAAACATACTGGTAACGCCCTGTCCTGGCATTGCATTAACTTGTTCAACAACAACAGCTACTTCTTCATTAGATTTAATATTCTCTTTTATCAAAGTAACAAGCTGGGCACTATTTAATTGTCTTTTATTTTTTTTTCCCTCTGGCATTACCGGAATATCAAAAATATTTAAAACTTTATTATTTTCTAAAACTGCAATTCCTCCGCTTAAACCAGGATCAATTCCTATAATTTTCATATTTGAACTTTTTCTAAATTTGCGTTGGTAAAAATATTCTGTACATCATCTAATTCTTCTAAGGCGGTTAATGCATTAAGGGCTTTTTCACTTTGTTCCTTATTCAAATCTATTAAATTAGTGGCTCTCCACTCTATTGCAAAATAAGAAAAAATATCTATTTTTTTTTCTAATATAGTTTTAATTTTATAAAAATCCTCTTTTTCAGTAATTATTTCAAAATAATTTTTTAAATTAATACAATCTTTTGCTCCTGCATTAATTGCTATTTCAAAGGCCTCTTCTTCATTTATTTTATTCTTCTCGAATTGAATTATTCCGCAATTACTAAACATATGGGTTACAGATCCTGACTCACCTAATCTGCCCCCATTTTTTTGTAACACGGTTCTAATACTTGAAGCTGATCTATTTTTATTATCTGTTAAAGTTTCAATTATAAACGCGACATTAGATGCTCCAAATCCCTCATACCTTAAACTTTCATAATTTTTGTCCCCACTCATTTCTGACTTGCTAATAGCTCTTGCGATGTTGTCTTTAGGCATGTTTGCTTGTTTGGCTGCTTGAATGGCTGTTCTTAACCTAGGATTCATATCGGGATCTTTATCCCCTAGTTTTGCAGCTACAGTTATTTCTCTAGAAAGTTTTGAAAATATCTTTGACCTTTCTTTATCGGCTCTTCCTTTTTTATGTTTAATTCCAGCCCAGTGTGAATGTCCAGCCATATCTATTTTATTAAACTGCCGCCTAATATAAATCTATTAACTTTCTTCGCAAGTCCAGTGTCGTGATCACACTCCACGATTAAACCTGACAATGTTCCCTCGCCATCAGATGGAAAATTTTTAACAAAATCTTTATCTCTTAAGAATTTTTTTAATGAGCTTTCTTTGTTCATTCCAATGACTGAATTGTAGTCACCACACATTCCGATATCAGTTTGATATGCCGTACCATTGTCTAGTATTCTGGTATCTGCTGTTGGTACATGCGTGTGTGTTCCAACAACGCAAGTTGATGATCCATCAAAAAAATGTCCTATGGCCATTTTTTCACTTGTAATCTCTCCATGAAAATCCACAACTAAGAAATCTAAATTTTTTTTTAAAACAAATTTCTCTTTAAGAGCTTTTGCTTCTTTAAAAACATTATTCGATTTTCTCATAAATGCATTTCCCATTAAATTAATTACACCAATTTTAAAATTTTTGTTTTTAGATGTATAAATCCCATGACCATTTCCTGGAGAGTCTTCAGGTAAATTTGCTGGCCGCAAAAGTCTATTTTCTTGATTAATATAATCTACTGCTTCTTTTTTATCCCATATGTGGTTTCCTGAAGTAATTACATCTACACCGTATTTAAAAAAATCTTCAGCTATTGCTTTTGTAATTCCCAACCCATCATCAGCTGCATTTTCTCCATTAACAATTACAAAATCTAAATTATCTTTTTTAATTATATTATGTAAATTATCTTTTAATGCCTGTCTGCCGGAAGGACCCATGATATCGCCTAATATTAGTATTTTCATTTCATTAAACCTTTTTCGGTTAAAATAAAGTCTAGTTTTACATCGTAACTTGAAATAGGAAGTTTATCGTACCTTTGAAATGAAAATGCAACACCGACAGTTAAAATTTTATTAAATTTTTTTAATAATGAGCTTAAATATCGATCGTAAAAGCCTTTACCATAACCTAACCTGTATTTTCCTTTATCAAATACTAATAAAGGAACTAACATAAGATTTGGTATTCTTATCTTAGACTTAGTAGGTTCCAACATACCAAATTTATTGACTGTCAAAACTTCATTTTTTTTCCATTTAGAAAAATGAATAATTTTATTCTTTGCTATTCTTGGAAGCAATATATTATTCTTAGAAAAATATTTGTCTTCAAAAATTTTTAAAACATTTAATTCAAAAAATGATGGGTAATATATTGCTAAATTAATTTTTTTATTTAAGAAATTATATTTAATTAATCTTTTTAATGGATTAAAAAAATTTTTATCAATGTCGTGATATTTTTTTTTTCTAATTCTTAAAAATTTTTTTCTTATCGAATTTTTTTCTAACATCTACTGTATATTAGACAATGACTCTGTATTAGAAATGATTTTCTCAAGCGATTGAGTAGTTTTATCTATCATTGACTCATATAAAGAGTTGTTTTCTTCTATAGTTTTTTTAAAGTTATCCAATTTTTCGTTTAATTTTTTTATTTCAACGTTTTTATCATCTTTATATTGTATTGCTAAAGATTTAATTTCTTTAAATTTATTTGTAATTTCATCTAGCTTATTTTTTTGATCTGTTACCTTTTGTTTTAAATCGAAATATTCATCAATTAATTGAATTGTAGTTATTAATAAAAGTTTATTTTCTCCGATATTTCCGAGCTTATTCTTTAATTCTAAATATTTCGTGTCTAAAAATTTAGTTAATTTTTTTAATGAGTTTTCTTGCCCATCATCACAAGAAAGTATGTAGTCTTTATTATTAAATTTTATGCTTACATTTGCCATTTATCAATTTCGCTCATTAAATTTTCTGTCTCTTGACTTAATTCCTCTATATCTTGATTAAATTTATCTTCTAATTCAGATTTTTTATTATTCTCTAATTGTAAATTTTTAATTTTTTCTTTTAAATACTTATGTTCTCTTAGTAATTCTTGATTTTTTTTTTCAATTTCATTTTTTTGTCTAAATAATTCATTCTTTTCAGTTCTTATTTTTTCAAGTTCATAGTCTGGTTGTGAATAACTTAGAGACAAAGAATTTAGTTTTTCTATAAGTTGGTTTAAATTTTTTTCTTTTTTATTAATATTGCTCATAATAATTTATACCATATTATTGATATAGTTAGTTTAAGTCTATATAGGTATTTAAAAGTGAGTGTAAAATTTAATCAATTATCCAACGCAGTAAGATTTTTATCAATTGATGCTGTGCAAAAAGCAAACTCTGGTCACCCTGGTATGCCAATGGGTATGGCTGATGTAGCTACAGTTTTATTTAAATACCACCTCAGGTTTAATCCACAAAATCCGAATTGGATAAACAGAGATAGATTTATTTTATCTGCTGGTCATGGATCAATGCTTCTTTATTCCTTACTATACTTGAGCGGTTACAAAAGTGTTTCAATTGAAGACATAAAGAATTTTAGAAAACTTAATTCAATTTGTGCCGGCCATCCAGAATACAAGAAAGGAACTGGAATTGAAACTACCACAGGCCCACTTGGTCAGGGTTTAGGTAATGCAGTAGGCATGGCAATCGCCGAAGAAATTTTTAAAAAAAAATTTGGATCAGATTTAATTAATAATAAAACTTACGTAATAGCTAGCGATGGTGACTTAATGGAAGGAATCAGTCATGAAGCTATGAGCTTGGCAGGACATTTAAAATTAAAAAATCTAATAGTATTTTTTGATAATAACAAAATCTCAATTGATGGGTCTACATCTCTTAGTGTTTCGGACAATTATAAAAAAAGATTTGAGTCCTATGGATGGCATTTTATAGAAGTTAATGGCCACAATGAGAAACAAATCTCTAAAGCTATTTCTAAAGCATCTAAATCTAATAAACCTACTTTAATATCATGTAAAACTATTATTGGATTTGGCTCTCCTAACAAATCTGGTAAAGCCTCCTCGCATGGGTCACCGTTGGGAGATGATGAGATTAATTTAGTAAGAAAAAAACTAAAATGGAATAATCAGCCATTTGAAATACCTGAAGAAATCTTAAAGGAGTGGAAAAAAATTGGAGATGAGGGTCAAAAACTTGAAAAAAAATGGCAGGATAAATTAAATAAAAAAAATCCTAAAATAAAATCTGAACTTAAGAACAATTATATCGACTCTGATCTTGGTGATCTTGAAAAACTTATTGAGAAAGAAAAAACAAAATATTTTGAGACTCAGCCTGGTTTAGCAACAAGACAATGTTCTATGAATGCCATTGAAATTATTTCTACTATACTTCCTCAACTTGTAGGAGGTTCAGCAGATCTGAGTGGTTCTAATAATACTAAAACAAATATTTCAAAAATTATAAATTCAAAAAATTTTAACGGAAATTATATTCATTATGGTGTTAGAGAACATGGGATGGCTGCTGTGATGAATGGATTAGCTCTATATGGAGGAATAATACCTTACGGAGGAACTTTTTTGATTTTTTCAGACTACTGTAAACCTTCCATAAGATTGTCTGCTTTAATGGGTTTAAAAGTAATTTATATTTTTTCACACGATTCTATTGGCTTAGGAGAAGACGGGCCTACTCATCAACCTATTGAACAACTTGCTGGATTAAGAGCCATTCCAAATTTAAATGTTTTTAGACCTGCTGATATTAACGAAACTTTAGAATGTTGGGAGATAGCGTTGAAAAGTCATAATACCCCTAGCGCTATTGCGTTATCAAGACAGAAGGTCCCTTATATTAATCGTGAAAATTCTAAAAAAAATAAATGTGAAAAAGGAGCATACTTAGTAAATATTACTTCACATGAAAGTAGAGTAACAATAATTGCTTCAGGTACTGAAGTTGAGCTTGCTTTAAAAGTTCAAGATAATCTAAAAGTGAATAATATTCATTCAAAAGTAGTTTCAATGCCTTGTATGGAGCTCTTTGATAAACAGTCTAGTGAATACAAAAAAGATCTCATCGAAGAAGACTCTTTAGTCATTACACTAGAAGCAGGCAGTATTGCTCACTGGCAAAAATATATTAAAGTTAAAGGCGTTAATTTAGGAATAAATAAATTTGGTGAAAGTGCTCCATACAAAGAAGTGTATAATCATTTTAACTTAAATGAGGAAAAAATTACAGATATCATCCAAAAAAAATTAAGAGAAAAATAAAGTTAAATGGATGAAATAAATTTCTTTCCTGAAAATTTAGACATTAATAATAAAAAAATAATTCTTAGGTTAGATTTAAACGTACCTTTGAAAAACAGAACTATTCAAGATGATACTAGAATAGCCCTTTGCCTTCCTTTTATAAAAAGTTTAATCGATAAAAAAGCTAAAATAATCATCATAAGTCATTTAGGTCGACCAAAAGGGGTTAAAGTTCCTGAGTTGTCTTTAATGCCTGTTTATAAATATTTAAAAAAATCTTTAAAGACGAATGTATATTTTTTTATGGGAAATTTAGATGAAGAAGTCCAAGAAAAATTTTCTCACTTGGGAGAAGGTGAAATAGTATTGATTGAAAATATCAGGTTCTTTCAGGAAGAAACTAATAATGATGAAGACTTTTCAAAGAAATTAGGAGCTCTTGGTGACATTTATATTAATAATGCTTTTTCCTGCTCTCATAGAAAACAAGCTTCTATCCATAACATTACAAAATTTGTTGAAAAGTCTTTTGCAGGACCATTGGTAAAAAAAGAAATTAATGCCATCAATCTTGTAGTTCAAAATAAAAAAGAACCAGTTACATGTATTATCGGAGGATCAAAAATATCTACAAAAATTAATGTAATAACAAGTTTGATTGAAAAAGTTAATAATCTAATAATTGTTGGCGCTATGGCTAATAATTTTTTTGTCTTTAAAAATTTTAAAGTAGGAAAATCTTTAATTGAAGAAAATACAAAAGAAATAGTTAAAAAAATCTATGAAAAGGCTAAGCAAACGAACTGTAAAATTTTAATTCCAGAAGATTGTATAGTATCATCGAGTTTTGCCGGAAAAGGAGAAAGCAAAAGTTTAAGTATGGTTGACGAGAGTGAAATAATTTTAGATATTGGCCCTAAAACAATAGAGAGCATAAGGTACATAATCGATAAATCGAATACTGTTATGTGGAACGGTCCAGCAGGATATTTTGAAAATGAAAATTTTATGAAAGGGACAATGTCAATTGCTGAAATCATTTCCAAAAATACAATTAAGAAATCTTTAATCTCCATTTTAGGAGGTGGAGACACCCTTGCAGCAATTAATAAAAGCAAACAAGAACTTTTATTTACACACTTATCAACAGCAGGTGGTGCATTTTTAGAATATCTTGAAGGAAAAGACTTGCCTGGTCTTACTGTTTTAAAATAAATAAACACTATGTCACTTAATGAAATAGCAAAAAAAATGTGTGAGAAAGGCAAAGGAGTCTTAGCTGCTGATGAAAGCACTGGTACTATTGCAAAACGATTTAAAAGCATAAATGTTGAAAATATTGAAAAAAATAGATTAATTTTTAGACAAACTTTATTTAATTCAAATGCTATGAAAGATTACATCGGAGGTGTAATACTTTTTGATGAAACAATTAGACAAAAAACAACTACTGGACTAACTATTCCTGAATTAATTTCAAAAAATGGTGCTGTGCCAGGAATTAAAGTAGATAAAGGAGCCAAACCTCTTGCTGGATCAAGTGAAGAAACTATTACAGAGGGATTAGATGGTCTTAGAGAAAGATTAAAAGAATACTACGATCTTGGAGCAAGGTTTACAAAATGGAGAGCAGTTTATAATATTGGAGAAAAATACCCTTCATCACAATCAATTAAATCTAATGCACATGCATTAGCAAGATATGCGGCGTTGGTACAAGAAGCAAAAATGGTTCCAATTGTTGAACCTGAAGTGCTTATGGATGGATCTCATAATATTGAAAAATGCTATCAAGTTACAACAAATGTTCTTAATGAATGCTACAACGAACTTGAAGTTCACAAAGTTGATTTGAAAGGAATGGTGCTGAAGCCAAATATGATTTTACCAGGTTCGGATTGTAAAGATAAATCTACTTCAGAGGAAATAGCAAAAAAAACTTTGGATTGTCTTAAAAAAAACGTACCAAACGAAGTTCCAGGCATTGCATTTTTATCAGGCGGTCAGTCAGAGATTGAGTCCAGTAAAAATCTTAACGAAATTAACAAGATTAATGACACAAGTTTTTTAATTACTTTTTCTTACGGAAGAGGCTTGCAAGCAAGTGCATTAAAAGAATTTGGTAAAGATCAAACTAATATCGAAAATATTCAAAAAGCATTTAATCATAGAGCTAAAATGAACGGCCTATCCTCAAAAGGAGAATGGTCTCAAAAACTAGAAAAAGAGTCAACGGTCTAATCCAATTGAAGAAATTAGTATATTTAATTTCTCCTAGTAAAATAAATAAAAAATTTTATAGTAGACTTGATGCAGTCCTGTCTTACGGAAATGTGAAATTTTTTCAATTACGATTAAAAAAAATTGAAATTAGCAAATTTATTAAAATCATTAATAAAATTAAAAAAATTACATCAAAACATAAGGTAAAATTTATAATCAATGATAATTTTATGGTTGCATCAAAGTCTAAAGCTGATGGATGTCACATGGGTCAACTTGATGGTTCTGTTAAAATAGCAAAAAAAGTACTTAAAAATAAGATAATAGGAATTACTTGTCATAATTCAAAAATTCTTGCTAAAAAAGCAGTCAAAGATAAAGCAAGCTATTTAGCTTTTGGTTCTTTTTTTAAATCTAAACTTAAGCCTAACGCTAAAAAAGCAAATCTAAGTATTCTAAAATGGTCAAAAAAGAATATTAAAAAGCCAATTGTAGTAATTGGTGGAGTCAATAATTTAAATTATAAAAGATTAATTAAATTTGGAGCAAAATACATTGCAATATCAAGTTATATTTGGGATAACCCAAAATTAAAACCTGAAC
>VMHT01066135.1_pt1 | contig 20942 bp, 28 predicted proteins | sample 4693611 | NCBI WGS metagenome assembly VMHT01 (sample SAMN12280063, study PRJNA550983) | marine metagenome | isolation source: seawater sampled from same location over 5 years 0.02-0.2 micron viral filtrate | place: USA: collected off the coast of southern California halfway between the port... ...
CCTAGATTTGCGTACGTTCGCGGCCATGACTATATTTGCGTACGTTCGCGGCCATGACTATATTTGTGTACGTTCGCGGCCATGACTAGCAATCACTAGGTTTGCGGGGTTTGCGGGGGGTTAGTCTTTATTCATTTCGTCATACCAAAACTGACGTTTCTTCCGGTCGGACTTTTGGCCATAATTCTTGATATCGATATACTTACAATAAATAGGATCTATGTATCCCCACTGTGCATAACCATAATCTCCCGTTTTATGACATGATTTCTGACCCTCCGAGCCATAAGCTCTGTCTATACCTCTGTTATTAAGTAGACCTTCCCACCCCAGAGTTGATCGATCTTCCATATCCTTCATGGCGTCATCCTCGAGGTAGTGGGTGTTCTGAACCGGCCACGAGAATGTCATGTCGTCAATGAAAGGTTTCAATTCATCTTGGTAACTAGGACTACCCCCAGATTTATGACACGTGTACGGCTTTTTCCCGGATGGACCTAAAATCCCGTCATTCATCATGTAGAGCCCGTCCCATCTACCATCTCCAAAATATATCCCTCTACAAGCACTATCTCTGTACCAATCGTCAAGCGAAGCAGACGAGTATGTCCCCCAACCCAAAGAATTTTTACCTGTATACTTTTGATTATCACCATATCTACTAGGAACACAGACACCAGTCGCGTCACCCTCCTCACCTTCCACACTAACTACATTTACACAACAGTTTCCGGCATCGTCTTGTTTACATTCTGAAGGACAACTCTGTTGATTTAGAGTTCGTGCGGTACAAAATCCTTGGTTACAAGGTTTTTCACATGTTTCTTCGGTAGTACCACCGTTCCAATTACTCTCAGGAAGGTTTCGCCTATCATAAGCATCACAACTCTTACCATATCTCCCAGGTTCTTGAGACACTACATAATTTATAATTTTCTTTCCGGTACCACAAGTTCCTTGTGAATATGAACCACAAGTACCAACACTTTTCTTTTTTACACAATCGGTAAATAAATGTGCCGGGCATTCTGGGTAACCGGGATTGGCGACAGTCGGAGACGCGTTTGGAAACGTTATCGTATCTCCAACATTTTTTAAACTTGGGTACATACATTTTTCGCCACCCGTTGGTGCTTGTGTCACTTTCCATATACGATTCACAGTCATCCCACCCGAGGATGCATTCTTGAGATCGCTCACACAATAATTCCCACTATCATTTTTGTAAAAAGATCCTATCTCGTCAGTATATTCCAATTTACACTCCTTATCGGCTGGAGGTGGTGCCGGCGCTTCTTCTGCCCCGCATGGAACTTCTATAGTAGTTGTAGGTTCATCGGAGGTTGCGGGACACCTACCACCATTTATAGCATCGTACCCGCCGGGCGTTTTTTGAAACGTTAATTCGAAAGTTTCATCTTCACCCCCGTATGGATAATATCTCCCACCCGGACATACCGCAGGTGAACCATTAGGTCCTTCATTTACACGTTGACTAAGAGTTTGTACGTTATCTATACTATGCCAATCCGAACTTTTTCCACCTTTTACGCGCGCACTCCACCCACCCTCACAATCTCGGGGGATGCCATCATTCTCAATCTTTACACCATTTTCACACGCATACGATCTGTAATCATCAATATGATCGGGAAATATTTTACCTAAAGCACAACCCCAAGGTGGTCTATAATAACACGAAGATCTCCAATGACAGTGATCTTTGCCGCTATATGCATGGTTATCACTGCCAAATCTACGCGCATACAGGCCCCCCGCTCCACTTCGGCCGGTGAATAAATCATTATATAATGGATTTTTTAGATAATCGTTTTCGTGTACCGCGAATACTTGTTCATTTTTAGATGCCGGCACTTCTTTAGAATCTTCAAATTCGTGGTGGGTCAGTTTACACGTTAAACCAAAACCTTCCTCTGGGAAAGTACTATCTGGTACAACAGAAAACCCAGAACACTTATCATTCACCAAACATTTTGTGGCACATTGTTCAAAATTATCTACCACAAAACCATCTTCACCGACCTTGCCAGGTACTCCATCACTGTTTAAACAACTCCACGCCGGTTGAGACAAATCGTAATTACGTTGCCCACTCCACCCATTAAAGTCATCGTACACCTGATCGCCACCAGACAACTGAGGACGTTCATGACAACGAGGAACAATTGCTTTGCGAAATTGATCCCCGTCACCGTATACATTTGTACCTCCATACGTTGTTATATCTGTGGCGGTAGCTAACCCCGCATTGAGCGAATCAAACCAAATGTTATCGACCTTGACTATACCTTTCTTCTTTGGAACATCATCAAAACCCGTATCTTTTGTTGCAAAATAATCTGCAGCCTGATTCGTCACGATAGCTTCAAGTTGAGCGTTAACCTGGGTTCTGGCATCATCTCTGATTTCTTGTTCTGTTTGCTGAGCACCATCTACAAAATCTTTCAAAAATGCATATTGTGCATCATTTTCGTCCTGTATGGCTTCGGACGCCTGTTCCTGAGAATCTTGATTGGTATCGCTGTTCACATCATAAAGAGCATCCAATGTCTCCTCGTTTTTCTTGTTCTCCTCTTTCATTATCTCTAATTTTCGTAAAAAATCTGAAATGTTTAAACCGGGTGGAACCTCTACTTCGCCTATATCTTCCTCCTCGGAGGTTCGAGCCGACTCGAGCTCGGCAGTTGAAAATCCCTCTTTCCTAAAACTTAAGAAAAGTATAACCACAGTCAAGGTTATACCCAGGATCAAAATTTTACGATCCATCTTATAGTAGTTGGAGAAATTATTTATTTGAGCATATACTACAAGCCTTTTTAGAATACCCGTGTTCACACTTTTCAGAATATACACACTTGCGACACATACTTCTTATATCTCCGTGTATACATATACCACCACCATTACACACACTACACTGAATAAGTCTTTTTTGGTGTGGACATATATTTCGAATTATCTTCATAATTCATCTTAGAGATATTATTTTAACTAATACTATAAGAATGCCTCTGTCTAATAAAAAACGACGATTCATTAAAAAGGTTTCGTCCGGATTTAAATATTTAGTAGATGACTATGGGATTAAATCCATGAAAGAATCGTATCTAAAAGAATTTATAAAAGAAAATGTTTTCGTCAAAGGTAATTACACAGAAAGACTAGAGTTTTCCGTGGGTAAGTTTCAGTTTTGTCTAGAAAATCTAGATGATGATATTTTGAGATCTATCTTAAAAGAGTTTGACACTATGGGGTTCACTTTGGAGCGTGTTTTTCGTGAAGCGAGAGTAAACCCCCTCTACTTTGACGATGATGAACTTGAATATTCAAAATTAATAGATACAGAAGATATTATTACATTCCAAGATTTGATTAACACATAAAACTAGGTCTTTCACACTTGTATCTAGCAAAGGGGGCTTTGTCGGCGACGTAATACATTTTATAAGCTGATACAAGATCTGGAGACTTGTATTGCTCAGGCATACATTCTGGAATACCCTCCATAGAATAATAAGCAGTCTCACTTTTACGTTCTTCGAAATGAGATGGGTGATTTTCGTATAACCAACGCAAATGATGTTCACACGTGTGAATTTTTCCGTACCGCGCTGTGTATTCATGACTGAGAGCGAGTCCGATTTCACAAGCATACATATAATTTTTGATACTGGAACCTATCCACATGGTCATGGGATGCTTCTTATGAGCGGGTTTGTATCCACGCTTACTTCCATCTTTCGTCAAGGGGGCGTGTTCTCTGACGTATTCTTCTTGACCCGAAAAAAACCAAGCGGTGTATAACATTTGACATATCTCGAGTTGAATCTTAACGACGTGTTGATCGCATGATAGTTTGGCGATTTCCTTAGGATTCAATGAAAGAAAAAATATGTTCATCTTACAAAAAATAATACTACTTTACAACTTAGGTGCATTTTCCAAAACCGAGAACGTCCTTCTGCTTTCTCGTAGGAATAGATTGAGGTAGCACCGCGGTTTTTACACTATGCACCCATTCCTCTCCATCGTATGCCATCCAACATATATCGTATCGTTCTATCATCTTTCTACATAAAACACAAGGCATTGATATACCCGCACCATACGTTGTATTTCTAGATATTATGAGGTGTCCATACTTTCGGTGAACCCACTCAGAAAACTGGTGTGGCTTGTACCCTTTTCGTATACATTCCCTATATAACCTTCGTATTAACTGCCTCTCCGCGCACATATGATTCGTGCTATCCACCTCGACAGATTTCTTAGACATAGAACTCGTCACTGTACAATATTTCATTTTTCATAAAATATAAGAAACATTCACTAGACTTAGGTATTATTCATGTCGTTCCTTGACAATATAATTTGGATATGTCTGTCTCACGTGGTCCTTATATTTTAGGTAGACGTTAATTTTGTCGTGTACAGACATATTCTCAGTTTCAAATTCAATTAACTTGTTATCATGATTAATATCCAAATGAATAGAGAATCTTTTAGGAATTTCCGGAAAAATTTCTAAAGTTTTAGGAGCTTTATTTTCGAATAATACTTGCTCGGATAAAGCTAAAGGAGAAAAATTTCTAAAATGATTTTGTAAAACGTTCAATCTTCGAATAGCTGACATTTCTCTTATTTTCATTACAATTTATATCCACTAAGGTTTTAAATTCTATCTTTTAGCATCATTCCATCATCTCCTTGAGATTCCATAAACTCTACTTTGATAATGTTCGGATCAAATATATCACCATGGGTTTGACAAAGTGAACAGGGTTCCGATGGAGTCTCCCCGGGAGCATGATTATGAACGGGGACATCCCTCTTTTTGGGACGTTTTGTTTTTTTAGTCGTCGGAGGTTTGGAAGGATCGTGCTTCTCACAAAATGTCTCACCTTCAATACATTTATTGCGACACGGATTACCCCTTATGTTGATCCCCGTACACGCAGGTCTCTTCACTCTCGGAGGCTTTGGCTGTTTAGCGGGTTTGGGAGGACGCGCATGGACTTTGCACGTCTGCAAACCTTCTGCGCAAAACTTTTTACACTGTTCCCCCTTAGCCGTTTGACACGGGCATCTGATTTTCTCGACCTTTACTTTTGAAACTTTTCCCTTTTTCTTGAGTTCGCTAATCTCCCCTCGCAACTTATCGTTCTCGTTGACAATATCTTGGAACATCTTTCGCAGTTCATCAGCAAATAAATTATCCTTGATATATTCATCTAATTGGGTCATGGGAGATATACACGGTACACAGAATTCCATTTTTACTTGATAAAAATACAAACATCGTCGCAACTTAGGTGAATTTTATTTCTGTGAGAATATTAGAATGGTGTCGATCCACGATATACCTAAAAAAGTCCAATACATAGTAGTGGATTCCGGCTATGTAAATGGAACTAATAATACATTTTCATTAGATCTATCACTAACTTCTAATACACATGTGGAAGATTTCAGTCGCGTATTAGGTGTAAAGATGGTAGATTTTTACATAACACAGGTTGGAGCCACCACAACTTCACTGAACACTAACATAGCAAAACATGTGGACGTTTTGTGTCCAAATATACCTCAAGTTGCGCAAATGCTCGATGAACGCCACGGGCATATTTTTGCTCGCGTACCTTTAGAGAGACACTTCACTGGAGCGGATGGTATTGTTTTACGAGATAAACAATGGAAAAGCTTCAACAGAAAAACAAATTATTTCAACCCCATGTCTATACAAAAATTAGACTTTGAAATATTCGAAGAACAAGATGACGGGGATTATGTAAAACTAAACCCAGCTACGAAGTGGCACATGATATTAGAAGTCACAACCGTTGACCATAAAGAAACACCCATTTCCAAAGAAACACAGATTTTAGAAGCTATACACGCTCTCATAGGTAAGATTGAAAAATTACATCAGAGCGTGGAAAGACTCCCGACTAAAGAAGAAGCTGAAAAGGTTATAAGGGAAACTGAGAAAAAACGTAAAAAGATATCATTTAATTATATTTTATTGGCACTGGCGGCTCTAGTAGGTGGTTATATATACTACGTGAATAAGATCAAAATGGTTCCGGGGATTATGTAAATGATTCCACTATCTCTCTGTATCTATTATAAGCGTTGCAAGGAATGAAAGACTCGTCGTTTATTATATCCTTTACGTTTTCATATCCAATATATTCCTTTTTCATGTCCACCGTTAAATCGTGCTCGTTTCTATCTTGATAAACTGAGGGTGGTCCAAATACCACATTAAAACCCTTTTTCTGAAGAACATACGAAGCAAATATATCGTCCATACGCCCGACATTCTCATACATAAAATAATGTTTTAGAGCATCCCGCGATAGAATAGTATTTTGGCTATTAAATGGTGCCAAACAATCTGTGGTAAACCACGAGTTGTCAAATTTACATTCGGGTGCGTATACCATTCTACAAACGGCATCTATATCCGGATCACCGTTCCATAAATTAGCTTGAATATCGAATTTCTTAAAAAATTTCCTACTTTTGACAACATTATTTTTCTTTTGTAAATGTTGAAGAGGAAACCCCCTATGCCATAAATGATCATAACTCGTCACACTTAACGGGTCAAAAAATCCAAAATCTGTAGAATACACATCTACTTCTTGAGGAGTAAACATTTCACCCCAATTATCTAACGGAATATTATCGTCATCTATCGTGGCTATGTAGTCATATCCATTTTTTAATGCGTATACAAATCCAAAATTACGTCTCTGAATACAATTCCATCCAATCATGTCAGACAAATTTTTATCCATTTTTTCTTGATCTTCGGGGTGTAAATAATTGTAATTTTTATACTCTTCATGCGGCGTTTTCTTATCCCCTACCACCAAAAAATCCCAATCTTTCATATTTGAATATTTTTTAAGAGCTAATGTCGGATTATTTATAGTTGTGGTTACGATTAACTTTTTAGACATTATACTTATATTAGTAATACTAACTTTAAATGCTGTATTTTATAGAACCCCAATCTTCATCGTTTGTAGAAGGATAACTGTGTCGTATAATGTTTGTATTTTCTGGACTATTATTTCTCTCGTGTTCTATATGATAAATATGAGGAGTATTTGATGCTAAAATTTTTCCACCATTCATTATAACTTTATATTGAACATTTGTATCATGATATAAGCGTCTAGTCATATCTTCTTCAAAACCTCTAATTTCGTACCATGTATTTTTGTAAGCTACCTGAAAATCTCCACATGCCTGGATTATACTGGCGCATACATGATGATTATCTTCGGGTTGTTTCAACATTAATTCTTTATTCATAGACAAAACGGGTAACATTAATCTTTTTTGAATAGGCCATACACCAAATATAATTGGCATGAGATGTTGAATATCCGTTTCATCGCCAAAATGTTTTTTTAAATCATCTAATTCCACATCTTGTTTGGTTAAAGTTATCATATCACCCACTGCAAGCTTTTGGCACATTAAAACTATATGTTCTCGAGGGGGAACTATGACATCCAGATTAACGCAACATATAATATCACCTATAGCGCGTCTTATACCAATATTCTTAGCTAAAACTTCACACATTGGGGGTGTAGGTGTTCCGTTGGTAATTTTTTTCATAAGATCTGGTGCAACGTGAAAAACGCGTAATTTATCTCTATTTTCCAATTGTAATTCGTCGGTAACTATTTTTTTACCCTCTTCAGTATTCCAATCGACATACACAACTTCATCAAACGTTTTAAGCATGGAATTTAAACTATACAACGCAGATTCTAAAAAATGACCACCATAATTATCATTCCTACCATAACATACTGCTGATAGTTTCATATAATATAAGTGATCAATTATTCTTTAAATCATTAGGTAAGGAATTTTTTATAGTATCCGAATAAGACCCATATGTGTTAAAGTTTTGTAAACTCATATAAATAAACCATTTCTGGTCTTGGCTTTGGATCCCCATACCCAAGCGACTTTATGTATGTATGTACTTCATTATTTTGTGAAAATCCATATATTTCTATGAGTAAAGCTGGTTTATGCTTCTTTATTATATCCGTTGCCCCTTTTAAAACGTGTAGTTCATGTTCTTCTACATCAATTTTTATGATGGATGGAATACCTGTATAAATCTCATCTAATCTTTTACAATAGACGTTTACACCTTCACCTTTTAAATTATCATCGTGATAAAAACCCGTACCACCATAGTTTATGAGTGTATTCGATTGACAACCATGTGATGGAATGCGAATTTTGGAAATAGAATTTTCGTCCGAAAGAGCGCAAGGGATAACTTGAACAGGATATTTAAGTGAATTATTTTTTACGTTTAAGGTTACTATTTCGTGAAATATGGGTTCAAATGATACGACTGGGCCATAATCGGAAAACATGAGTGTATTATACCCTATATTTGCACCAACATCTATTATTTCTGTATTTGGTTTATGACATTTTTGTATGTCCTCACGCATCCAACCATCCCATTCATAACCCCGAGCGATACACGGTCCTATGTACTCATCGTTATCTATGACAAATACATCATATTTTCCATTGTTTACTTTAGTCAAACTAAATTTCATATAATATAAGTGATCAATTATTCTTTAAATCATTAGGTAAGGAATTTTTTATAGTATCCGAAGTCTTAACAAGTTTATATTTTCCATCTGTGTGTATTCCATTTTTTATAAAATTTTTAAATGTGGTCGTATTCATACCCATATGCTTATCATCGTAACAATGTGAATAATTGTGAATTTTATTTGATACATAATGTTCGTCGCCAAACGCAGAAAGGTGCCAACCAGCGTTTCTATAACATGGAACACTCCATCGCAAATCTCTTAATTTCTGAGGAGTAATTTTATCTACGACTTTCTTCCTCGTAAGAACCGTACCAAACCACGGTTCGAGTTCTTGCATATAATCAAAGTTATACTGAAACGCTATCATATTAAATGAACAAGCTTTCACATCTTCTGGCATTTTAATCAACTCTCTATTTGGTATTTCATCTACATCTGAAATCATAACAAGATCTTCTACCGAAATTTCAGTGAGTCCTCGTGTTATACAATTTCTTTGATGAGTCTCTCGTACCCAATGATTTTTATCATCTGGATTATCTTCAACAATTACGTGTATAATTTTATCTTTCCATTCATCAAAATCTTTTTTATTTTGTTCATAAAATAATTCTTTAGAATTACCTCTAAATGTTTTTGTAGATTCTACTAGTACAAATTTATCTACCACTGGAGAAAGATATTTTAATCTTTTTTTCAAAATGTCAAGTTCGTTATAAAATGTAAAACAATCCACAATCATTATAAAATATGATGTGTTTACCTTTAATCAGTTTAAGGATAGGAGGTAAGTATATTCATGTGTGGAATTCTAGCTTTATATGGAGAAGAAGTAGAGGTCCCCGTAGATTTACTGACACACAGGGGTCCGGATGATTATAAGTCGAATGTTATGGGTAAATGTCGTATGGACTTTTATAGGCTTTCTATAAAGGATTTATCTAAAAATGGTATGCAACCTTTTAGACATAACAAATCCATGCTAGTATGTAATGGAGAAATATACAATTACAAGGATTTTCTAATAGGTGATGAAAAGAGTGAAAGTGACTGTGAAGTTCTGTTACCTATGATCGAATCAGTTGGAATAATTAGAACTGTTGATATGATGCAAGGGGATTTTGCATTCGTCTACACGAATGGAAAGCGTGTCATGGCCGCTAGAGATCCCGTAGGTGTAAGACCTCTGTTTTACACTCGATACGATAAGGGATCCATAGCTTTCGCGAGCGAGGTCAAAGCTCTGAAGTTTTTACAATCGACGATACATGTATTCCCACCCGGATATATCTACGATTCCTATGTAGATAGTTTTATTTGCTATTACAATACATATTGGCATGTGTATAAATATCTCACCACAGATTCTACGCAAATCGTAAAAGAGACTCTGGAATCTGCTTTACATAAAAGATTGGAACACTCCGATCGTGATGTAGGATTCTTACTTTCTGGTGGTTTGGATAGCAGTCTCATAGCGTCTATTGCGTCTAAAAAACTTGGAAAAATTAAAACATTTTCAATTGGTCTACACGATAGCCCGGATCTCGAATCCGCGAGAATAGTGGCAAAACATATAGACTCCGACCACACAGAAGTCATTTTCACGGTTGATGATGGTATTAAATATATGTCGGATGTTATTCGTTCTCTAGAATCATATGATACGACCACCGTTAGGGCGAGTATACCTATGTGGATGTTATGCAAATATATAAAAGAGAATACAAATTGTAGGTATATATTTTCCGGAGAAGGTGCGGATGAAATATTAGGAGGGTATTTATACTTTCACAATGCCCCAGATGTTGAAGAGTTTGCTCACGAGAACATGAGACGCCTAAAGCTAATTCATCAATTCGACGGACTTCGGGCGGATCGATGTGCCGGTGCTCACGGTCTTGATCTCATCGTTCCATTTTTGGATAAAGAATTTATAGAAGTTTGTATGTCCATGAATCAAAAACTAAAAATACACAAATTAGAAAAACATATTTTGAGAAAAGCTTTTACAGGATATCTCCCAGATAAAATTTTATGGAGACGTAAGGATGGTATGAGCGATGCGGTTGGAAGTAGGTGGGTTAATCACGTTAAAACACATTCACATCAGGTGATTACTGATGAAATGTTTAGTAAAACACGCGTTTTATCGAAGGGTTATAACACACCTCTAACGAAAGAAGAAGCTCTTTACAGAATAATTTTTTGGGATCATTACGGAGACCATCATAACCATCTCATAAGTGAAATATGGAGACCGAAATGGACAAAAATTACAGATCCCAGTGCGAGACTCTTAATGAGTAATTTACCAAAAACTTCTGAGTAAAAAGTATGGGAGGTAAGAAGCAAAAAAGAGAAAAATTATCACCGTGTTCGTTTGAAACGGAATATCAAGATATCCAATTCGACATAGAAATACCAAATCCGTCAGCCATACCAAAAAACGATAACCAAAAAGATTATCAACGAGTTTTACATGGATGTAAACCTATGATATTCGCCATAGGTCCTGCTGGAACTGGTAAAACTATGCTTGCGTGTTACGCCGCTATAGAAGGTTTAAATGATGGTGATTTCAATAAAATAATTTTAACACGCCCAGCTGTGTCTGTCGAAGAAGATATAGGATACCTACCCGGAACACTAGAAGAAAAAATGGATCCTTGGACGAGACCCATCATGGATATATTTTCTGAATTTTATAGTCAACATCAAATAGGAAACATGATTAAAGAAAAAATAATAGAAATATGCCCCTTAGCTTATATGAGAGGACGAACATTTAAGAACGCTTTTATCATAGCGGATGAAATGCAAAATAGTACCCCCAATCAAATGAAAATGCTTCTCACTCGTATAGGTAATAATAGTAAAATGATAATAACAGGTGATTTAAATCAACACGATAGAAAATATGATGATAACGGATTAAAAGATATTTATGAAAAATTACAAAAGACAAATTATAGACGCATAGAGTGTATAACTTTTAGTCATGAAGATATAGAAAGATCTCCTATAGTAAAAGATATTTTACAAATTTATGGTGATAATTAAATAAATCAACTCTAATATAGAAATGTTTCCTGACTAAGTTGTCGGGACATTCATGTCCATATTAGGTTTAAAACCCGATATTATTATTTTTATTTAAACTCCAGATAACGCCTTCTTCTTAGCTGGAGTGTTGGCAGCCTTCTTAGCCGCAGGTTTGGCTGCGGGTTTGTCATCCGACTTGGCTGCGGGGGCAACGCTCGCACCGGGTGGGCCCTGAGCCCCGGGAGGACCACGAGGTCCCGCGGGGCCGGGAGGACCTGGCGCGCCACGGGCACCTTCCATCGCGGAAGAACCACCTAATTCAGACGCATCGAGAACCTTTAAGAGAAGGTTACAAAGACGCCTTTTATCGAGGTTGAGAATTTTCATTTCCTGTTCGATCTCATCACGTAAAGAATCCATTGCTATATATATAAAAGTAAGATTATCTTTATACTAAATGTTATTCATTGGTTCATCCCTAAAAAGTGGGATAGGTCAACATGCGAATAAATATACCAAAGTTTTCCCAGATGCTTTGTATTTCACAATAGGGAGTAAAATACCCGAAGATGAATACGGCCTGATATTTTTACTACCTTTACGAGAACATATAGAATACGCCAAGTATGCAAAAACGCGTGTGAAGCATTTAGCTTGTATGACCGTTTGTGAAACTACCACGGTACACGAAGATTACGGGATGATCATGGAAGAATTTGATCGTGTTGCTGTACCCAGTGAATTCTGTAAATCCGTCCTGTCTCGACAATTTCCAAAAAATGACTTTTATGTCATTCATGCACATATACCCAAACCACGAGAGAAACCTTATGTATTTTATCATATAGGCAACATCATGGATGATCGTAAAAATTTCAAACAAATTTTACAAGCGTTTGTTCGTCTAAATGAACCCAATACGCGTCTGGTTGTCAAAGCTACGTGTAATCAAGATGTAGATATTCGACTTCCCAGGGTTGAAGTCATAAACAACATGTTAGATAGTCACGAAATGGACGATTTACATAGAAGGTGTGATTGCTATGTAAACTTTTCTAAATCTGAAGGTGTTGGTATGGGAGCTATAGAAGCGGCTATTCGGGATAAGCCTGTTATCTTAACCGATTTTGGAGGACCTTCTGAATATATTAAATCACCTTACATGATTAATTGTGAACTTCAAGAATTGGAGACTGACGATTTCCTATTTCAAAAAGGAATGATTTGGGGTAAACCCAATTTCGATCAACTCTTGGAGTTCATGAAACACGCGTACGAGAACAAGGTATATACTATGGATCACATTTTTACTAAACAGGTTGTAAATCGTGAAAACGTTTTAAGAGAATTCTTCGTAAATGTAATTGGTGATGAGAACGACGAGGCCGGTGAGGAGAGCACCTGAACCTATAGATCCCTTTTGAGAGATTAACATGGAATTGATATCATCTATGAAGCTTATACCCGTGGGTTTCTTCATAAGATCTGGTAATACCTTCGCGATGACTATATAAACGATCATAGATATGATGACTGGTTTAAGTGTGTCCTGATCAAACATTTATATTAAACGACTATTTTTTTACCAAGACTTACACCACCCATTGATATTCCATGTTTTTTACAATACCCACCACACACAGCCTTAAAGCTACACGGCTTACCCTTCAGGGTTGTAGCCTTGCATATGTGATTTGTGTGCTTTTGAACAACCTCCTGCTTAGGAGCCTCTTCCAAAAAAACGATAGATTTGGCCTGCCTTTTTTGATCATGATTATTATAATTTCGCTTTAAATTTACAAGCGCTCGAGCCAACCGCTCGGACTTTTCGGTTGGCTCGATAACTCTACAGATGTTCATTGCGTGTTGTTCCATTTTCTTTGTTGTTTTATAAATTTTATCGATTGACTTAGGTATCATTTTGAGCAGCGTCTTCCTCAACTTTCGCGGCTGCTTGAAGATCGTCTTTATTATATAAAAGACACGCCTCTTTTTTACCCCTAACGTATTCGTCTATATTGGGAGTATCTTCATAACCTGTGGTGTGATACGCTTCAAAATTATTGGCTTCTGCAAGCTCGTCTAAACGTTTGCACGCTTCACCATATCTACTAAATCTTTCAGTCGCTGTGGGCAAGATGCCCCCAAGCACGATCTGACCATTTTCATCTGGTTCGCCGTCTATATTTTTTTCTATCTGACGACACACTTGAGAACGCCCATTTTCATATGCTTCCTCGGGTGTCTCTCCACCAATGGAGATCGGATCATCGAGTGGTTTGTTAGATAATAGCTTCCGCGGCCATCCACCGTAAAGTTCTAAACAACTCTGTGGTTTTGGAGTCCATGGAGCGGGTTCATTATCATCACCGTTTTCAATAGCATTCTTTATCCATGTAAAAGTATTTTTTAGTACTTCAGTATAAGGTGTCATTTGATCATAAAGATGGATTTTGATATCTTTGGGAGCTGTTCCTACTTCTTTTTTTAATTTCTCCAGTGATATTTTATCATAACCCTCCTTATCATAACATAAAGCTTCCCTAACTTCTTTTACAAGCTTTTTGATATCTTTAGCTTCAATTGTATTTGTTTCAGTTTTACAAAATTGCTTGTGTATCTTATCGATTAACATATCAATTTCCGTGTATAAATTAATAAGTAACTTTCTGCTCACGGGATCGTTTTCTTTATCAAATTCCGCTTTTACAAATTCATCCCTTTCCTGTTTTAACAACAACTTGAATTCGGCACAAGGGATGGGTTCTTCTATTTTTTCTAACTCAGCCATTATGCCTAATTCTTCTGAATGCGCTGCTTGGCATAAAGGTTTTCGTAAACTTTCTACAGCTTTACTATGCACGCGTCCTATGGCATCTAATACAGAACTTACACCAGGTTTAAAAGGAATTCCATAAATTGTAGACGCTGGACTTCCACCTGGAGCCTGTTTCTGAACCAACCACATGATGAGTACACCTAAGCCTACACCTATCATGAGACCTATAATACCTTTTGCTGAAGACATTTAAAGTATACATACATTTTAATATTATGTACATCAAATGGACTCGAGAATGTAGTCGATGTAAAGCTCCTCTGAAACCCCGAGTCGTGTCGAGAAATCGTCAGACTAAAAAATTTATACGAAGTTACCTACATACAAATCCTATATTTGTAGATAATAACGAACAATATTATTCATTCATAGGTCTAAAGGTAGAATCGGTGTGTTATTCTTGTTTTACAAACAAACCTAAAGTATCCATAAATTCTTTAAAAAATAGAGAACTTGGTCTAGTTAAACGTGTTTACCCCAGAAGTATATCTAAAACGAAAGACGAAATACTTTTTTGGTATAACAGTCTCGTAAAAAAAGCTGTCAGGGAAGGGGTAGATATCAGAAATTAATTATTTCTTTACGTATACTAATGAAACGTGTAGTTAATAATTTCTTTTTAATTTTTCTCACAACTCTTGTATATGGATTCATCTATAGTAGGATGGGACCTGAAGATTTTGATTTTAAGAGCCCGTTAGATCCATACTATTTCGCTACGACAACGATGTCGAGTGTGGGATTCGGTGATATAGTACCTAAGAGCGACCGTGCTAAACTGTTAGTCATGTCACAACAAGTTATAATTTTGAGTGAAGTTTGGTATTTTATTTTACTCTCTAAAGTTAAATGGGTGTAGACCCAGATCTAGCTATAGTCATGAAGGGTTTAGATGAATATAGAGACTATTTACCGGAAGGTAAATACATAAAAATGTGCGACGCGCTTAAACGACTACATGAAAAATTGAAAAAACCCAGACTACGAATTCCTACTATAAGATTTACTACGATGGATGTGAAATATATATGGTGGTTCTCATCACTCGTCACCATAGTAAAAGTTGCTGGAGGTATAAAAGAAAAATTTACTTCTTCATAACCATCATTTATTATATACATATATTATATATGAGTGTAGAAATAGTTACGTATGCAAATAAGAGCCAGGGTATGTATGAAGAACTCATCAATAATGAATTTGGAGTCCCCATAAAAGTTTTAGGTTGGGGTACAAAATGGAATGGATTTTCTGATAAATCCAAAGGTGTTATTAAACATCTTGAAACTAAAAATGACGACGATATAGTTGTGTATATAGACGGTTTCGATACCAAAATTAATAAAAACCCCGAAAATGTAAAGAAACTTTTTGAAAGCTACAAGTGTAAAGTGTTATTTTCAAATAACCCACCTTGGTTTTTTCAATCATTTATGTTTGGAACATGTGATAATTCAATTGCGAACGCTGGTTTGTATATGGGATATGTTAAAGAACTCAAACAAGTTTTAAAAGATGAATTACTTTTAAAATGTGAAGACGATCAACGCAATTTTAATAAACTTTGTAATAAATACGATTTTATAAAGGTAGACAAAGATGAAAAAATTTTCAAAAACTTTAGTCCTATGCAAAATGAAATTGAAGTTGAGAGTATCTTCATATCATACCCCGGGACTATATCCACAACAAGATATTTGAGAGGTTTTGTGGAATATACACAATTTTTTTATTTTTACGTCATATTATCTCTACTCGGTGGAATGTATTTTTTACCGAAACGCAGACAAACCCTAGTATTTATCATCATGATATACACAGCGTTCTTCGTAGGTTTTGCTGATAAGTCTTGTACTTCTTTTTCTTAAAAAAAATGTTATACTTATTTAGTATGTTAGTGTTGTTATTGTTAATAATAACAATAACCTTTGTTATTTATTATATAATACAAATACGTGAAAAAGTTCCCAAAATTGTTCACCAAATTTACATACAGGGAAGGGATAAATTACCAAATTTTGTTAAGGATGTTATTGAACAAAATAAAAAAGAAAATCCGGAATATAAATTTATGTTTTATGATTATGATGATATAAAAAAGTATATTTATCAAAATACAAACGAAAAAATAATTAAATGTTTCGAAAAAATAAACCCAGAATGTTATACATGTATCAGCGATTTCTTTAGGTACATAATAGTTTATAACGAAGGTGGTATATATTTAGACGTAAAAACAAAAATAAACATACCTTTAAGTCAATGGGTTATGGGTGATAAAATTCATATAGGTATATGGTTATGGCACGATTACACGGAATTAGACGAATATTACAACATTGATCACAAACCTAAAGGTAATAAAAAACAAATGTTGCAAAGCGTTTTCATGTTTCCAAAACGACATCCATTATTGAAAGGTGTGATAGATGATATGTGTCATCAAATAAATTATAACAAATCGAATGACATATTAGAAATAACTGGACCAAATATGTATACAAAATCCATTGCACCTAAATTAAAATACTATAACTATTCCATATATGAAGAAGATGGACAGTTATATAACAATAATATAACATTTGATGGTACACATGGAAAATATTATGAATATATGAACAATAATAAATTGCATTGGTCTAAAAAGAAAGATAGAGTCTTGATATAAACCTAAGTGAAAGCTCTTTGTTAAAAAAACATGTTAAGCGTTCTTCGCTTCTACATTTTACTGATCACACCTTACACGATCTTCAAGTACGACTATTACAAAAACAACCTAAGTCAATCGAACTTTTGAAATTTTCAACTGAAAAAATGGAAGATCTCCAAAGCCTCATGACATGCCTCGACGAAATATCCGGTCAGATCTCTGATGGGATGTATCTGAAGATGACAGACAAGTTCAAGCGCGTCTACGACAAGCTCAACGGTGATAAACCGTTCCACGAAGACTCCTTCTACTACAGCGACGACGATTTGGAACTTGACAGCAACAGTGACGATGACAGCGACTACGAGGCGCATATCAGGGACACGGTCGAGCGTGGACGGGCCACGGCGCAGGCTGCGCGCGAGGCCGACGAGCGAGCACGCCGAGAGGTCAGCATTGAAATCATCAGAAGTCATCTTCTGGATTATGTGAAGAGCATGCACCAGACGTGGGCGCTGGTTCAGAGATGGGAAAAGGAGGCGAAGAAAGTGATCCCACTTATCAAGCGTATGTCCGCGACTCGAAAGGCTGAGGCTATCCACGAATTTTGCCGAAAATGCTACATCTGGGGGAAAGTTGAAGATGACACAGCTTTGGTTGGCAACATCTTTGGATACACTTTGGTTGGAGCCTGGACTTGGGAAAGGCTGGTGGACAACGGTCTTCGAGCAATCGTGATGATGATTGGAACGGAGGAGGAGATTGAAAAGGCCAAGAGAAAGAACATGCACTGCGACGACCTTTCCCTCGCAACGCTTAAAAAACTTCCTGCATTTGAGCAGAAGATTTATGACGACTACAAGTGTGAGTACAACGAGGATATTGTTGAAAATCGTCGTCAAGCGAATGAGTATGTTCGCAAGCATGAAGAATCTATGCAAAGGTGGGAGATGTGCGCGAGGGAAGAGGAAAACAAGTTGAGTGCACTTGGTGCCCGTGTCTATGGTCGCGATAAATGGGACGCGGAAACCCATTATTTTTGGGTGGATGACGTCACCGGACGAATGGTGGGTGGACCTTAAAGTTTTTAGCACCTAAGTTGTAAGAATATTTGTAAATTTCATCTAAAACAATCAACCAACATGGAAGATCTCAAAAGCCTCATGACCTGCCTCGACAACATCTCCGACAAGATCGGAGATGGGGTGTACTTGGATATGGCCGACAAACTCAAGCGCATACATGACAAGCTCAACGGTGATAAACCGTTTCACGAAGACGAATTCTACTACAGCGACACCGCGAGTGACGACGAATCAGACAGCGACTACGAGTCTCCACGACCAACGGTTCGTGCCCCGTTCGCCCCGAATCTCGATCGAAGACGTCTCTCTGAGATTGCACGTCTCAGAGACCTACTTCTGGATGTTGTGAAGAAGATGCACGAGGAGTACAAGGTTCTCATAAAGTGGGAAAAAGAAGCGAGGCGTACTTGGACCCCCATCAAGCGTATGACTGCGTTTCGAAAGACTCAGGCTATCAAGCAATGGTGTGAAAAGAACACTCGTTGGGCTCCCGGTGGTGAGGCTGGGGAACTGGTTGGTCATATATCCACCACCGCTGCGTTCCACTCCTGGACCTGGAAAAACCTGATGGAAAACGGTCTTCGGACAATTGTGTTGGAAATTGGAACTGATGAGGAGATTATCCGTGCTCAACGTGGATTCGTCTACTATGATGAACTTTCACTCAAAACACTCCAAAAGCTTCCCGCCTTTGAGAAGAAGATTTACGATGACTACAAGGAAGAATGTCAAAGGAAAATGACCGAGTACTTCAACAGCGCTAAGTTAAAGGTGGTTGAGTCGAAGGCAAAGATGACCGGGTTGGAGATGCTTTGTGTGGACACAGAGGCTGAGTTGAGTCAACTTGATGCTCCTGTCTATGGTCGCGATTACTGGGAGGTCGACGAAGATGCGAACGCGCCATGTGAGTTTTGGGTGAATGATAATGGACGAATGGTGGACAACGGGTTTGAGGCACAGGTCATGCGACGCCGTTAAATAATTTAGACGTGTAATATAGTAATGAATCACCCCAGCGCACTCGCATTGTCTGTCATTGTTGGTTCAGCGTTCTATGTGTTGATGGAGAAATCTATTCCAAGAGAAGCAAATTGTAGTTATCTCGCGTCACCTGTGACAGATATTCTCGCATTTGTGTGGGGTTTTATTGTTATGTGGTACGGTGTATATGTATACGATAATCCTATACTTACCGGATTGGGTTCGACTGTCGTGGTGGAACATATATGGCAATTGAAACATAAAGGAATCAAGGGATTGCGTCGCTTCTAAATAGAAAATAGAACCTAAGTTGTAAGAATATTTGTAAATTTCATCTAAAAACATGGCTACTCAACAAGATATTTTACGCACGATGATGACACAGCTGGACGACGCCTCGGATAAAATCCCCGAAGGTCTCTACCTCCAGTTCTGTGATCATCTCCAAAACCTTCACAATAAGACTGGATCATTTTCCCGTATCGGACGTGGTCGCCACCAAACGCGTGTGGGCACCGTTGAGGAAGCTCCACAGATCCCCCCAAATGAACACGGATACGTGGATGTTCAAGATTACCAAGAAGCGATTGACCGAATGTATGGTATCCGTAACGGAGCCCACCGGCGATCTTCAGGTCCGCGTCGCTGTGGTCGCTGTCACCAGGTGGGTCATGATAGGCGTAGCTGCCGCTACCATGAGGCTGACCATCACGCACTTGATTCAGCATATCGGAATGGACAAACACCGACCGAAGCGGGTATAGAGAGAAAAACTACCTTTCGTTCAAACTACGCAGACTGGAGCCGCGCTAATGGAGGTAGAGCCCACTTTGAAGTTGATCTACCAGAAGCCGAGTTTTCTCGACAAGGCGGACGCGACACCTGTACATACGCGAATCTTGGTTCTAGACTTGAAATTCGTGTGGCGGGGAAGTATAAGACGTATATTGATCTGCCGGCGAAGATGATTGACATCGGGGAAACCATTTGGAACCCACAAACACATTGTCTCAAGATCGCCTTACAAATTGCGAAACCTTAGAAAAATAGCCGTGTACTATAGTTATGAATGTACTTCAAAATGTAATGCAAATAATAGACAGTATATCTGATAAAATCCCTGAGAACGTCTACCTAGCCCTCTGCAACGAGTTAAAGAAACTTTACTCTATCATCCCTGATAAAATCAGACCAGCCCTCTCTAGAACAAATAGTACCGCCAACGTACCCTCATCATCACCTGCGAATGGATATTGGTTTAGATGATACCTAAGTTAAACAAAAAATGTAAATATATAGTAAGATGAACCTAATCCCTATCAAATTACTGAAAAATAAGGTAAATCGTAACAAACTTCTCAAGATCAAAGACGAAACTCCCGAGATTGACAAGAATGATTACATCGAATCTCGGATTAATACGAACGTTAGGGCTAAGAACCTTCTTGCTATCGAAGATGCCTCTGAGATTGCCAAGTACTACCTTCATAAAAAGGGCGTCTTTGAACAAATCGCCAAAGACATACAGAAAGAGTCTAAAAAGAAATTCAAATTTATGTTTCGTAAGACCACCGCATTGGTGAAAACCAAACTATCCAGTCTCGTGGCTCGTTCCGGTGTTGACTACATGTTGATGGAACACTCTTACCCAGATGGTTCGGGTCATTATGGAATGGCTCGCCTTGACCACGATAAGAAGA
>VMHT01042825.1_pt1 | contig 20940 bp, 26 predicted proteins | sample 4693611 | NCBI WGS metagenome assembly VMHT01 (sample SAMN12280063, study PRJNA550983) | marine metagenome | isolation source: seawater sampled from same location over 5 years 0.02-0.2 micron viral filtrate | place: USA: collected off the coast of southern California halfway between the port... ...
GATGCGAGGATCAGTTGGTTGTTTAGCCTCTTTAGTTTGTGGTAACAAAGTAGATTTCCTACTAACCGCCTCGCTAAGTGTTTTTGGGGACTCTTTCTTAGTTCCGCTCACCGTGCTTTGAAGGGTTTCAAAGATTACCTTAGCTTCTTCTACAGACTTGGCATTTGAAATAGCTTCGACAAGTTTTGCTTTTTGTCGCCCATTCAACGAGTCGCTAATCAATGCTTCGTTTGTGTAAAGTAGCTTTGCGTTCTGAACTGAGGTTTTGTTCAAAGCGTCTTTTAACTTGAGAACTACGTCCTCAATGTGTTTGGTGTTAGACTGTAGTGTCTGGAGTTTCTCTTGAAGCTCTTTCTTTTCTGCTTCAAGGGTCTCGACAGATTCTCTAAGTTTTCCGATTTCAACAGGGATTACGTCTTCTCCCTCTGCCTCTTCGTCGATATGTGCATCAAGGGCTTTTGCCTCTTCGTGAGCTTCTTGCTTCTGAGAGTCTGGCATGCCAAGGTTTCCAGATTTTACTGGCTGGAAGTCAAGGGTTAGCTTTTCTGCTAGCTCCTCTACTTGCTCTTCGTCTAAATTAATTTCTTCATCTTCAAACAAGCTGGTTAAATCGATTTCATCGCTTTCTTGAAGTTCTTCCTTTTCCTCACCTTCGAGTTCTTCTTCGGCAAATTCGTGACGGTCGACCATTTCTTCCGCCTCTTCCTCTCCGCCCAACTCTTGATCAATCATTTGTTCAAGCTCTTGAAAATCAAGTTCGATAACTTCTTCGCCGCCAGTCATTGGGGCGTCTGTTACATCGGAGGCTGCCATTGGGATGTTAGCCACCATGTCTTCTTCTTTGATTACCTCTTCCTGATTAAGCATAGTGTCGACTGCTTCTCTAATTTCTTGTGAGTATTTCTCTACAATAGAGGACTCTGCGCTCTTAATTGCAGCTTCTTTGAGTGCCTTAGCATCGACAATCGCTTGCTCTAACATTGATGACATTGTATAATCTCCTAGTATTTGGTCGCAAATAGACGTTTTGCGTCGTAGTAAATAGTTCTTTAAAAACGAAAAATACAAAAAAATAACAACTTAGTTTATGAAATCGCCAAGTTACCTTCTTCGTCCCAAGAAAGATTAGCTTTGTCTTGTAGGAAACTCTCTATAGACATTAGATAAAAGTCCATCTCATTGGGTTGCATCTTCTTTGTTTTCAATTGATTGTAGCACCATTGGATAACGGTGTTAATGACAAAAGCCTTTGGGGCGAACACTACATTGCCTTCGATACGATAACTGGGATCGTTCTCTTCTAAGTATCGAATGATGTCTGTTCTGTTTTTGATTTTCATAATAAGAAAGGTGAGGGCAGAGACCCGTAGATCCCTGCCCTCGGTTTTCAAAAAGGTTTACTTCTTGAGAGCTTTTTTCAAGTCATTGATCTGAACTTGTTGAGCCTTTACAGCCTCAACGAGAACGGAAGTAAGTCTTGAGTAGTCAACTCCCTGTACTCCATCTTCTGCTACGTGAACAGCTTTTGGAAGAACAGCCTGAACGTCTTGAGCGATGAAACCGAAGTCTCTTTCACCGGAATCATTCCAAGTGAACTCAACACCTTCAAGGGACATAACAGTATCAAGGGCAGTGTTGCTCATAGAAGCAACGTCAGTCTTGAGGCTTTCGTCCGAGTAAGTAACGAATGCAGCAGCACGAACTTTGTTGACATTGGCAGAGCCATTAGCAACATCAATAGCGTAACCAGCAGCAGTATTACCCATTTCAAGGACCTGTGCAGAACCGTTGTGGATCTTTACTCTGTCTTCACCACCGTCCCACTCGAAGCGAGCACCAGCAGTGTCACCATAGAATTTTACATCCTTGTTCATGGATCCATCAGACTTGTTTACAGTAAGATCAGTAGCGAACTGTGCTCCAGCAGCAGCAGAGAAGCTGATACCAGATCCACCGCCGAAACCGCCAAGAGTGCTCATACCAGCAGATCCATCAAAGGTAATGGCAGCATTGTTTCCACTGTCAGCAATTGCATTAGCGCCAGCCTTGATTGGTCCAGCAAAAGCAACTGTGTCATCGGACTGAGTACCGAACTGAACATTTCCACCAAGGTCAACATTGAAGTTCAACTTAGTAGCCTCGATTGCAGCAGAAGCGTTAACATCAGCGTTTACAACAGCGCCATCAGCGATCATTGCAGATGTAATACCACTTGCTTTAACTCTCAATGCGTCAGAGTCGATTTCAAGAGAACTGTCATCAACACCAACAGCAAGAACACCAGAAGCGGCAGAAAGTCCGTTACCAGCAAGCTCAGTAGCAACATCATCATGGACCATTCCAGTCTGAACTGCATTAGCAGCAATAGTTAAGGCACCACCAGCAGCGATTGTAGCATCACCAGAAACGTTTCCGAAGATTGAATCTTCAAGATTGGAGAAGGTGATCTTCTTGAGTGTTCCGTCATCAGAGAAGAGCAATTCATCTGCCTGAGCAGCAGCAGCACTTCCAAGAGCAGATTGTCCAGAAATAACGTTATCGTTAAGCATTCCACTTTCAACAGCGTCAGCAGCGATTGTTAAAGCACCACCGTCAGCAACAGTAGCGTCACCGGAAACTTGTCCGTAGTAGTGATCACGAAGACTATCAAGTCCAACTTTCTTCAATGTTCCACCGTCAGAGATCATCAACTCGTCAGCAGAAGCGATGTCTGCGTGAGCTAATTCTGTTTGACCAGAAATAACATTGTCGTTAAGCATTGAGCCTTCAACAGCGTCAGCAGCGATTGTTAAAGCACCACCAGCAGCTACAGTAGCATCACCGGAAACATTTCCGAAGATTGCATCTTCAAGGTTAGAGAAAGTGATTTTCTTTTCAGTTCCAGCATCAGAGAACAAGAAGTGGTCTCCTTGAGCAACGCCAGTTCCACCAAGAGCATCAAGCTCATCAATGTCAAGAGAAAGACTAGAAATGCTGTTTCTTCCACCAGAGAAAGTAAGACCAGCCCCAGCAAGTGATCCAGAAAGACCAACCTTATCAAGAGCAAGAACAACAGAACCAGAAGCTTGAACAGCGAATACACCAGAAGAGGCAGCAAGTCCGTCACCAGCCATTGCAGTTGCAAGGTCAGCGATGCTTTCTTTCTTTGATCCATCGTCAGTTGCATCAAGGATAGCAATGCTATCAGCAGCAACGTCTACAGCAGCAGCAGACAACTCGTCAAGGTCAAGGGACATAACACCAGAAGCAGCAGCAAGTCCGTTTCCAGCAAGCTCAGTAGCAACATCGTCGTGAACCATTCCAGTCTGAACTGCATTAGCAGCGATTGTAAGAGCACCACCGTCAGCGATAGTGGCGTCACCGGAAACTTGTCCGTAGTAGTGATCACGAAGGCTGTCAAGACCAACCTTCTTAAGAGTTCCACCATCGGAAATCATCAACTCATCAGCGGAAGCAATGTCTGCGTGAGCCAACTCGGTCTGACCAGAGATGACGTTATCGTTAAGCATTGAGCCTTCAACAGCATCAGCAGCGATTGTTAAAGCGCCACCAGCAGCGACAGTAGCGTCACCGGAAACGTCAGCGAATACAGCGTCACGAACGACACTGAAATCAACTTTCTTCATTGTTCCGCCATCACTGATAGCGAATTCGTCGTCGTCAGCAAGGTCGCCAGTCATAGCACTTGCCATGTCAGCAACGTTAAGTGCGAAAACACCAGAAGAAGCAACAAGACCGTCACCAGCCATTGCAGTTGCAAGGTCAGCAATGCTTTCTTTCTTAGATCCGTTATCATCAGCGTCGATGATAGCGATGCTATCAGCGCCAACGGCAACAGCAGCAGCAGAAAGCTCGTTGAGGTCCATTGAGAAAGTAATTGTTTGTCCAGAAGCAGTGGTGTCAAGACCAGTACCGCCAGCAATTGTTAAAGTTTGACTATTTGAAACAGTTCCAGTTCCGCTGTCTCCAGCGATGTCAAGAACAGAGTCAAGGTCGATAAGGGACGATTGTCCCTCGTTTTGTAAGTAAAGTTTTGAAGCGCCAACAGCACCAGAAGCAAAGAGATAAACTCCTCCGTTCGGGGCAGCAGCGTCAGCAGATCCAGAGTTATTCTGGAATGATGCAAACTTACCATACTGAGAAGTAGTAAAAGCAGCCATATGTAAATCCTCCTATAGATTTATTAAATTTTTATATTAAATTAAAGAAAAAGCGCCAGAAGGCGCTCTTAAGCACAAACTTTGTGCTCATATATAAATAGTTTTGAGGATCAGATTTAGGCGAGGTAGGTGTGAATTTTTCTTTGATTTTGCCCTAATTGCTTAAAAGCAAACAAGAAAAATATTAATTTTGACCATCACCATATGTGGACACGTTTATTCCAGAGCCCGTAAGTGCATACATATCAGAAGCTGGTACTCCAGTAAGTTCTGCTGCGACTCCAAAAATACCGCCTGCGAAGTTTCCGCCCCCTCCGGCATAATCGTTGGTTGGGAATGGGCTAATGTAAAGCTCTTTGCATTTAATATTCAGCTCAATAGATCCAGTTTGGCACCCAACAATAGCAAAGTGAACCCCGGTAATTGTTGCTGGTGCGGTGGCTTTAGGCGAAAAGTAAACAGCGAGATCTGCGTCGTTAGAAAAATTGTAAATCGTAACCTTTCTTGTGACAGTTGGAAACTCGACTTTGTATTCTTTTGAATTAACATAGTTTTTGGAGGTTTCCGCAGCTATAGCTGATCCGGTTAAGTAAGGCTTTCCTGCTACTTGATATGCTGCTGAATTTCCTAATCCACTTGCTCTTGGGCTGTATGTCGACATTTTATTTTCTCCTAGTCTTTATATTTAGCATCGTAATCTCTTTGGAGCTTTTTAATTACTCTATTTCGCTCTTTTTTCTTACGACGACGTTTGTCTGTTGGTTTCTCGAAGTACATATGTTTTTCTCGCCATTCGTCTTGAATGCCTTCTTTTTTAACCTTCTTGATAAATCTCTTGATCATTCTCTCGGGAGACTCATTCTTTCTTGGCTCAACTTCTACATGAACTGGTTTAGCTTTCTTTCCCATTTTATACCTACTTTAGTAACTGTTCCCAAGCGCTAGAGGCTCCCAACAGGCTCGAAATATCGACGCCGGAATCGCCGGGGTCAACACCTTCAAGAGCTGAAGAGGGTGTAGCGGCTCCTTGTGGATTGCCGCCTTTCTTCATCGGCGTAGTTCCTTCAAAAATGTCCACTCCCCCAAAGGAAGACTTGCCGATAGCATCAAGCATCTTTTGTTTTGATTCTGCCAGCTTTTGGCGCTGTTTCTCAACGGCTTCTTGGCTAGCCTGCTGTGTAAAAGATTGCTGAGTTGCAACTGGAGTTTGTTCCGTCTGGATTGTGCCAACTGCTTTTACGACCTCGGAAATAACGCTTTTGAGTACGCCCTCTTCTACGAGAACCTCCTTGACGCTTTCTTTAATCATTTGTTTAAACTCACTCTTCTTCATTTTAATCCTTTACAATATCGTTTAATAATCTGTTGATCTTATCGGCTTTTGTCCACATATTTGGCTCTTTATTCTCTTTCATCATAAAAGCACCAGTTGTGGATGGTTCAGAAACCATATCAAAGCAAATCAACTGAAAGTCATCATTAACTCTGGCTGCGCCATTGTTTTCATCAACAGTGCCCAAGCCACGAGAAGAGATGCCTACCTGACACCCACCTTCAACTAGTGCTCTAAGGGTTTTGCCTGCTGGTGTGTCTAGGACTTTAATCTTTCCCATGACATCTTTACCCTCGAACCACACCTCTGTGACTAGATGGGAGGCATTAGCGAGATTAACGATAGACGATTCCGGGTGGTCTAGTTCGCCCAGTGCTCTCTTTTCCTTGACAAGTTTCTTGTAATTGTCTACTTCTCTCTCTAAAACTCGCATAGGATAAACTCTGCCATTTCCGTTTTGTGCTTCTGCCCTCTGCATCACACCTGAAAGAATTAGCCCACCATTTGCGACGTAACGCTTTTCGTCTTCCGTTAGAAGATCCTGACATGTTCCACCTTCACATAGTTGATAAAATTCTGTTAATAACATCTTACTCATAATAATAATCCTTTGACGGGCATCACCCGTGCGAGCTAGGAGCCTCTACAGCAGCGTCTGACTGGTTGTAACATCCATTTCGCATTCATAAGAACCTCCTTTACTCGTGAATATTGTTAATCTTTATACCACTATCGCTAATAACAACGTTTAAAGCATACGATGTAGCCGAGGCTACGCAACTCAAAATCAGTAAATTAGCGATATTATACTCAAAATTAAATAGTTCTGTTAAGCCATTTATGCCGAACAAAAATGCGCCGACCCAAAAACCCGTACACATTGGGCAGTGGATAAGTGCCCCAAACCAATCAGATTTTTCCATAATCCAATGGCGTTGGGTCTCAAAAATTGTTCCGTAAACTAAGATCTGGGTCATACCCCAAGAGGCGAGAATAAAATATAAAAGATCCATTTAATACCTATACATTCCTGCTAGTCCATAATAGTAGCCCGGATAACCCGGACTTAGTGTTCCCTTCTTTTCTTCTTGGGGAACTTCACCGAGTTCGGTGCTGTCTTCTTTGTCGGGATGGAGGAGCCTTTCATCTTCTACATCATCAACATACTCAAACGATTTTATGTACCCTTGCTCTTCTTGCATGAAGTTTGCAATGTTAAAGAGCACTATCTCAGTTAGATTATCAGCGCTACCATCTGTTGGGTAAGCGCCCTCCAGTGCTCCAAATACATTAGATCCCTTTACGCTCTCAGGCAACACGACGCCCTTTCTGAAAAGAAAATCAAATAATCTGTTCTGGCTTTTGTATACCAACTCACCAAAGTCCTTCTTTGTGTAAGCAGTGATCTTGCCTTGCTTCTCGTCTAAAACAATATCCATATCAATGTGATTAAAAACCATAATCTGACCAGACAGAGAACGCTTTATATCAAGATTCTTGATTTCGCTCTCCATCACGTCTAATGGTAACTGATTTTTAATGCTTATTTTAATACTCATTTTAGTTTTTTATTTCCCTAGCCAACTCTTGAATCTTCAAGATCTTTTTTAAGTCTCCGTCTTCTAAAGGCTTTTGGCTGAAAGTCTCTAAAAGCCCCAATACTTGATCAGCCTTTTCAGTCATTTCATCATCTTCTACAAATTCGCTAGTATCTTTGGCGGTAGATAGCTCTTCTTTAAGTCTTCCAATCTCTGTGTTCAAGTAGATCTGAAACTCTAAGTCCTCACCAACACCAGAGGCAATAAATCTGGAGAGTAATGTCTTCTGCTCTTCTAGGAGACCAGTGTATTCGTTGTTGAATCTCTCAACGAAAGATTTAAACACAAGGTTGTCGATGTGCTTGAGTTCTTTCTTTTCTACCCCTTGTGTGCCCTCGACCATCAACTGAAGGGCTTCTTCTTCCAAAAGAACCCTTTGTTTAGCTGAGAGGTCTAGATTGTTAAACACTTGGTGAAGTGTAGCCAAGTTTTTGTAGTTTGGAACAAAAGTTGTGAATACATCTTTGGAAAGCTCTTTATTGATCTTGGAGATCATTTGGCTTTGCTCTGCAAAGATTTGTTTTTTATTAAGCACTGAGTATTCAATCTTGGACTCGGAGAGAATCTTCTCTGCGATAGTTACTTTAGTGTCCTTGGTCTCCAAGATATTTTTGTAAATCCTCACTTCCCTACCCATAGTGGTATTTGTGTTAAAGTGTTCTTTTACAATACTCAAAATAGTTTCTCTTCTATCTTGGTCTTTTTCAACAGTAGCCTTTGTTAGTTCTCTAACGAGGGCTTCGTAAAGAAAAATAGTATTTCTTTTCTTGTTGTGCTTAATTTTCGCTGACATCTTTCTTGGTCTCCAGTTCCGTAATCAATGCTTTTACTTCGTTGTTAAGTTCAAAGATTTTTCTTTCTTCTTCTCTATAATTAGAATGTTGTTCCTCTTTAATCCCTCTTGCTAAACGGGAAAGGTCGGAATAGCCTTTATTAATGTTCCTAGAAGTGCTGCTAGCTAGGTTGCTACCGGCGTCAGAAGACATTTGCCTTTGCATTGCTCTTTTGCCTGAGAGGTCATTCCTCTTGGCATGCCACTTGCCCTTGGACTTGGCAGTTGTTGTATAGGTTTTTCCTCCAACCTTTTTTTCCAACTTATCGTCTCTGTTTGCTGGCGGGACTGCTAAGAGATTTGTATCTGGCTCACCTGCTGGCTCTTCTGCTGCGGGAGCCTCATCATCGCCTCCTGCCAGATCTTCCAAGCCAGCATCATCACCTCCCTCGTCTCCGAGAAGATCTTCTGCTCCGCCGCCGCCAAGTCCTCCGCCCATATCTGCGGCTTCGGCTGATTGATCAAGCTGGGCTGTGATCATTCTATCGTGGAACATTTCGCGCTGATTACGCAAGAACTCTTCTTCTGAGATAACAAAGAGGTTTTCTGCGATCCAACGCTTTGAGAAGAATCCTTCTGCTGCTGCGGAAGCAACATCAAACTTAGTTCTCCACTGCTCCAAGTCTTGGAGTTCAGCAATCTTAGATGGATTATTCATTGAGAGTTTAAAAGAAATAAGATCGTTCTCTCTATATCCCAAGGTGAAAAGGTGAATAATAGCAATCTTCTCTAGCTCTGTAATCACAACTCTTTGCAATCTCTGAATTGTTCTCGCAAAACGAATGTCTTTTTGAGCGAGTGTTGCCTTGTCCTCATCGGCACCTTCACCACGGAACAGGTAGGACTGTGGGATTTTAAGTGCCGAGAATAGTTTATCTTTTAGGTATTTAACATCATCGATGTCACCTGTGTAAGTTCCGCCGGGCAGACTTTCAACTCTAGTTGACTGACCACCACGAGTGGGAATAAAATAATCTTCATCAACAGACATTGGGTTGTAACGAAGATCAACACGACCAGTGTCGGCATCAACAACTTGGTTACGCTTCATAGAAGTCATAACCTTTTGCATATATTGCTCAACATCTTCTGGAGCCATATTTCCCACATCAACATAAAACACACGGCGCTCTGGTGATCGAACAATGCGATAAGCCATCATAGCATCTTCAAGTAGTGTTAATTGCCTAAAAATTCTCCTAGATGGATCCAAAACAGAGGTTCCATATGGGGCATGCTTGTCATTGCCCAGAACACGAAAGTGAGCAATCTGCCAATTCTCAAAGGTCATTCCAGCAGAATTCCATTGGTATTGGACGTAGTTTGGGTTTGTCTTATCTTCACCCTCTAGTCTCTCCACCTCTCTCAGGGGAAGGCTGATTACATTCTCAATACCTGCTTTATCGTCAATGTCTAGGTAGAGAATATAGTCACCGTATTTACAAAGTGTTCTGCACCAGTTAAAAATATTGTGCTCGACGTTAAGAACGTTGTGAAAAAGAGAATTTAAGATGATCTTAATTTCTTCATTTTGGCAGTGAATATTTAAAAGTGGCTGCATGTGAGATGAAGTCGACATTTCATCTGCATATATATCCAAGGCGGAGGCTATGATTGGTTCATACTCCATCTGATCAAAGTCTATATACCTTTGAAGTCTGGATTGGTTTTGATAAATATTTGCAGCCAAATCAGAAAATGGATTGTATTCCATCCTCTTGAATTGTTTCCCAGAGGCAGAAGTGAACTTATTGCCATACTTTTCTAGTTCCGCCCTTCTATTCTGGTTTACATTCTGTGCCCTGTAATTAACGATAGGACCAGAGAATAATCTGGTTAATCTCTTAAAGAGAGGGGATGCGGGATTTCTTACGTTCTTTCCGTTTTTGGCTGCCATTGTTATTATCCTTTAAGAATCCAGTTGTATTGCTGTTGTTCCTTTATTCTAGCACTTTTTGCGACAGGTTTATAGCCCTGTTGACCCGGAATTGTGGTATTTAATTCACTTTTTGTCCTAGTCATTGTACTAAGGAATGCTTTTGTATATTGCACATCTCTTTGGTTAGTTTCCAACGCTGTATCTCTAACCCAGCAACCTATAGCAAAAGCCATCACCAAGTCATCATTGTACATACGCATTGCTTGAGGACGACCGTTTTGCCAGACAAATGTCTCTAACTCATTAAATAGTCTAGCAGAATATATTGTAACTAGTTTATTTCTAATGAATTCTTCCATTTTCGCCACAATCAAAGGTCTGGTCTTGGATGTAGTAGAGAAGCCAGCAACAGCGTTAGAGCTAGTTTCTCCCAAGTATTGCTCGACGTATTCGTGGGTTGATTTAATTGAGTAGTAGAGATTAGGATAAGCCAAGTCTCTGAGTTTATCTAAGACAGCGAAGCCAACAGAGTTGTTCTCGATCACCATTAGACACTCGCCAAACTCTTTGCCTACTTCGTTTAGCATATTGGCGAAAAGGTCTGGTGTGATTTTAGATTTATACTCTCCGATGATTTCCATTGTTGATAGCTTCATAATATGGAAAACAGAACTATCTTTGTCATCACCGCGAGCAACGTCGGCTACAAGAAGATAGCTTTCTCCCGGCTGGTATTCTTCCCAGATCCAAAAGTTTCTATCGAACCCTGTTTTATACTTGGGTTCTTGTAGGGCTTGTTTGATCCTTGCCATGTCCTCAGGGTGAATAACGGTTTCACCGGACATATTGAAGTTGCACTCATACTCTTGGGCAACTTGGCGTTGAGACATATTCTTTGTCTCTTCTTCGAACCACTCTTGGTCTCTGTCCGGGTGGACATCCCAAGGAAGCACAGTTGGAAAGAAGTCGTTAATGCCCCCTTCGGCGTCAGTGTAGGTTTGGTGAAACCAGTTTCCCACACCATTTGGGGTAGATAGAGCGATACAACGCCCACCTGTTGATAGGGTAGGATAAAGACCAGTCCAGAGTTCATCAAGCCCTTCTACGTGTGCAGCCTCATCGATTACGAGAAGAGACAAAGCTTCTGAACGACCTGCATCGCCGGAAGTTGTGGAGGCTTTGATCTGAGAACCATTGTTCAACTCGAAGGAGGCTCTGTTATCGATAGAGATAGTTGCTATCTGCATCCAATCTGGTAGGTTTTTAATGATTGCTTTGACTTTCTTGACCAAGTTGGCTGCTGTCTGAAACTTAGTAGCCATAACAAGGATGTTTTTATCTCGGTGAAAAAGCATCATCCAAGACACATAGGCAGCAGTAATGGTAGAAATGCCCAACTGTCGTCCCTTCAAAATCACATTGAAGCGATGATCATTAAAATCTTTTAGGAGTTGGGTTTGGAAATCGTAGGTATTGAAAGGCACAGTACCGTGGATTGGGTGGGAGATCCTAGCATAGCTATTGATAAAGAAGTCCGGGTCTTTGCCACACTTCACTATCTCTGATAGGATTTCTTTTTTAGAAAGTTTATAAGCCATTTCTCAACGGTGGGTTATTAGTTCTTAGCAGCCTTGAGCCAGTTCTTAATGCTCTCATTGATGTCTGCTGGCTTATCCTCTTCGAGTACACCCTCTGTTCCGCCAATCTTGTAGATACAACTTGACTGAAACCAAGTGCGGAAGTTAGACATCTTTTGTACAAGGATATCAGTCTCCCCTTCCTTTGTCAAGCGAAGAGTTGATCCTGCGGCAGCTTTGTATTCTTTTTGGATGAAAGAGATAATGTCTGCGATGTGCTGCTCGACCATGCCTTCAAAGTTGGGCTTTTGAACTTGTTTAATATTACACTCCGAAGAATAGCCAAGAACAAGGTTCTCTCCTTGAAATCTAACACTAAACCCGTCGACAAGCCTACTGTCTGTTACAACATTTTCAACTTCTCTCTTAAGTCCAATCTTGACTGGCTTTCCTTCTTCGTCAAGCGCTCCGTCATATCCTTTTGTAGCAACAATGTTTTGAATTGTTTGTACAACATCTAAAATATTAGCCATTATCTTTCCCCTTATAAAAGTTTCCCAGAAACTCTACTCTTTGGTCTATGTCAGCCCAGCGTTCCTCTCTGCCTTCAACAAAATGCATATAACACTTCCAACAGCAGTCATACTTATTCATATACAAATCGTCTTTTAAATCAAACGAATACTCAAAGCAAGCAGGACAAACACGGTCTTCGTCTTTAGTAAGTAGTTTTTTTGAAAGGAAAAAACCATCTTTGTTAATCTTTTCACTATCTTCTCTGCGTCTAAGGTCTTGACTGAACCTTTTCTTTATTTGTTGCAGGTATTCAAGCTCTTTTTCTTTTGTCCAGCCAGATTTAGGATTTTGTATTGTCTCTGAGCCGTATTTCTTCGCAATTGCTTGCTCTATCTTTGCTATGTCATTTAAATCAGACTTTTTCATTTTACCTATTATACATCTATTTTATCTAGCTTTTCAGACATAATGTCTATTTTCTTTTGCTGCTCTTTTACCGCTTCAACTAAAAACGAGATGATCCTAGTATAGTCCATAGTATTTGCATACTCTGGATCTTGTGACCATTCGACAATCTCTGGTAAGACTTTTCCTACCTCTTCAGCAATAAAACCAAAATCTTTCTTGCCCGTGTCTATCCAGTTGTAGGAAACTCCCTTTAGTTTCGAGATTGTCTCTACGGCAGAACCTAGTGGCTCTACGTTTTCTTTGAATCTTATTGATGAGTAGGAAACAAATGCGTTTGCCTTAACTTGCCCACTTGGATCACTTGTGTCTGGTAGTGTTATGCCGTGGGTTATGTTGGCGTCTCCGTTTATGCGAATACCAAGATTACCACTTGGGATAGAGATGTTGGTTCCAAGAAGACGGGTGCCTCCTGCGGATCCAGAGACTACCAAGTGGTCGTCGGCTTCATTTTCATAAAAGATTTTCGCTTCTTGGTTTGGACCTAGATTAAAAGCACCCGCAGAGCCAGTGCTAACAAACTGCATCTCGCCGCCGATTTTCAAAGGGGAGGCTCCTTCTAAGGTTCCGGCTATTTGAATAGTTGAGCCAGAAAGGACAATGCCGTTAGCAGAGCCTGAAATGACTAGAAAATCGTCTTGATTTTCATTGTATTCTATATGGGCGTCACTGTTAGTTCCAAACTTTATTTTAATGTCGTCGGCAACTTTCATATCTGTGCCGTCAAAAGTGAAAGTGGATATACCACCAAGGGATCCCCCGTTGTTGTATTGAAGATGCGTGTCTGATCCTCCCGCATCCCCGGAAGACTCTGCTGATGATATATTACTCTGCTGCCTAATTAAAGACAACAGCTTTGCATGACTATACTTACCTATTGCCATTAGTTTTTAATCTCCACAGCGACGGCAAAGATACTAACAGACAGCGCTATTCCGCCAATAACTCCTCCAGCAAACCACCAGTGGGTATAATCGTTTGGTCTTTCTAGTGCTAGCTCCTGTAGTCGCTTGTTCTCCTCGTCTTTTATACTGAGGAGACTTGTGTATTTGTCGGTTGCCGAGTTTAGTTTGATCTCGCTGATTTTAAGATCTAGTTCTAACTTGGCTTTTAATATTTCTATCTCTCTATCCATTTCTATCTTACACTCTTCTGCGGTGTATTTCTGGTCAGTTAGGACTTTGGCTGCTGCCTTAGCATCCAACAGAACACCCGTGAAGGGTGCTCGCTTACCTTTCTGTATTTCAGTTATAATCCCCTCTTGTGCCCAAGCAGGGAAAGTAAAGAGTATAACTAAGATTATGGATAGTAGTTGTTTCATTATTTTTCTTTACAACAGCAAGTGCAGCAGCCGCAACAGCAGCAGCAGTGTGCGTCGTTAAATAAGTTCTTTAATTTGTGTAATACCTTTTTCATTTTTTATTCCTCCGCTTTTACGCAGTTTCTGTATGTCTTACCATACATCTTTTTTGTTTTTGTAGTTGGATGAGTCTTGTAACCTTTTTGGCAGCGCTCTTTGAGATCTTGCCTAAACTTAGGATCGTAAAGCAATCCATCAAGTTGCGATGAGTATCCCTTATCAATAAGAAGATCAATCAGAGAATCAACATCCATTTCGTTTTTTGATGCGACGGAAGCAAAATAATCTTTGAGTTGATCAAACAACTCTTCCTGTTCCATTTCTCCGCCATAAAAACGGTCAATCAACTCATCCGTAATCACACCAAGTTCTTGCGGTGTGTTGGCACCAAGTCTAATCTCATTTATATATTTGTTCCAGTTTTCAAGTATTTGTTTCATTTTAGTCCCCTGAATACATCCCAGACTTGTAATATTCATCTGACATACGCTGTGAGTCTTTAATTCCAATAATTGCTTGGGCTAACTGCTGAACCCCGCCGGGGGCTAAATCAAAGGCTTTAATATATTCCGCTTCAAAACCTTGCATAAGAGGTTTTGAGAAGTTTCCCCCCCTTGATTTATAGACAGAATCTGCTAATTCAGGCTTTTCATCAATAAGGCGTTGAGCTTTTTTTATCATTTCTCCATATTCATCTTCTGGTAAGGAATTAAGACTTCTTGTATCATAAGCCTCATCTACAAACTTTCTCCATTCACTCATTAATTTTTTCATTTCTTTCCCCTCGTCTCTAAAAATCTCTCTTAATCGTATGAAGTATCTTGGTTTAGGTACCGGAGGGCTGCTCTGTCGTATTCTTCTCCAGCTTCTTCATCATTCTCATCATAAACCCGCATATCTTGTTCTGCTGGATCATATTCGCCAATTAATATTTCACCGTCACTCATTTCTATTTTGTAGTATTCTCTGCCCGGATCTTCCTGTGTCTGCGTCACTGCTTTGAGTCGAGGATCTTTTATGAGATCTATCGCCTCTTCATAGGAGACAGGCTCCATCTTTCTTATATAATAACGCTCATCTTCATTTTCGTTGAGAAACTTTCTCCATTCATTTAATAACTCTTTCATTTCTTTACTAACTCCTTATTCATCTATAACATCCCTGAACTCTACGCCCAACTCTTCTGCCCTCTCGTAATCTCCGTCCTCAATCGCTTCTTGCTGTTCTGGTGTTTCTACAACCGCCAACATAAAATCTCTTGGATCATATACGGCTGGTTCGCCAGACATATTGACCATAACAATATCTCGTAAAGCTTCTTTTTCTTTTTGTGCCTTATATTTTTGGAAGTCAATAACTTCTTCCTTGATTATTTGGATTAGTTGTTTTTTTGTAAGTTTCATTTCTTTACTAACTCCTTATTTACGATATCGTAGCCTTCCACAACTCCTACCTTTTCGTAGTCAAAGCCGGGAAGTAGGGCAATCTTCTGCTCTGGGAACTGACCATTTACAATAAACGAACAAGCCTGACCTACCACTTCTGTAAATAGTGCTGGATAGGACTTAGGGGGCATAGTTTGTAAATGTGCGTTGTATGAGGCAATCTCGCCCTTAGCATCAAACTGTGTGTCTCGCTGAATGTGGGACATAAAGTCGTGGACTGCTCTAAACTTTGCGTTGGTTTGGGGGTCAAAGATGTCATGCTCTGCGTCAAGTGTAGAAATCCTTAGCACACCATTCTGCTTAACATCTTGCTTTAGTTCCTCTGCGTCGGCATAGGGATGCTCTTCAACAAACTGAACATCTACAACACCTTCAATCCTTTTAAACATCTTATCAACGAAAGGCTTCATAGCCTCAAAGGAAGAGGCGGCACTTTCATCAAACTTGGGTGCCCTTGCGTAGGCTTCGGCAACTAACTCACAATACTTATCCCAGCCGTTTGGTCCGGGCTTGAGCATTAGTTTTTCATTTAGGGCGACAAACTTTCGCCATTCTGTTAGTAGTTCTTTCATTTTACTGCCTCAATATGTACGATACCAAACCTTTCTGAGAGTAACTTGGACAAGTTGCTTGGGTCTTCGCTGTTTTCTGCTACGAGTTTCTTGACCTCGGCTCGCTTTTTGTCCGAGAGTTCTTCTTTTTTATTCTCGTATTCCTTTTCTATCTTGGCTATGATCTGATGGTATTTAGCTAAGGCATCGTCACGCAAAGCAATCTCCTCTGCATGGCTTCCGTTAAGAACATCTAGTTCTTTCTGGTGGGCGTCTTCTTTTACTTTAAGAACCTCTTTGACTTTATCAGCCTGCCCTTTAAAGTAAACCCATACAGCGATTGTGTAGATGATACCAACGAATAACTGCCAGTATTTCTTTATGAACGTCCAAGTCTTGGATGCCCACACCTTAGCAACTAACCAAAACTCCATCATTTGCCGTGCTTCCATTCCCTAGCGATGTCTGCTAATCCCTGAATACCAATGTATGCTAAGGAAATAGCGACCCAATCGCCGGATTGTAATGGCAGTGTGTCTGTGAGCATAAGCCCTGTGGCTGTAAGCCATACCATAAGTTTTCTTGAAATCAATTTGCTTAATAAGCTATCTACTGCGTGTCTCAACATTTTACCCTCCATCAGGTTTTTTGAATTCTGGTTTTTCGATAGGATAGATCTTTAAAATTTCCCATTCTGGATTTAACTCGTTGAAGATTTCCCTAATCTTTTCAATAGTGTACTGTTTATAATTAGCACTTATATATTGTAAATGCTTTGTTCCATCTTTTAGTTTGTATTTTACAACCCAGTAATCTTCTACGAGCATCTATCCTCCTACTCATCAAATAAGTCTGTTGTCTCAAAAAAAGCCAATGAAATAAATACACCCGAAAGTATCCAGAGTGCTGTATCCATTGGCGGTAATACGATGAAACCAAAGCTAAAGAAGATCATAGCCTTCAACAAGTTGGATTGAAAAAATCTTTTTGGTTCCATAAAATAAATAGTTTGTTTTATTGATTTACACTAGCGAATCCATCCACTTTATCAATCTCAATGGTCATATCAGCAATATCCTTAAGACTATCAACGTGAGAAATAAGCAGCACAGTCTGATAATAAGACTTTACCATATCTAAAATACGGACAAAACCTTCCATATTTTCTGCGTCAAGGGAGGTGGCTGGCTCATCAAGGATAAAGATTGATCCTTTTGGTAGGGATGAGACTGAAAGCAAGGACAAGCGGATTGCCATGGCAGCAATTGTCTTCTCTGCTCCAGAGCCCATCTCGATTGGTCTTGCCTCATACTTGGGGTGCTTAATAAAGATATCCAGCTTATTGCCTTCGGACTCAAAGAATACCTCAAAATCAACAACATTAGCCAATACTTTGCTGATTTCGTCGTTGATGACTGGTAGCTTTTTCTTAATAACATCTAGGGAGATGCCGTTGGTGTGCATACAACGCATATAAAGATCGTAGGCAGCAAAACCGTCACGCATAGTTTCCATTTCTTGCTTTTGGCTGGTTAGGTTTTCTAGTTTTTGCTCTAGGGATCCCCTTTCTTTAATGAGGGCAACAATTTCTTCGTTACATTCATCAAGAATAATCTGCTGCGCTTTAAGATTGTTTTGTTGTTCTACCTTCTGGCTAAGGAGTTGTTCTAGGTTCTCAATAGCCTCTCGATTTTCTTCGTATTCTTCGATTTTGCTATCAAGTTTTTCCATTTCAAGTCCAAGAGTGGTGATTTTGCTCTTATTCTTATCGATAACGAGTTCACTTTGGTTGATTGTGTTGTAAATATCATCACGCATTTCCAAAACTTCTTCGTATTTTTCAATCTTTCGCTCAATGGCACCCGGCTTTAAGTTCTCTATGTCTCCATAAAGATCTTCCGTCTCTTCGCGCAACTCTATTAGATTCTGCTCGATAACAACTACATTGCCCTGGGCGCTATAAGCGTCTTTAATAAACTTACAAGATGAATACTCATCTCCACATGGCACTTCAAGAAGAAGTTTAACCTTGTTTTTGTTCTGCTCCAAGCGATATTCTTGTTGTTCAATCGTATGATTAACGCTATCAAGGGATTGCCGCTTTTGTTCAATCTCTTCTTGTTTAGAGCGCAATGCTTCAATGTCAAAATCGCCCAAGACCTCGCAGATACGCTGATGGCTGGCTCTTTTAACTTTGCATTCTTCTGTAAGTTCTTTTATTTGAGTAGTGAGAATAGAAACTTCTTGCTGTTTAGATATCTGCTCTTCTTTAACCTCAACAATATTGATTATTTCTGCGGGGATTGAACCAATTTTTCGTTCAATCTCGCTGATAATGTCCTCAGTTTTTGTGATTGCTCCTGAGTATTTACGACACTTGCGCTCTTGTCGCTCTTTTGCGGTAGAGTTCTGTTGTAATTGCTCTGTTGTGTCTGAGATGTCGGTATCATATTCTTTGCCCTCCAAGAGCTTTAATGCCCCCTTCATATCAGAGGCGTCTTCTTTGGCTTTTTTAAATTTCTTGTCGAAGATCTCTAGGTCAAGGAATTTACCTAGTATTTCTTTTCGTTTAGTCGACCCTTCGTTGATAAATGAAAGGCTGTCGACTTGTGAAGCCATCGAAGTAAGTAGAAAGTCCTCGACTGTTCCGAACATTTTTCTTATGTTTTTGTCAGTTCCGTTTCTACTGTCGCCATTTAATTCAGTTTCTTCTTCCATAACGTGGTCGTAGAAAGTAAAATCAGTATCCGTCTTTGCTTCTAGGGTTTCTGCCCCTTTTAGTTTTTTGGTGTACTTGGTTGAGCTTCTTTCGATGATGTAGTCTCGATCACCGATTGCGATCTCAAGTCTTCCTCTTCCCATCTCTTTGTTTTGGTTGATGACGTTGAGATTTTTACGCTCATTCTTACTAGTAGAATTGAACATAGTATAGAGAAAGGCATCGATAATGGACGACTTTCCAGAATAATTCTTTCCAAAGATCCCAACGATTCCGTTAAGTCGCTCGAAGTTAACTCTGTTGTCTTCGCCATAGTTAAAAAGGTTGTCCCACTCAAATGATTTAAGAGACCAGTTGACATTTCTTGATACCTCTTCCTCTTCTTCTGCCATGGTATTGTACTTGCGGTTAAGGGCAAATACCTTTTCTAGTGTTTCTGGGGTGGCTTCATAGTCTTTGAGATACTCGTCGATGAGTTCTTCTTGGACCTTTGGATCTCGAAGGTCTTCTATGTTGATGCCGTCAGTTAAATCTTGGACAGATCCTCGCTCTCCGCTAGACCTGTTGAGGAAGGTTACGCTCTCGGGCTTAAATCTGCCCTTAGCGATATCAATAGCCCTTCTCATTATGTCGAGGGGTAGGTTGTTCTGAGATACCAAGCGGACCCTTGCGCCGGGAGTAACCTCTACATTCTTGGGCATTTTGCCCTTTGGTGTGAGTTCAATCGTTACGAATGGCTTTGGGTTTGTAAGCGGGTGGTGCTCGCAGGTAAAGTTTTCTTTATCTTTAATGTCCCAGAGTAGAAATCCTTTATCCATACTCTCGCCAAAGTTCTGCTGGACAAGAGAGCCGGGATAAGCAACGCGACCTTCTGGGTCTAGTTTCTGGTAGGTCTTATGAATGTCGCCTAGCAAAACATAGTCAAATGGCTTGAACTGCTGGATGTTGATGTCTCCGTGCTCCATAATCCAACCAGTATCAGTTGTTACACCAGCAACAGAGCCGTGGAACATAGCGATGTTGACCTTGCTTTCGTCGGTTGGGTCAATCCACTTGTCTTCGTCGACGATAGAAAGAACATTTAAAACAAAACCGTTACCCAAGTCTACCTCTTTGGAGAACTTGTGGAAGTGAATGTCCTTGTGATCTAGTGCCTCAACAATGGGAGTAATAGCGTCAATACGCCCCGGATTACGAAGGTTTAGGTCGTGGTTCCCGAGGATGACGTGGAGAGGCGCTATATCTGCTAAGTTCTCAAAAAACTTGGCGGTCATATGAAAATAAGCAGGGCTTAGTTGTAGTTTAGTGTGAGCCGTGTCGCCTGTGTTCACAATAATGTCTGGCTTGAGTTCCCTTAGTTTTTCGTAGAGTTCCTCAAATACAGCGGTGTATTCTTCGTGGTACCTGTGATTTCGAATGTGAACGTCTGAAACGTGTGCGATCTTCATTTAGCCTTCCTTATTAATTCTAGTTCTTTGTTCCATACTGGAACGGGGTATTTTGCCCCTGCTGGCACTACCATATAGTAGTATCTATTCCAATCGTGATTAGCGCCTTTTATCTTACCCTTTACTTCTGAGATTATGCCGAGAGTTTCAAGAGAATCTTTTACCATTACGAGATCTCCTACTTCAAAGGCTGGACTACTCCTAACCACTTTGTCGGCATCGGATCTGTCTTGTTGTTTGATACCCATGTTACTGATGCTACTCCTAGTTCCTCATCTATGTCGGTGATAATCCCCAAGGGAGAATTATTTGGTAAGCCTATTGGCGTCTTGTAATATACTAAATCACCGACTTTCATTTGGGTTATTATCTCTGCTATCTGCCACTAGTGTGCTGGAGCTTTGGACTTTGCCGCCGCCAACACTCCACACAAGATCTATCCCTGTCTCTTCTGCGGCTGCTGTTTCGGGAATGTTTTCCGAGGTTCTATCTCCGCCATTACCAAAGGCAATAGTTTTATCTGGATACATCTCTCTTGTGATACGTAGCAAATCGCTGGCTGTATTATCGTCATCGTTAAATCCAACCGCCCTAGTGCAGCCAGCAAATCCCTGAATGATTTCTGCCCTTTCTGGGTGTGGCATAAAAACATAATCTTTCTTTCTTTTAAGCCACTCGTCCGAGTTGACACCGACAATAACTGTATCGGCTAATTCTGCTGCGGCTTGAATCATTCGAAGGTGACCAACGTGAACCGGGTCGAAGCCTCCACTTAAAATCATAACATCGTAATGCATTTATATCTCCTATAACAAAAAAGCACCCCTACATAATAGCAGGGGTGCTCAATAAAGTCAAGAACTTTTTTAGTTTTATTTAGCAGGCGTTTGTGTGCGAAGATGGATCGCGGGGCTATGATAGATACCTGAGCGGAAATCTACGTCTCCAAAAAGAATAACCTTTCCTTTTGTCGTGCTAACGCTAACAGTGTTCTTAACGCGGCTGCCGTTAACAACCTTTTGATACTCTGCTGTCTCAAGGGGAATAGTGCTAATGT